>Ga0209401_1001578_pt1 | contig 15035 bp, 24 predicted proteins | sample M_140807_MF_Meta_FD_187318 | JGI IMG/M metagenome (GOLD analysis project Ga0209401, IMG submission 187318) | Freshwater microbial communities from Lake Montjoie, Canada to study carbon cycling - M_140807_MF_MetaG (SPAdes) (version 2) | ecosystem: Environmental > Aquatic > Freshwater > Lake...
ACCCGACATAGGCCGTGTACCCTGAAGATGATACCGTGATGGGTGTCAGAATAGAGCCGCCCGCTGTGTATCCAGTAGCAACAACTTGTCCCGCTGTACTCACGGAATACGCCGTTGTTGTTTCATTTAAATCCGCGCTGGCTGTGTACAGGGCAATCTTGATAACGTCAGTTGTCAGGTCATGTATGCCCTGATAAAGCTCTGCTTTAAAGCTGGTGGTCTGGGTCTGGATAATCGACATGTCAAGTTACCTTCTGACGGAACTGACCAGAACGGTAAGCGTCTTGACGCTCCATACCATCACCCAAACGTTTGGCCAACGCAAGAGCTTCCATGAACTTCTGGTTGTATAGAGTCATCATGTCTTGCTCACCCTTCATGTAGGTGTAAGCCTCAACCAAAGATGCGTACAAGAGCACGGGGTCAAAGTTATCACCCAGCCATGAAGTGTAGGGAGAAACTGTAATGCTTGGTGGATAGAAGAAATAGTGCAACTCGGCCCCGTACGCGGCGTCTGGTGTTGGGCCAAGAATGAAAGTCAACTCTGCTGCGTTGTCTGAACGTGGGCCAAACAATGCGTAATACTTTGGCATGCCGGTGTCTGTGGGCTGTGGGTACGCTTGCCGGATGAAGTTAACGTCTTTGTTTAACAAGTACTCGTACTCGCCACTGGCGTTAATGATAGCCAATGAATACACCGCCAAAAAGTCCGTGGGGCACTGCAAGTACTTGTTGTTCGTTGTGGTTGCGCCTGTTACATTCTGGCGAAGCGACGGAAACTGTACCGAATTAAATATACGCTGCTCAGCCTGCGTAACGAACACGGGAATATTAGCCACGAAATTTGTTTCCGTGTTCTCCGTGTACGCTTGGATAGCAGCGCTGAGTGCGGTGTAATTCATGCCATTGGCCCACGAGCAATCGTGCCTTTGGTTGCTGCACCGTTACCACGGGTGACGATACCGGATGTCTTAACAGTTTCGTTGCCCGCAGATTTGCTGATATTGCCAATGCTCATATCAACGGTATCCGCTTTACTGCGATTGACGCCAGAACCGGGGTTATCAGAGATGCCTACAGGCGCACCACTCATGGTGTGGGGCTTAGCGTATGCAGAAGCGGGTAGATTGTTAATCTTGGCCATATTATTTCCCTTGATTTGCAGCGCGAGACAAGTTACGTCCCAAGCGCATGCGGTCGTCGGTTGTAGGGCCACCTTTTTTCAACTTCAAAGATGTGCCTTTGCCGCCCATGTGTTCTTGCTTGTCGTGCTGCTTGAACGCTTTTTTAATCAGAGCAACGTCTTGCTTCTTGTCTGACTTCATGTTTTCTTTTGCCATATTAAGCTCCTATGAAACTGTTACCGTAACTGTACCAACATTTGTCGTTGCCACCAAGTAGTTTGGCGTCAGAACGACATCAAAATTACTCGACCCACCCACTGGGTTCCACCCCCATTGAACATCCCGCGAACCGCCAGTCAAATTGCCACTAGCGTTTGTGCCTGCCGTAACGTACGTTGTGTCCTTGCGCGGGTTACGAACTGCCTGCGGATCATCCACTGGATACATACCCAACTGCAACTGCGGCTGGTCGGGATCCCAACACGTATCACACACCATCAAATTGTAAAGCTTTGTCTTGATAACTTCTTGTCTCAAAGCCGTCAATTTGTACTGTTGGCCACACCTATCGCACATGGCGATACTGTTCTTACCAGAAGCAAACCGATTGCCCATTTACGTACCGCTACCAATAAACATCTGCCTCGGAACAAAACGAACCGACGCCTTTTCACGATCTTCATCAGCGGCCAACTGCCAAGCTTCATCGTACTGTTGCTTCAAGACAGGCAGGCGCTCAGCGCCATTCTCAATCTTAAGAGCCAAGTAATAGGCTAAACCTGCCACCATACAGGGCAGGAAACGGAAAGGCACATCCATCGTGCGCACACCCCCGCCAGCATCATCAATACGGCGCATACGCCAGTAAACGAACTGATACGTTGCGCTATTGTCTGGGGTTGGCCAAAGGGTCACAGAGGGTAGATTCTGCGTGTATACAGACACGCCAGTTAAGTGTGCCGCCGCAGTTGTACCGTTCTGCCCACGGAAACAGTTGTAGAGCACGTTGCCGGAAATGTAACCGTACTGAATAGTCTCTTTAACAATTCCATCAAGATACAAAAAGCCTGTGGCGGGAAGCCCCGCGGCATTAGTTAACGTAATTGTTGTATCTGTGGCCGTAATACCGCCGTTAAGCGTGGTGCCAATAGAGGAAGTCTGGCCATCCAAACGCTGATACCACACCTGAATAGGGCGGGCTTGTTGTAGTTTGTTGGGGATCGTGGCGTAAGTAGAAACACTGATACGCGTGATGGTCAAGTCAGCTTGCGTAGATGCGCTACCCGCGCCTGTGCGAATTACATGCTCAAGTAGATCCACTGTATCTACGGGCAGTGCATAGGTGTTTAGACCCGGAGTCAGGTTAATTGTCCCCTGCTCAAACGTCCACATGTTGACACCACGATTTGCCCAATCAGCAAACATCAGATTCAATGAACGACGGGCAGTACGTAAGTCGTAGCCCGTACGCAACTCTGAACCAGCACGCTCAAATGCTTCCTCAACGATCTCTGTGAGGTCAAGGTTAAACGTTGCTGTTCCAGAAGTGGTCATTTAGCAAATCTTTCCACGGGTTTTACCCTTAGTGGCAATACCGTCTGCACGGCTAGAGGCTGAGCTAATACTACCACCGGCTTTTTTGCCGCGTGTTTCACGCTTCAACTCAGACGCATACTCATCAGCTTTTTTTCGAGCTTCTTTGTCGTCGATGTCTTCCATCTCAAACGTTGGTTTGCTCATAGCTACGTCATCTCGCAAAATTTCCATGCGGGGCTTTTTACTGCTGTTTGCGTAGTTAGGGGTTGTTTTGTACGTAGCCATTATTTAAATCCTTTAAGAGTTTTAGCCAAACGCGCACGCTGCCCCATTTTACCGGGTTGTTTTGCAGCGGCGTTTAGCTTCTTTGCAGGAATCTTTTCACCAGCTTTTACGCCCAAAGATGCACGCAGTGCACCGGGCTTTTTGATTGCGTCTTGAATAAAGTTCTTAGTAGCCATTATCTAAATCCTGCCGTTTTCTTTGCGATCGTTTTGGGTTGTGCTACGAATTGTTTGCCTGCGGCTTTTCCGGCTCGCTTGGCTTTGGTCGTCGCAGCGTACTCAGCAGGGCTGAGACTTTTGATCGCAGCTTTTGGAAGGTATCGTTCACCAGTATCAGAAGATTTTTTACCACTTTTGGTTCCCCATTTTTGGTCGCCCCAGTTTTTCAGGGATTGCTGTGGGGCTTTCATGTCAGTCTCTGTACCCGCCACCTGCCGCCTTGTACTTCTTGGCAACAAGCTGAGCTTTTCTCGCGCTCCATTCTCCAGCGCCAGTACCCTGCGTAGCCGCTGACTTTACCTGAGACACAATATTCTTACGAAGACTAGGTTTTGTGTAATTGCCAGCCGCATTTACCTTCCCACCCTCTTTGTACTGGGTAAAGTCAGTGTCGTCCCGCCGGGCTTTCTTAGCGCCCTTGGGCATCTTAGAGGGGGCGATGTCCCCCATACCGCGGCTGGCCATCATGACATTAGCAGGGCTTGCCGCCCTTGTTCATGGCAATCATCGTGCCTTTGGTCTTGCCTTTTGTAGCAACACCGTCAGCGCGTTTGGAGGCAGAACCGCCACCAGCCATACCGCCCATAGCCATCTTTTTCATGCCGCCTTTTTTCATTGGCATTTCTGCTTTAGCTCCGGCTTTTTTCTTAGCCATCATTGCCATAAATCCGGGATTCATTTTAGAAGCCATAGTATCACCACCTTTATTAAAGAAAGCCGACTTACCGTGTTCGGTTTTAGGCTTGTTCACCTTCTGAATATCCGCACGGCTTACGCCGCCGGAGCTAAACTTCTTACCCTTATCCGCCTCGTCAAAATCTTTGCCAACGCTTTGCGGTATTCCTACCTTCTTGGCAAACGCAGGGTTATGCGCTATAGCTGCCATAAAGTTGTGTTGTTTCTTAGAACTACTCGGCATCGTCTTTCTTTCGACGGATTATTTCAGCAAAGGGTTTACCCGCAATCATTTCAGTGATCCGCATACCTGTCCACACAATCGTAAACAGTGCGGCAACCGCAGGAAGTAGTTGCATTACCGTACCAATAGCCGTAACAGCGGCTACACCGTCTGCTACATTCTTTAGGGTTTCAACGTTCTCTTGGTTCATACCATACGCCCTTTTGTCTTGCCTTTTGTAGCGCAACCATCAGCCGCAGTTACATAGCCGCCGTCCTTACAGTTCCACGCCCTCAAAGACTTATTGATCCGTGAATCCGGGTCGTTGGCAGTCTTGGCGCTTGTCAGTTTCTTCTTCATCCCACTCATCCTTGCACAGAAGGAGTCGCGCCGTGAGCCGCCCTCGGGTTGAGGTGCTTTCAATCCGGGTTTGCCGGGGTTGGCCGCGTTGTACGAAGCCCGTCCCTTGGCGTTCAAACCGCCCTTGTCGGACTTGCCCTCTTTGCGCGTCCATGCGGGAGACTTAGCCATAAAACACTTCAATGCCAACAACAGTACCTGTGCTGGTTGTTAAGTAAAGCCCTGTAGATGCCAAAATACCTTCGCCGGGTATTGTGATATTAAAATTTACAGGTGTAGATACACTGGCAATATCCATCGTAAACAAAACAGCAGCAGTAGCACTGCCATCACGAATTTCAAATGTTGCCGCTGTTGTAACTTTGGGGCTAACCACAATACCTCTAAGGCGTGTTCGCCCCGATATAAAAGAACCCGCCGCGCTCAAATGCGCCGCTTTTACGTCTGTTTGCATCATAATTAATCTCCTTGTAAATGGGGGCCGAAGCCCCCTAGATCAATTAAGCTTGGCTGGGGTTAGCAGAACCGTCGCTGTCTTTGACAATATATCTTACAGTCAAGACACCAGCACCTGAGGTGGCAGTGACGTTGGCCTGTGTAAACGTGATGATTGCGTCAGACGTACCTACGTTATTACACAGCACAGCACCAGCGGCGTTGTTATTACCAAGCAACAAGTTAACAATACCTGTGTTTGTAAATACGCTACCGTTTGCCGCTGTGTTAATAGCTGTGCCATTGACTTGCAAAACGTATGTAGGAGTTGTGGTTGCATAAGCAACGGTGGTGTTAAATGTAGCATCTACAATTTGCGAACCAGCAGGGATGGTAAACGCCGTAGTAGCCGCTGTAATGTCCGTGTACAAAATGGCTTTGGATTGGGCAACCATAGTAGCGCCCATATTACGGATTGTGCCAGCAGTAGTGCCGGTTGTGTTTTTAACAGTACCGAGCAGCCAAGGGCCAAGGTGTGATGCGAATCCCATGATATTTCCTTACATACAAGTTAAGTGCATCAATCTGTATGTCGTCAGCCGGGACTGTTTGATGCACCGGAAAGCCCGGATTAAAGTCAATATACACCAAAAGAAAAGGGGGCACAAGGCCCCCTTCCAATATTTCCAAAGAAATATTTAACTTATCAGGACGAACCGGGGGAGCCAAAGACGCCCAATGGATCAGACCAGCCGAAGCTATAACGCTCACGGGCCTTGTAACGAACGTTACCTGTGTCGAAGTCACCATCCATAGATGTGGACAACGCCATACGCTCGAAGTGCTTCAAGCCGTTAGGTACGTCAGTTGTCAAGAACCAGCCGTTTACGTCGGTCAGGTAGTGGTTAATTGTGTAACCTTCAGGGATTGAACCGTTATTCTTCAATGCGTTGATGTCGTTGTCTGTTGTACCAACACGGAGGCTGGTTTCGAGCAAACGAGTAGCAACGAACTGAAGTGCTGGAGGCACAATCAATTTCTTAGGCTTAGCGGCGATCAACAGGCCACGCTCATCAGTCCAAGCGGCGATCTGAATCACAGCGTTTTCCAATGATGTTTCATTCAAGTCAGCATTGGTTGAAGGACGATTGCTGTTAGTGCCACCTGAGATCAGGGGGTGCGCTGTAGAGAACAGAGCAACACCATCACCACCGGGGTAGGATGCGCTGAAACCGTTGTTTAAGACGGATGCAGCTTTAACCTGCTTGGTGTATGCCATAGCACGAGCCAGACCCTTGGTGTAGCGAGCAGACAAGCTGTCGTACAAGTTATCTTCAACCGCTTCTTCAGTGATTGAGAAACCCAAGGCAATGGTTTCGTGGTTATAGCGAGCCGTAAACGCTTCTTGCGCATTGTCGTAAGCGATGGCAGAGCCCTCGTTCTTAACAGGTGCGGCAGAAAAGCCAGACAGTTTTGTTTCTTCTTCAAAAGAACGCTCAGATTTCTCTGTTTCGTAGAGTTCTTTATGCTCTTCGCCGTAGGTTGCATACTGCAAACCAAACAAAGCGTTTAAGCCGGGAAGAAGTTCTTTAAGTAGTTGTGCACGTGAAATAGCCATTTTATGTTACTCCTTATGCAACAGCTGTACCAGCATAGTATTTATGCAGACCAAAATTGATCTTCACAAGTACTTCTGGATATTGATTAAACACAATTGTTGAAGCCGAAGCAAAAGCTACTAGCGGCGCTTGATTGAGCACAACCGTTGTAGAGTTTGTTACAGACGCAACATACGAACCGCTGGCAATGTACTGACCATTTGCTGCAATGGAGCCAACGTCAGAGCCAACCACTGGCGTAAACGTAAGAGCCGAAGCAAGCGTAACAGTAGCAGTAGAGATACTGGAGTAAACACCCGTACCTTGTGCCACTATAGAGTCAGGAACCAGCCCAATAACACGAATTGGCAAAGCCGCAGTAAGTGCTAGGGAAGTATCTGCCAAAACAGCGTTGGCTGAATTACCTGTTGAAGTGCTACCTGTGTTGTTAACTGCTGCTAAGTTTTGACCAATCATGGCGCGAGCACCAGAAGTCACTACTGTAGTACCAGAAACCATCACAGCTTTAAACACCGTGTCAGGATCGTCACAGACAATAGCTACTGCATCACCAGCAAGCGTAGACGCAGGCCAGTATTGCGAGAAGGTTTTTTGTCCGGTTACGGGGTTGGTGAACGAACATCCGAGGAAAACCCCCATCAGCGTACCGACAACACCCGTTGTAACGCTTATGCGTTCCAAATTCCCACGAACTAGCGTTACAAAATCACCATAGAAGATGTTTGTAGCGTAACCGTAGGTAATAGGTAGTTCACGGGTTGATCCCGCAAATACCTGACCACCAATCAAGTTGATCGGTTTTAGCCCGTAAGGGGCTGAGACCACTGGATAAGCCATTTAAAGACTCCTTTATTTAGAACCTGAACCAAATCCCTGTCCGCGACTTGATGTTGACTTGCGGTCAGCAAACAAGGGCATCCGAGGGTCATTATTTCGCATGAAATGATTGTCAACTGAATCCATCTGGTTTTGGGCTTGCTTGTTGTAATACTCAGAGCGTGCTTGTATGCGTTCCTTGGGAGCCTTGCAAAGCATCAGCCCACCAATTTCCACATTACCGCTTGCGTTGTTACCAAATAAAGCCATTTCCGGATGATCCACTGCTTTCACCGGCTCATAACCATCGCGCATCTGTAAAGACACGTTGTTGGCTAATGGCTGACCTAGCACGTGAGTCGCTATCCAGCGAAACTCGTAATCTGGATCAGGTGTCGGATCGGGCAAGTTGCTCGGGGGTACATATACCATACGAGCAGATTTATCGCGTGACTTACTGTCACGATTTGAGCGGTCATTAGTTTCAGCCATCTTAATTCTCCAACTTTGCTACTTGAACAGCATATTGCTGTGGGGTTAAACCAAATTTTTTCGCTAACGCTACTTGCGTTTGAGTTAGCTTAATCTTTCCTGCACTCGTAGAACGAGATACAGAGGCAACCACTGTCGTAGGTCGTTTTTGAACCTCACCAGACCTTGGCTTGTCATTTGCTTGACCGAATAAATCCGGAAAAGTTGACTTCATGCGACCATCAATTTGATCGAAATATTCAGCAGAGCGGGGATCCACTCCGTTTGTGACTAGTTTTTGGTGCAGCCCTAGTGCGTAGCTGGTGTATTCCTCAAACCCTTGCTGTCCGAACCACTGGTTTTTTGCCTGCCAGCGCAGAGTTTTTTCGTCCGGTTCAGCCCTTGAAGGTTGGGCTTGTTGTGTTTGTACCTCAAAATTTTCGTCTTGTAAAGGGGTAGGACGATAATTTTTTACTTGTTCTGCACGAATCTTTGCGTCCATCACGGCTTCTTGGGCTTCAATGATGGCGTCTGTGTCGTACGACTCTTGTGCGGCTTTGAGTTTGCTGCGGGCTTCTTTTAACTCAGATTCGGCTCTGCCTTTAGCGCCTTCAATGACAGCTTCCTGCCCTGTGTAGACGTTTTGTTTGAGGCGTTTGTTCTCTTCAATCAACTGCTGTGCAAGACGCTCAAGTTCTTGCTTCTCACGCATTGTTGCCTCTTTGACACGGCGCTCGTCGTGACGGGCGTGGGTCAACTCTTTAATGCGTCCCTTGACTTTGTCAGAATAGGACTCGATTTCTTCATCGGTCGGATCAAGCACTTCACGGTCTAGGGGCTTGCGGCCTCTGTCACGTTCGGGCGTGTCGTCTTCAATTTCAATCTCTATCTCATCAGCCCCTTCAATTTCAAACTCAACGTCAGACGTCTTCTTGTCTTCAATTTCATCGGGGAACTTGTATGCTTCAGCCATATTCTTCCTTTCAAGCGCGGGTTAAGCCGCGGGGGTCTTGCACAACAGCATCAACTTGGTCGTCGTTGATGAGACGGAACTCCTTGCCAAAAATCTTAAATCTTGTGCCGGAGTAAGTACGTACTAACACGAAGTCGCCCTCTTTACACCATGCTCCGTTAGGAAACTTGGCGGTGTCGTTGTACGCGTCGGGGCCAACTTTTAAAACAAACAACACGGTGGTTGCTGTTTCTTCGAGGCGCATACCCTCAATAGGCCGGACTAAGTCCAGACTTGTACCGTCGATACGTTCAGAGATGTCCGGCACGGCGCAAAGAATCTTCCAACCTGTGGGGATTGGGAGTTGCGTGGCTTTTAACTCGTCAGTAGCTTCAGGAGCATCCAGAGGCTGGATGGGTTCAGGCAGTGCAAAAGCACCGGGGGAGAGATCAATGTCACTCATTGGATTCTTCAACTTTCTGCGCAAGGTCAATTAAATAACGCTCTGCGAGGGCTAGACCCTGAATAATCCCGCAGAGTTTTTGGTACTCTTCAAAAGTACGGCACGAACCCCCAGCCAAGTCATCGGCATAGTTGTTCATGTCTGTGCGTATTTTTTCACGTAATACGCGTACGAAGTCTTGGATCATGCTTTAGGCTCACGTTGTTTACTGCTGTGTTGAAGCGCAGCAGTTCGCGCCTGTAAATCCATCTGGGCTTTACTCTTTGCGATGTCGGAACCCATTTGGATACCGGCACGTTCTTGTTCAAACTGTTGCTTAAATTCGCTCTCTTTAATTTGCGCACCTGTGCGAAGAGCTTCTAACTCCAGTTTGCCGCTGACTTCTTGCTCTCTCAAAGCCTGTGCGTCGGCCTTGGCAGCAGCGTCCATCATGATCTTTTGTTTCTTCAACTCTAGTTCTTGGCCTTTGAGTTGGAGTTCCTGCATCTGCAACTGCATGACGGGGTCTTGCATCTGTTGCTGTGCCTGCATCTGCGCAGCTTTGGCTTGGTTCTGCATCAAAACCTGTTGAGCCGCTTGAGCCATCATGCCGGACAACGCGATCTCCACTTGCGGTGGCAACTTCTCGTCTTCGGGTGGCAACGGCATACCCAACTGCTGCTCAATCTGCTGGCGCATCTGATAACCAACGTGCTCTGCAATGTGAGCCGTAATTGCACCCATGATCTTGGGAGCCTGTGGGTTCTGGCCAATGAACTGCTGCATCATCGGGTCTTGCAAGAGCATCATGTGTACTTGCATGTGAGCGGCGTGATCTTGATGCAAAAACGCTTTTATCGGTTTACCCTTGAGCGCATTCTGGTTCTCTTGCACAGGGTCAGTCGGCTTCTGATCGTCCTCAATTGGTACAAGCTTTTCTGCGTTCTTAATACCAAGAACATTTAGCATGCCCCTGTGAAGTTCTGGCAAGTTGTAAATGTCTGGAGCCATCTGCGCCATCTGAATGACAGCTTGATACTGGATAACGCGCTGAGACATGGTCGCAGCGTTGGGGTCTGACACGGGGATAACATCCACCAAGTCATAGTCGGCTTTCTTAGCTTTGCGAGTGCCGTACTCGGGTGTGTATGTGTAGTCAGCGTCTGTGTAGTCGCGGATTATGTTCTTCAAGAGTTTGAACTCTTGCTTCAGCGCAAAGTGCACACGAGCCTGAACAGCCGTCATTACTTTGAGTTGTCTCTCTAACAACGCCAGCGTTGTGCCAACAGGAGCTTGAGCGCTCATGTCAGACACCTTCATGTCAGCAGTTGCGGCAAAACGCCTGCCTTCATCGACGATGGTCTGCATCAAGTTAAACAACGTCTGGCTTGGCTCTTTGTATGGCAGCGGCAAGATGTTGTCGCGGATCGTGCCCGAGCCAACGTCTACGTCACGGAACTCTCCGGGTGCGATCGGCGTGTCGTCACCTTTGATTCGCAGGCCCCGTGTCTTGAGTCCACCGGGGAGATTGCTAAGTGTTCCTGCATCGACAAGCTGTCGCATGAGGGATGTAGCGGATTTAGCAAAGCCTCCGATAAGATGGAAAAGTCCGAAGCCGTAAGCTCCAAAACCCGGGATATATTGGTAGTGAACGAAGTGCTGGCGCTTGAGTCGGAGGTCATCTTCTTCCTTCCAGTTGCGGCGAATTGACAGGATGTCGTTGGAGCCTTTAATCAACGTGACAACGTACGGCAACATGATGCCGGTCTCTTCACCCGCGTCGTCTTCGTCTTCGTAACCTTCAAGGTTCAAGTCAACGTGGCACTCATACAGCGTGTAGCGGTCGTCGTTTAAGTCACTAAAGCCAGTCTCTTTGTCTTTGGCTTTCTGAATGTCGGTTAACTCTTTGGGGGCGTCAGCCAAGTCAATGTCAAGATAGAAGCCAACTTGCTGAAGCTTGATGATCTCGTTCTTGGTCTTGCGCATAACGTGCGTGATGCGGTAACAAGTATCTAAGTCCGTTGTGCCGTACGGCAGATACATATCTTCCGCAGGAATAAACATCGACACCTGACGTCCCAAATTGGGATCGTAGTAGACCTTCTTAAACGCTGAGCCTGTGGCCGGTAGTGACCAGAGCATGCGCTCGTGTTCAGCGCGGTACTCCGTCATGACTTCCGTCAACTCGTAGTTCATGTCGTCTTCGACGTTGGCCGCAACTTCTTTCATCTCTGGCGTTTCTTTGCCGATGAGTTTGCTGCGCACAGGCCCTTGGGCTGGGAACGTCTCAGTGATTGTCTCTGCTTGGAAGCGCACAACCGCTTCTGTAATCATGGGGTGGAACACACCACACGCGCCGTTCCAAGGTTCCGTGCGCTCTTCAATTTGCAAACCCAAGAGTTTGAGACCATCAACGTATGTCTTCTCCCAATCCTTGCGGCCATTCTTGTCGTTGTCAATGTCAGACACCAAGTCACCAGCCAGCGACTGCAAAGCGCCACTTTTTATGTACTCGGCCAAGTTGTCGTCAAAGCCTTCTTCGCCATCATCTTCTCCGGGCGTAAGGGTGATCTCCATCCCGTCCATGCCAATGGTGACTTCTTCGGGATCAACGATCTCGATCTCAAGGGGGGACTCTTGCTCGCCCAGCGCGTCAATGCCCATTGGTTGTTGGTACAGCGCTTTGTCAATGTTCGTTGCCATGTTTAGTCCTAGTAGTATTCGTATTTTCTGCGGCGAAAGATCTCAAGGTCGTCTTTCTCGTCCGTGTCTAAACTGATAAAGCCGCCTTGCCTAAAGCGTAGCAGTGCTTGTGTGGTCGTGTCCACGTAGTCATCATGCTCCCCAACTGGGAACGCAGCCATCTCTTCAATAACTTCCCGTGCCCAGCGTGTGTCGGGTGCCCAGACTTTACCTGAACTGAATAAATCCGCAACTGCATTAAGGCGCACCATCTTGTCGTTGCCCCTTGACGGGCTGAACTCTTGCACAGGTATACCCATAGCTCTGAGTTCTTGTATCAGTGGTGCGCCAGCCGCCTTTTTCTCCACAATGAACGCGTCGGGTTCCCACTCTTTGTACTGTTTGAGCGCGGCAACCTTGAGTTCGGGAAAAGCCATCCGGTCTTTAATAGCGTCGAGCAAGATAACTTGAGGCGTGTCATTTTCTTCCTCGTTGTAGAAGATGCCCCATGTGGTGCAGGCTGAATAGTCGGAGTTATTCTTGGTTTCAAACGCCGTATCCCAAGACTGAATGATGTATTCACACTTGGGCGGGTCATCATGCTCCCAAATACGCCACATTTTGCGGCTGACGATGGCAGAGTTCTCAGATGTGGGCTGCTGCATGTACTGCGCGTTCCAATAACGCGGGTCAATACTGGCTTTTGTGGACTTTAACGCCTCAAGTGACCACTGTTCAGGCCAAAGTGACTTCTCGTCGTCTTCGTTCTCGTTCAAAATGGCCGGCAACTCCACTATTTCCCACGGAATAGCCTCTGGGTTCTTGGTTTGGTAGTCAATCAGGCGTCCAGTCAGGTCTAGGAGCGACCAACGGGTCATCACAATGATAATCCCACCACCCGGCATCAAACGTTGCAAGGGGCCTGTCTGGAACCAAGACCAAGCCGTATCAAACGCGAGTCTACTGTTGGACTTTACGTCCTGTTCCGAGTGAGGATCGTCAATAACGAACAGATCAGCACCACGACCAGCAAGAGCACCGCCCACGCCTGCGGCGTAATACTGGCCTCCTGCAGAGGTACTCCATTTTCCTGCGGCTTTTTGGTCATCAGCAACCAATGTTTGGGGGAAAACTTCTCTGTATTCATCGGAATCAATCAAGTTACGTATGCGCCGCCCAAAGTCTTCAGACAAACTTGCAGTGTGCGTGCCCATGATGATCTTCTTCTCAGGATACTTTCCCAAAAAGTACGCAGGGAACAGGTATGAGGAGAACTCAGACTTACCCATACGAGGCGCAATGTTGATAATCACGCGCTTCTTACGTCCTTCTACGACGTCCGTGAAAATTCGGGCTAGCTTCTTGTGATGGGGGCCAACTTTGAATCCGGGGTATACAGCCGTGGCAAACCCCAGCATGTTTGTTTTAGCCGCCTGCAGTTTGGCGCGGGACTCACGCAAGTCTAAATCTGCAAAAAGCTCCAGTTTCTCCTGTTTGGACAAGTGCGGCAACGCCTTGGCCATAGACTCAAGTTCCAACTTACTCAAAGTGGTGAAGTTCTCAGGCTTCATCTTTGTCTTCTGCTTTATCTTCAGTTACATCAACAACGTCGATCACACCCATGAACCTGTTGAGTTTGTCTTTGATCCGAGTCTCTAGCTCTATATCAGACATGGTCTCTTTCTTGACTTCAACTCGTTCAGTGAACAGCGCAACTTCCGTGACCTTACCCAACATGTCTAGCGCTTTGAGGCGAATCCGTGCGTCTGGATGTTTGACTTCTTCTAGGATCTGAGCCACTGCGTAGCCACGCAGTTCCTTGGCTTGCTCGACAAACGCCCAATCGTAGGCTGTCAGCATCCCAACTAGGTGTTGCACGGCAACAGGGGTTTTTAAATTAGCTAGCGCTTGTTGCGTATTTCCAACAGGCTGGCCAGTCACGAGAGAAGCAAAAGACTTACGGGCAGATTCTTGTTCCGCCTTAGTCTCGATCTCTTCGTCCTCAAGCTCTAAGTTCTTCAGCCACTCAGCCGTCTTGACCTTGGCGTCAATGGTTGTAGTTGGGTCTGCCTTTTCAAAAGACAGGACTTCCGCGGTGGCGTCGACCACCTCTGGATGAAACTCGCCGTAAATCAAATGTTCTAGCATTGCGTAGGGGTAGTGCTGGCGTCGCACTTGTTGCCTCGTTGGTGTTAGTGTACACTTCTTTTCGGTGATGGCGCAAGTCATTGCTTCTCCTTGATGGTTTCAGTTGCCATCTTTGCCCCACTAGTTGACGCTGGTGGGGCTTTTTTTATATTGTAATGTCCAACGTTTGACAATGCTTCTTGGAATTTTTTAAAATTTTATGGGGGGTGGGGTGTTTGGCTTTTGGGATCGTGATTTTTGAAAATTAGGATTGCGGGTGTGGAACAGTGTTTATGTCCTACCCGTCAGCATGCCCTGTATTGGGTTGGTGGGGGTAGGGTGGGGTCAACGCCACAGCCATCCTTGCAGACTTTAGGCAAGTTTATTTTCCCCCATAGTTTGTAAACTAGAGTTGTCAATGAGGGAGATCGCCCTCGTGACGTTCAAACCAATCGGGGACAAGTCCCCAATCAAAACTCAAGGAGAGTTACCATGGCAGTATCAACTAGAAGTCAAGTCGTCGCTATCAAGTCAGAGAGTGACGCATCTGCGAAAGCAGACATTGCCCGTGTTGCGCTTAAGAAGCAATATGGTCGCAAGTCTAAAGAGAGTGTTCGTGCATTGCTGTTGCCCGTGTTCGCTAGCGTGTGGTCAATCAAGCTTGTCAAGGGCGAAGGCTCAGGCACAGGCAAGATGGTTCTCAACTCAGATGCTGACGGATACGAAGCGTGCCGTAAGGCACTTGGTCGCACAGTCACATTCATCTGTGGTGCGGATGAGGGTAACGCAGTCGAAGTACCCGCAAAGCTTGTCAAGAAAATCTCAAACGAGATTATTGAGGCAGGCTTAACACAGAAGCAGTTCAATGCATTGCTCACGCAACTGCGTGCATCGGTTTCGTTTCAATAATCTCATTCGGGGACTTGTCCCCGATCTCCCAGAACACCGCAAGGGCTTGGCTCCTGCGGTGTTTCTTTTTATGTCCAATCCATTTCACTCAATAATCTCAAGGAGTTCATCATGAGTAAGAAAAACCTTAATCTCATCAAACAAATCATGTACTACGCATA
>Ga0209401_1001579_pt1 | contig 15028 bp, 19 predicted proteins | sample M_140807_MF_Meta_FD_187318 | JGI IMG/M metagenome (GOLD analysis project Ga0209401, IMG submission 187318) | Freshwater microbial communities from Lake Montjoie, Canada to study carbon cycling - M_140807_MF_MetaG (SPAdes) (version 2) | ecosystem: Environmental > Aquatic > Freshwater > Lake...
CACTCAGGCAATTCAGTAATTTGAGTTGTTTGTGAAGGAGTGCCGCCACCACCGCCAGAACCGCCACCGCCGTAAATGACACGACCACCTTCTTTGCGAGTTACGCACTCGCCCAAAAGTTCACCTACTGCATAAAGCTGACGACGAGAGTAGTTCATATGCTGACCCCAACAATTTTGTATTTTTCCGAAAACCCGTAGCGTGTCCACAGACGAGCAATCGAATCACGGGCTGCGCCTTCAATACAAGTTGCCCCATATCGGGACAAAACTTGTTTCAATTGCGCAAAAGTTTCTGGGCTGCTGATTAGTTTGCCGCCAATAGCAGTGATGAAAGCAACCCGATCATTCGGGCGGTTATAAAAAGATACGGTTGCCGCGCCTTGTACGCCTTCGTCATTTACGGCAACAAGCAACGACCATTGGCCGGTAGATACAAGTACTTTAGCAGCTTGGGTATCGTAGTCCCCTTTGGAAAACTTGAGCGCAGAGTCAATAAAGCCCTCAACCATCGGCCAAACCTGATGGACGTGCCCAGTATCTACGGCTTCAATTTTCATGCTGGCAAAAAGCGTTCGGCTCGGCTGTTTTTGGCAACCTTGCCATTGCCCACAGTTTTGCCACGGGCCGATTGAACTCTATTCATCATTGCGTACAACTTACGCGCACCTGCTTCGGTCGAGCCATTGCCCAACTCGGACACGATACGTGCAGGCACCACAAATTCACCGTCGGCTAAACGAGCAGGTTGTTTTTTACCGATTGTGGCAGGAATAGAGTCAGACACGCCATCTCCGGGGCCACGAAGCAGTCGGCCACCATCGGAGTAATCGCCGAGGTTATATCCGCCACCGGCAGCATAGGCGTGCATCAAACCACCATGAGCCTCCCCGCCACCGCCAGCATCGCCGCCTCCACCGCCTCCACCGCCAGCATCGCCACCGCCTTCAGCGCCACCCTCACCACCGCCCCAACCACCTATGGCCGCATCGCCAGCAGCACTGCCGCCATAACTTCCACTGCTATCGGCAACACCGCCCATAGTTGCTGCCGCGCCTTCCGCTTCCCCCAATTGCCCAATACCATGAGCCAGCATCCCAGCACCGATCAAACCCGCCAACATACCGCCAGGAGCCAAACCACCCAACATGGAACCGTAACCCGACAGGGCTTGGCCTGCGCCAATTGCGCCCATGCCAAAATCTCCATAGCCAGAAGAACTAGAAGAACTAGAAGAGCCAGTAGAACTACCACCGCCACCACCGCCACCGCCACCGCCGCCATTTCCGGCGTCTACCAATTCCTGAGTGGTTGGGCTACGACTCTGACCTTGTTTGATGGCCTCGTACTGTTGTTTGCCCGGATCGTATTTAATTGTGGTTTCTCCACCTTCGGCAAACCCGTATAACGATTTGGCTTGGTCTGCACCAATTTTGGTGTAGCCCGGAGTGAAGTAGCGTTGCTCTCTGCCAAAGCTTTGGAACTGCTCTGGAGACCCAGCCCGTGGTACGTTGGGCTGCGGGAACGGCGTAGTCGGCCCTGCGCTGTAGGAATACCGCTGACCCATATCTTTGTCGGGGGTTACAGGGGGTGGGGCTTCTGATTCGTGCATCATCATGGGGGCTAACCCTGCCAACCCAGACTTGGCAAGACCCGAAATACCGCCCATAGCATCAACTCCGGCACTTAAACCAGAAGCACCCGCTGCGGTGTTACCACCGCCAAACATAGTCTCCAAGCCTTTACCAGCAGTGGCAAACGGACTTGCTTGTGCCGTGGTAACTGCTTGGGCGGCGTTCCCGCCAGAAAGTGCCGCTTGAGTGCCCAATTCTTGAGTACCTAAACCAAGCATCCCTGCGCCCAGCCCCGCGCCGCCATAAGCACCTAAACCTGCTTTAACGCCATCCATCAAGTTGCCAGTACGCAAAGCTTGAATACCACCAACCCCAAGGCCAATCATTCCGGGGGTTAAAGCAAGCGAAGTTCCGCCTGTAGCAACCGCCAAGCCACCGCCAATAATCATGGGCAACATGTCTTCAAGAAACCCAGCTTCGGGTAAACCCGTAGAAGGGTTAATGGTCAAAGACCCCCCAGCGGCCATAGCAATTTGTTGCAGCCCACGAACCTCGTTGGGGGTCATGTGGACCAAGGTCGTGTCTTTGCCTCGCCCTTGGGCGGCGAGATGTTGTGCGGCTTGTTGAAGGCTCATTTTTGCCTCGTAAATGGGGGGTTGGTTGATCGTATCATGTCAGGCTTTTATCCGCAAAGGGTAGCTGGTTGCCACACCGCCCGAAGTATCGTAGTAAATGTCACCAGAACGCAGGTTGGCAAAGTCGGCTTGCGTGGGTAAGCTGATAACGAACTGTCCAGATGTAGTAGAACTTGGTTGGGCAAAAGTTAAACCCGCCACCACCCCGGTAGTCCCTACTCCGGCAGACGCAAATATTGCAGGCAGCGGGGCGTTTATCTGGTTAAAGTACAGCCGCAAGATATTCATAAATTGCTCTTGATACTGAGCGTTGTACTCAGTTGGAGCCGAGGGCAGGCGCGGTGGGGTAACGGTTTTAAAGCCCATGTTATCTCCTCCCATCAGGACGAATGTCAATACGAGGAGCGCCCAGTTGCCACTGCACCCCCAAGCCGTCTGTCGTTGATCCGGCAGTGCCAGAACTGACTTTAAACGCCATCTGCCGTCCACGAATCCGTACATAGACCTGCTGAGTGAACTGCTGTATGTTGTACGTGATCTGGTTCTGGTAGTTCTGGGTGCTGGTCACCGCCGGATCGTTTGAGTTCCCATACGCCGCGCCAGGAAAAGTTCTTGGAAGTGCCGTGAAATACGCAGTCGGCTGGTTAACGTTAGAGCCGTCAAACGTCAGATCAGGAATCAAGCGCCACACAAACCCAAAGTTGTTGCCATCCCCAATGTCAAAGTCGGATGACTGCACATTGGCCACAATTGGGACAGGCGGATTAACCGTGCCGTCATCTACACCGTCTTCGTGGTAAACCAACAAACCATTTTCACTTCCGCCAGCAGACCCATAGGCAACCGCCATTGGAGAATACCGCAACGGACTATCAAGCCATGCTGTACGCCCTTGGTAAGCTGTGCCCGTGTAGTTTGTCCAGTCACCGTAATACCAAACATTGTCTTTGTAGTTGTAGATCACATACCGATCAATTACGGTGGAGTTGGTTGAGCAGTACTGCCACCAGACCTCGTTGTAGCCTTCATTGGTTCCAGCCACAAACTGAAAAGACTGTGTTCTGTTGATGTCGGTAAATACATATTCACGCAGCGTAGATGGCAAAATATCTACTCGACCAGAGTATTGGTAGAACTGGTCTAACCCCATCCAGTACGTGATGTTGGTAGCGGTTGCCACAGCATTGGGGCCAGCAATGGAAATGTTGTCACCCAATATCTGGAAGCTCCACACGTAGGGTGGGCCAATATATTGCATGGAGTAAATTGCCGCATCAGTAAACACCAAAATCTCTTGTCGAGTTTGTTGGGCCGTGATAATTGCAGACCCACGACTAAGCCTGTAATCCCCTGCTTGGTTGGTAATAGCAGGCGTCCAGGTTTTGTAATCTTCTTGGTTTGACCAACGAATTTGCATGGGATCAAGCGCAACGGTGGCATACACCCCAGTTGGATCATTCGCGCCAAAAGCAATAACAAACCTAGATGCGTCGGATACCAGTACGTAGTTGACAAGAGATGGGCACGTAGCATCTACCCCTCCCGTACCTGCAAGAACTATCACACCCCGATCAAAAATATTGGGATTGTTGTTAACTTCCCAGTAGTACAAGGGACCGCCACGCGCATTAAACACAAGGTCTTCACCAAAGTTTGACTGGCTCCATGTTCGTAGCTGAATTCCAATTCCTGTTGTAGCCGCAACTCCCCACCCGGTGGCAGAAGCTGCATACTGACGAACACTGTCTGCAATAGCGTGTGTCGTTACAAACCCTGCGTACCCGCGTACACACCCGGTAAAGGTTGTAGCAGTTACCCCAGTGTAAGAAATCACTTCTCCAGTGACACTAAAAGTACCAGAAGCAGAGAAGCCTGTTGTGGATGTGACGTTGATTGTTACTGTGGAGTACTGGATAACGCCCGTAGCCGAAGGATGCGAAGCGGCAACAGTAGCGCTTGCCCCCCGTGTACAGCCCGTCAAAGTTGTAGCGGTTACCCCTGTGTAAGAAATGATCTCGCTGTCAATTAAGACACTACCCGAAGCCGCAAGAGTTGCCGTACTGGCAACGCCTATCGTGGTAACAGAACTGCTTATTGATGCAGAGAGTATGCTGTTACCAACAGTAGCCAATGCGCCTGTTAGTGTTGTTGTAACTGACGGTCCATTAGAGCCGCCCCACCCACCAGCGCCCCAACCCGTACCAAACGTGTACGTAGCACCCCCAGTCGTGGCTTGATACGTGGCTAACACCGAGCCCCCGCCATTTCCTGAATCTCCTGCTGTAGCTACAACAGATACCGTAATGCTGTATGTGCTTGAAGAGAGATATGTGATTTGAAATTCAGCATTGAGAATAAGCGCGGTTACGTTGCCACCAAGACTCACTGCTCCACTGAAAGTTACAAAGTCCCCAGTCTGAGCGCCGTGCCCTGCGTCAGTTACTGTGATGGTCGATGACCCTGTGGTTGCCGCAAATGTAGCCCCACCCACCCCCGAAGTAGCCCGTATAGGCGTCACATCAAAGAAGTTGCCACCAGGGCTACTCTGTATATAGTATTTAAGACTGGAGCCAAGAGCCAGCAAGTTAAAGCTAGACAACGTTATCCAGTTCCACATGGAACGCACAACACCCCACAACACGCCTGTGGTGGGATAAACAATTGCAGTGCTTACTCCGGCAACATCAGTAGACAAAGCCCCCGCATCTCTATCCCAGCCGCCAATTTTCTCTGGTTGGCCCGAACGAAAGCGCACCTTGTTGGTTTGATACCAACCGCCTTCATTGGCGTAGTTGGTGCTTTCTCGGTTGGTTCCCGGCCTGAATGCAAGTTTCTGTAAGGGCATTTCGATTCCTATGACAAGAACATGGCGCGTTCGTCAATCCGACGGTTTTGCAGCCCTTTGAGTATTTTCCCACCAGCCATGCAATACTTCAAGAGTTCTTCCGCAGCGCCCGCTTTATCGCCCCGAAGCAGCTTTTGACGAAGCGTTGAACGCTGGAGTGTTCCAAGACCGACATTAAAACTAAAGCTAACAAGGCCATCATACATGCCTTGTGTAAGAGGAACGGGGCAAAACTGAACAACTCCACGCTCGAACCTTGCAAGATCAAACCTGAGAATCCCATCTACTTCTTCCTTGGTGAATTGTCTGTTGTCTTCCGGGCGCAGGGCAAATCCATCCCGGTCTTCAATTTTTAGCTTGCCTTGTTCGGGGTACAAAACGTGGCCCACGCCCACAGTCCAGAGCTTTGCCGGGCAGCGGTAGGGTTTATACCGAATGCCCTCATGGTGGCAGATGACCTTGATGGCCTCTGGGCTGACGTTCATTTTGATTTAAACGCCTGACCGCCAAACCAGAAGCTCACGATACAACTCCAGATGATTTGTGTTTCATCATCCCAAAGCTGGTTGATCGCCACATCAAAGGCCACATTTGTATGCCAAGCGTAATAGAAGCCAAAAATCTCAACAAACATGAACATCACAAACATGCCGTAAGTGATGACGCTTCTGGTGGCCGCACGCATATTGATAACCCAAGTGCTGGCCCCTTGGCCCAAGGCTATATCGTGTGCATACAGGGCTTGGCGCTCCTGCATTGCGGTCTGAGCATTGGTGACCTCTGCGTTGATCTGAATCTGCTCGGTCTGGATATGCTCAATGCGTTCCTGTGCCTCCAGGCCAGCTTTCTTTAGCGTCAGTTCCCGCTCTGTCTGCATGGCGGCAAGCGCCAACTCATGCTTCTTGTCGGCCCGGTCTTGGAAGAACTCAAGGATTTTTGGGAGTCCGCCCATCAGGAAGCTGATGAGGGATGAGAATAGAGTGAGCATTATTTTCCTTTTATGCGTTGAGTGACACCAATTTTTTCTTCAAGAATGGCGATGTGCATCCGGTTGACTTGAATGTCATCCCGGTTTTTTTGCACTTCTTTTTCCAAGTCTTGGCGCAATTTCTCGCGGGCAAGCTCCGCTCCAGTGTTGCTGGCCTGCTTATTGTCTGAGGTCACCACCAGACTGATCTTGTTGTTCAGGATGGTCACCTCATGCGCCAGGGTGGAGAGGGCATTCATCAGGTACACGACACAGGTGAACAGAATGGGCAAAAGGGCAAAAGCCGTTTTTTCAATGAGGGCCGATTTGGCTTCCAGTTTTTCCGTCATCTTTTTTCCTTTCGTCTTCAATCTGCTTGCGCAGTTTTTCGGTTTTTTCCATCTGCGCTCGGGCCTCCCGTTTCACAACCATGGTATCCACATATAGCATCCCCACCAGAGGGATCATCAGCACAAAGACCAGTGCGAACAGTGTCAGGACAAAAAGGTATCCAAACGACCCCGATGATGAAGACTGATTATCCACATTAGGCATATCAGGTATCCGATTACGAAAACCACCACCACCGTTTCCAGCACCCTGTCCAGTATCTGATTTTTTAACCTTTGTCGCCGCCATGCTTTCACCCGCTTTTCGTACAGTTCACGAGCCGCTTGTTCCGATTTCTGATCCAAGAGCCGCTGGTACTCTTCTACGATGTCACGCCACATATCAGGCATTCCCATCTCCCAGCGCACCATTTTCTCAAGGTCGGCGTAAAACTGCTTGGTCTGCCGCAGATACATCACATTGTCTATGGCTTGTGTGGCAAGGTCGTCTTTAATCCCCTTTTTCTGGTTGTCTTCCCGTTGTACTTCTGCTTTTTCGTGGCTGGCTTCAAGCTCTGCGTGGCCTTTGAAAAACTTTGAGAGCGCCCCACCCACTTCCGTGGTGATCTTTGTCAGATCATTGCCTGTCTTCTTCAGGTCTTGATAAACGGCAACGCACCCCTTTATGCCTTCATAGGCTCCCTTGCAAAGTGCGAATGCCGTGATGGGATCAATTTGTTACCCCAAAGCTGTTTTAATTTTGTCAATGGTTGTAGCAGTATCAATAGCCATCTGCATCGCCTCGTATTTTTCTCTTAATTCTTGACGCCGCGCTTCTGCTGCAACGTAGTCGTTGCCTGGAATTTGCTTCATTATGATCTCGTCATAGGGCTTAAATTCTTTTTCACGGGCGTTTCGGCGTAGCCCGTGCGCAATGGCTTTTGCTTTCGTAATGTTGATTACTATGCTCATGCTTGATACTCCCATGCGTCCCGAAATGTACGGTCAGTAGGTAGGTCTGCCACATTAATTATCTTAAAGGGTTTGCCCGCAGGAACGTCTTTGGCCGCAAGCGCTTCTATTGTGTTTCCTGCGTGGGACAACCACTCAGGCGTGGGAGTGACTACAGCCACGCCGCCTTCATCTGTTGGGTAAATAATGTGTTTTGTCATGATGCGTCCTTTTATCGGATTATTGCAACGTATGTGCCCGTTGCTGGGCTTGCCCCTGAAAATGGGGTGTAAGTGGTAATTTTTACACTACCTGCCAACTGATTTGCTGCGGGTGTTCCAAAAACATTGACCCCACGATTTGCCGCATTGTCATCACTGGCGCAACCTAGAACAACATAATTGGCGTCTGGCATGGCTGTTGAAAAGTTAATAGTAACTATTGCAGCCCCCCCGTCCGTAATACTGCTCACATTAGCGCTGGCTGTAATTGTGGGTGAAGCGCCAGTATCGTCATACATAATCCACGCTCTGGCGGAGTATGAAGGGGCTGAGCCTGAAGCCGTGGTAAGGGCTGTGGCAGTTGTGGCAGTGGTTGCACTTGTTGCGTTAGTAGCACTTGTTGCATTGGTAGCATTTGTTGCATTGGTGGCGTTTGTAGCAAAAGCAACGGACTGTGAAGCAATGTTGCTGGAAGTTATGAAAGACCCGCCCGAAGCTGGATTTGTAGCATAGGTTGAGTTGGTAGCGTTCGTAGCGTTTGTGGCGTTTGTTGCATTGGTGGCGTTTGTAGCAGAGGCAACAGACTGGGAAGCAATGTTGCTGGAAGTTATGAAAGACCCACCAGATGCCGGGTTTGTGGCATAAGTTGAATTGGTTGCGTTTGTTGCATTGGTGGCGTTTGTAGCCGAAGTTGCACTTGTGGCGGTGGCAGCGTTGCCAGAAATAGAAATGCCCCATGTACCCGACGCACCTGTGCCTGTCAGCGTAGGCGCGTAGCTGTTGTAGTTACCTGTAGTTAAACCGTTTGTGGCAGTGGCAGCGTTGCCAGAAATGCTAATACCCCAAGTACCCGACGCCCCCGTGCCTGTCAGCGTAGGTGCATAGCTGTTGTAATTGCCTGTAGTCAGTCCGTTCGTGGCCGTGGCAGCGTTGCCAGAGATAGAAATGCCCCAAGTACCAGATGCGCCCGTACCGGTGGGGGCTGGAACATCCGTACCAATGGTTAACCCTAAGTTTGTTCTTGCGCTGGCTGCTGTGGTTGCGCCCGTACCACCATTGGCAACGGCCAAAGTACCTGTCAGATTGGCTGCTTGCAGTTCATAGAAATTGGTTGCATCAGACCAGACCATGATTTTGGAGCCATTGGTAACCGTAACCCCAGTACCCGCTGCTGTGGTATTGCCAATCACAGTCGAGTTGTAGATGGTCAACGAGTATCCGCTGTTGTTCCAAATAATATATGCCTTGGAGTTTGGCGGCGCATAGACAGCAAAAGCTGCCCCAGTCGTGGTGGTGAACCGCAACATGGCATACACAGCTTGATTGCTTGCTGCCGTGGACGTTGGGCCGTTGGTAAATGTCAGGGCTTGGCTGGCGGCAGTGACACTGACCGTCTGGTACCCGGCAACGGATGTGTCTAGGATGTATGCCAGATTACTGTTGGTCGTGTCTCCCCACGTACCCGCCTGGGTGCCATCACTGGGAAGTTCTATCCGAAGACTTGATGAATACGTACTCATTGGTTTTCCTTATTGAACAACTTCTGTCCATGTGGGGGTTTGCGTGTCATTGATTTGAGTCCACTGGGAGTTGTCAGGTGCCCAGGTCTCGTTGAATTGACCCGCTATAGACACATCCCCAAACACCAAACTACCAAATGTGGCTACATCGCTGATTGTCACCGTTGCAGGGATGCTTGTCCAGCCTGGAGACTGATCGTCATCTATCGGCTCCCAGAGCAGTCGGCGCACAAAAGCATCAGCCGCAGTGACGGATTCCTGAACGGACGCCAAGACTGTGGCGGCTGTGGTTACTGTGTCGGTGGCAGTGACGGACTCGCTGACAGAGCAAATGGCTGTGTGTTTGGATGCAGTAGTGTCGGCAGCGGATGTGGCTTCGCTGACTGCGGTTGGGAACGTGGTTTTTGATGACGGCGTGTCTGTGGCAGTTGAGGTCTCATCTACCGCGCAGAGGAATATGAATATGGACGAAGTGGCATCCGTTGCCGTGGCTGTCTCGTTGATTTGCGGGGTGAACACAGCGCCAGCTTCAGTGGCATCAGAGGCCGAGGCAGTGTCGGAGGTGGACACGGCGTAGGTTGGCAAGCTGGATATGTTGTCTGTGGCTGTGGCGGTTTCGCTGACAGCCGTGCCAAATGTGGCGGTGGAAGCAGTGGTGTCCGTTGCCGTGGCTGTTTCATCGACCGCAGCGTTGACCGTTACAAGGGAGGCCGTACTGTCCGTTGCGGTTGAGGTTTCACTGACCGATGAGTTGATTTGGAAGCTGGACGCCGTAGCGTCCGTGGCTGTTGCAGTATCGGCAAAGTTGGTGGCAAAGGTGGCGAGAGCCTCTATGGAGTCGGTGGCAGTGGCAGTTTCAGCAACTTCACAAGCGAAGAAGTTCCCCGCCGCCGCAGCGAACGGTGCTTGAGCAAATGCCGCTGCTCCAAAGATCATTGCACAGTTTCAGCTATGGGTTCTTCTTTGGGCACTTGGGGGTCGGCCTGCTCTTTGATGAGCAACATCAGGGCCATTGCATTGGTCTTGGATGGAAGTTCCCCCAAAGCCCCAAGGATCATGTTTACAGCGTCAATTGGCAGTTCCAGTTTAATCATGCTGACTCCAGTGCCGCAAGGCGTTTACGAAGGGATTGAATTTCAGCAACAAGGTCTGCAATAACTTCAGAACTTCCTGCCTGCATTGATTGGTATTCTGGATTTCCATTTGCATCAATAGCGTCTTTTGTGCCGTTTACGCTATTTGCATAAACTTCTTGAAACTTGTGCGCCAAAAAACCACGGGTGCGTAAACCAGTTGAGTTCCATGTGTACTCAATAGGCTCAAGTGCATCAATGCGAGAGCCAGAATCAGATACTGCGCCAACAACAGTTTTTAAGCGGTAATCTGATGTTGAATTAAATGATGTAGTTGTAGTCGTAACAGTAATGTCTCCAACTTCACTTCCAGAACGGTAAATGCGAGACACTTTACCATTAGCGTTGGTATTTATGATTAAAGATGAATCGTTTGAGCGACTAAAATAACCAATACCCAAACCCCCATTAAGCGTACACCCAGTTACAGTGTTTCCAGAACCGGGGGCAGTGTTTGTATTTCCAACGCACAAGTTACCGCTGGCGTCGATACGGGCTTTTTCAGAATATGAACCACTGGCAGATCGAGTATTAAATTGCAAAGCCGCCGCCATATCTCCAGCTTCTTTGACTGCCCCCATACTAGCCATTGGGTCAAGACCCGTAGTCGCTCCAACTTGTCTGAATGAAAACATGACACGGGCATCATTACCAGTCGCACCAGTAGCAGAATTAATTATGTTAATAACGCCGTGATTTACATCACTTGTGTTGGTGGTGTTTTGAAAGTTTACGACACCATCATTTGCTCTTGATCCCGTTGCAAAAAATCTAGGCGTACCCATGCTTGCGCTTGTGGCACCCAAAAACATATTTCCAGACGCATCAAGGGTCATTGCTTGAGTCCAAGTAATAGCATTTCCTGCCGTACCCGAAGTAGCATATTGCCAACGATGAACACCAGCATCTTGCTGATATAAAGTTGCCGCCGCAGTGTTTTTATATTTCCATCCTGCGTTGTAATACGCATTGGTTGACATATCAGCTTCATTGCCGTTGTAGCTTGAAAAGCTGGCATAGCCTAAAACATCAATTGCTTTATAGGTTGCCCAAGCACTAGGCGTAACACCCACACCCACATTCCCGCTTGCATCAGTCACCAGATTGCCGTTGCCCACATTGAGCGTGTCTGTGCTGGCATCCCCAAGGATGGTGTTGCCTGTGGTGGTCAGGGCAACAATGGTCGTTGAGCCTGTGTTTGTAAGTCCTGGGGTGGTGATCCCAGTGGTTCCGTCTAGCGTGATCGCCATGGTTATGCTCCTTGTGATTGTGCCGCCACTTGAGCCTGATACGCCGCAATGACTTCAGCAGTCCAAGCCACATTGCAGATTGCCGCAACATTGGCAGGGATTCCCGTCAAGTCTTGGCCCGGAGTGAGGCTAGAGCGATGGTAGGTTTCGCTCAATTTATTGCCATCTTCCATGATGCGTGTAGCTTCACGGTACAGCACGATGCCGTTCTCAGTGACGGTGATTTGATCGACAGCGGTGGTTTTGGTGAGTGACATGGTGTGCTCCTTTGTGTATAGTCAAACTGTTTTAATTAAGCATTTGCTTCATAAGTCATAGTGCCTGTAATTCGGCTACTTGCTACAAATATGTTTGGCCCATCATTAACAGTAGTTGCGGCGGCTGTTGAACAAGATATTTGAATAGTTGATGAGTTGTTATCAGTTCTAGCAAAAACAGCATAAACATTTAAACCTAAAAGAGCAAAGTACCCTATACAACCCCCCATTCCTTGTGGATAAGAAGAAACCCTTGAAGAAAAAGGTAAGCCAGTAATTGAGCCGTTGGTGCGACCAGTACCCATTGCGGCTACGGCAAAATCAAACCACACAGTAACCATTTTTCCGACTTTTACATAAGTTCCAGCTTGAATGGTGTACGTGCTGGTTCCACCCAATGTAGGAGTCCAAGTCCCCTCCTCATAATCATCCAGCGTGCTTGCGTCAGATGATGCTGATTGAGTTGCGGGGAAGGTGATGCCGATACCTGTAGCTGATGTTGATGCACCTAGCAAAGCCAATGCGCCATTGGCGTTAAGGGTCATTGCTTGGGTGGTGGTCATTGTTGCATTAGCACCAGAAGTATTATTTGGTGCGGTATACCAAGTGTGGTTTCCAGTTGTACTGTCAATCAAGTACAGACCTGCGTATCCATTTTGGATATATTTATCTAAAGAGCCGTTGTAGTAATAGTTGCAGGTAAATTCAGCTCTAGTTTTTGCGGAGAAATAACCAACAACTGTGTCGTTGATTTGGTAAGCATATCGACCAGCACCAGCCCATGCACTCGCCGCACCATTTTGTCCAACATTCGTACCATCAAACACCAACGCACTACCCGTGGTCAGCACCTTTGAGCCATTGAGATAGGCCACACCATTGGCTGTGCCGCCTGTGACTGTGGGTGCGTTGGTAAACGATACTGCTTGGCTTGCGTCAATGGAGATCGCCGTTGTCCCGGCAGTTTGAATGTTTAACACGCCCGAAGTGTCAGCAGTCGTTACTACCCCGGCGGTAGTGGATGCGTTGATTGATGAGGCCATTTATGCGCTCCAAGGAAGAGGGGTGTTCTGTGGGCTGACAGGTGGGGTAATCATGCTGTCGATCTGGCCCTGCACACAGGCTTGTGCGCTTGCCATAGCTTGTTCTGGAATCCAGCCAATGACGATGGCTTCTGTCAGGTCTGCATACGGGATGAAAGTTTCGGCCTGATTGGAATCAAAGGTGGTGTTGCCACCGATCTTGGCGGTGTATTGTCCGTCCACGCCCGTGACCTGCCACAAAGCGTTGACCACATAGTTGGGGTCGGGCTGTTGCAAGGTGTACATTGAAGTTATGGTGGTGGTAAAAATTGTCATGCTGATGCTCCGTTGATTTGGGCTTTGAGGCTGTCAACCTCTGCTTTGAGTTCTTGGATAGCTTTGACAAGCAAGGGTACAGCGTAGCCGTAATCCATGTGCCAATATTGTGGGTCGCCATTTTCGTCAACATCTGCTGTTGGCTTGTTTACTAACCAAGGAATGACTGGTTGTGCTTCTTGAGCAATTAAACCCATCCATGTGCCACGGCTGTTGCGGTTGTTTTCGCACTGGTCGCTTGGGTCATTCCATGTATGGTCTACCACTCTTAATTGATCAAGAATATTAAGAGCATTGCGCTGTGTATCAACAATGTTTTCTTTTAATCGAACATCAGATACTGTTGTAATAGCCGCATTACCAATGTATGTGGTAGTCGTTCCAGTACCACTTGAACCTTGCGAAATAAGACCATTGGAAGAACCAGCAGAACCTAAATAAAGACCACCAGCGGTTCCTATACCAGCAGCCCAAAAATATTCTGATGTTTTTGTAGCGCCGCTAAGAATCCATGTAGTAGCATCTCGATACGCACGGGGATTCCCATCCCCATCAGACAGCACGATGATGTTGCTTGCTGTGCGAATGTCTACGCCGCCTTGGTTGCCGTTGTACTGACCAAGAATCGTATTGGCGTTTCCTGTTGTTATTGCCGAGCCAGCATTTCGACCAATTAAAGTATTTTGGTATCCAGTTGAAGCATATCCTGCGTTTTGTCCAAAATAAGCGTTGTATCCAGCAGAAGCTCCCCCTGTTGTTTGGCTATACCCCGCCTGATAACCTACAGCAGTGTTGTTTGAGGCTGTGGTGTTGGACTGAAGAGCGGATCGACCAAGCCCAGTGTTGTAGCTTCCAGATGTATTGGCATTTAAAGCGCCAGTACCAAACGCAGAATTATCTGTACCGCCAGCATTGGCAGCTAAAGACACCGCACCAAAAGCTGTATTATATTGACCTCCAGCATTCAAAATTAAAGCCTGATAACCCCCAGCAGCGTTAAAATTTCCTGTCGTATTTGCCGCCAAAGCACTAGCACCCACCGCAGTGTTGGTGGCTACATTACCGCCGCCTTGACCAACAGTAAGTCCATCAATGGTGGCATCTCCCGTGACCGTCAGGGCCGCAAAAGAAGGAGAGCCGCCCGTCACAGCCATCGTCCCCGATGCGGACGGCAAGGTCACAGTCACAGTACCAGCCACTGCTGGTGCGCTCAGAGTCACTGCCCCTGATGTATCGCCTGAAACAACAATTGAACTCATATTCTTTCCTTAAATGACAACCCAGCGGGAGCCGCTGGAAACCGTCACGACTGCACCACTCGACACGGTGATCGGGCCTGTTGATGAGCCTGAGTACCCAGCCGCAATCGTGTAGCTGGTAGCCACTGTCAAACTGTTCACCACAATCCCGTTGCTTGCCACTGGCACTCTGGATTGCAATTCACCCGTTGAGGGCTTGTACAGCAAATAGGCGTTGCCCGTATATAAAGTGGAAGCGTTGCCAGTCGTGACGCTGGAAAACACTGGATATAAATTACTCGCCGTGCTTGTGTCGTTGGAAATCACCGCCCCGCCCAGAAGCGTCCAGTTTGCGCCGTCATACCCCTCATACTGGGACAACGTGCTGTTCCAACGAATCTTGCCCACTGCACCCGTAGGCCGCTGGCCTGTCGTACCCGCCGAGATTTTTAACGCACCCGTGGAGTTGAACGATGAGTCCCCCGAAGCGGCCAGGATGTTTACATCAACCGTAGTACCCGCAGAGTCTATGTACACCGCCCGTTCGGCAGGCTGTGTGACAAACACATCTTTTGATCCCGCAGCAAAATTTACCAACGCATTTGAGTTGCTGGAATTTAGGACAGTTGTACGAGAGAGTAGGTTACCCGCTGTGGTGTACGTGCCAATCCCCACCTCATACTCGCCTGTGGTTACGTTGGCAATGGTGTAGTACGTGCTGTTACTGTTGCCAATACCAGCAAGAAAAGTC
>Ga0209401_1001581_pt1 | contig 15023 bp, 7 predicted proteins | sample M_140807_MF_Meta_FD_187318 | JGI IMG/M metagenome (GOLD analysis project Ga0209401, IMG submission 187318) | Freshwater microbial communities from Lake Montjoie, Canada to study carbon cycling - M_140807_MF_MetaG (SPAdes) (version 2) | ecosystem: Environmental > Aquatic > Freshwater > Lake...
CCTCGTGAAGACTATCCATCACGAGGCGCTTGGGGCGGCAATCCGCACGCGCGCCCGTCCCGGCCTTACACTGGCCCGTGTACCCCGACCGATGGACCGACTCCATCGCCGGGATGGTGGGGCCGGCGCGGTCCCGCGGACGTGCCGTTGAAGCGGAGAATAAAACATGAAGCGGATCATGCTCGTGGCCGGTGTGGCGGTGGCCCTGACACTGGTGGCCGCCGTGGCCGATGCCCAGGTGAAGAAGGGGAAGACCCGTCCGGCGACCACGAAGCAGCTGATGAGCGGGATCGTCCAGCCGCACTGCGCGGCGATCGGCGAGGCGGTCAAGCAGGCCCCGGCCGACGACGCCGCTTGGGAGAAAGTCGCGACCCACGCCGCGGTGCTCAATGAGATCTCCTACACGCTCATGGACGACGGCCGTTGCCCCGATGCCGACTGGGCCAACGCCTCGACGATCCTCCGAACGGCGAGCGACGCCGTCCTCGTGAAGGCCCTTGCGAAGGACCACGCCGGTGTCGCGGCCGAGTTCGCCAAGCTCACCGAGTCGTGCGGCACCTGCCACAAGGCCCACAAGAAGTAATCGCGAAGGCCAGCGGGCCGCGTCGACATCCGTCGAAAGACACCGCCGTCGTGGCTTCGGCCACGGCAGCGGTTTTTGTTTCAATCAGATTGTTGTTTCAATCAGGGCCCGGCCGGGCCGGATCGCACGGGCAGGGATGACGACGGCCGTCAACGGTCACGGGCTTTCCAGGCAGAACAGATGCCGCTCGCCGCGGACGAAGAGCTGGTTGCCAGCCGCCGCGGGGGTGGCATCGACGCCCTCCCCCATGTCGTTCGTGGCCACGACCTTCAACACCGACGCGTCCGCGACGACCGCGATCGTGCCGCGCCGGTCGGTGAGGTAGACGTGCCCACCGGCCGCGATCGGCGAAGCGTAGATATTGTTCACCCCCTCGACCCTCGCCGTCTCCCACAGCGGTTTGCCGGTGGCGGCATCGACGCAGGTGAGGAGCCCCGACTTCTCCTTGTAAAACCAGAGCCGGTCGCCCGAGAGGAGCGGCGAGGCGACGTCGGGGGTGTCTTTGGCACGGGTCCAGAGGACGCTCTTCCCCCCTTCGAGATCCCCACTCCCGGCGAGATCGAAGGCGCCGAGAAAGGCGCCGCGGAAACCGCTGGTCACCCAGGCGACGCCGTCGGCGGCCACGGCCGAGGCGCACGGGCGCTGCGTCTGCCCGGCGCAGCGCCACAGCTCCTTGCCCGTCGCGAGGTCGTAACCACGGGCGGCATTTTGGCCGTTCATCACGACCTGCTTCCGCCCGGCCTTGTCGACGGTGACCAGCGGCGTGCACCACCCGGTCGGCTCGTCGCGCGGTGTCTCCCACACGGTTTTCCCCGTCCGCGCGTCGACGGCGAAGAGCATCGACGGCCCCTCGTGATCCCAGGGAACGAGGACGAGATCGCCGTGGACCGTCGGGGAGCTCCCCTCGCCGAAGCCGTTGCGGACCTTCATGTCGCCGAAGTCGCGGTCCCACACCGGCGCGCCGTCGAGGGTGTAGCAGAAGAGCCCGCGCGACCCGAAGTGGGCGTAGACCCGCTCGCCGTCGGTGCAAGGGGAGGCGGAGGCAAAGCCGTTGGTCTGGTGGGTGCCCTCGTGGGGCTTTGCCGTGATGGCCGTCCTCGACCACCGCTCCTTCCCCGTCGCCCGGTCGAGGCAGAGAACGCGGAACTCGAACATATCGTTGCTGCCGGCCACCGGCACGGCGGCGGTCACGAAGACACGATCCCCCTGGACCACCGGCGACGACGATCCACGGCCGGGGATCTCCACCTTCCAGAGAAGATTTTTCGTCGGGCTGAACTCCACCGGCGGCGTGGCGTCGAGGGAGACACCATTGCCGAGGGGCCCGCGCCAATGGGGCCAGTCATTGGCGTGGAGCGGGCCGGTGGCAAGCGCCAGGAGAAGGATGCCGAGGGAGAGAATCTGGCGGTGCATGAGGAAACTCCTGCTGGGCGTTGGATCGGGGTCAGTTGCCGAGGGCCGATTCGAGGGCGTCGAGCCGGGCCCGTAGCGCCGCCACTTCCCCCTCGAGGGCGGCGATCTTCTCGACAAGCGGCGCAAGCGCGATCGAGGGAGCGGATGGGGGCGCAGCCACAGGCGCTGCCGGACGGGGCACCGTCACGGTGCCGTCGTCGTCATCTTCGTCATCTTCCTGGTCGTCGTCGAATCCGCCGGTCGCCGCTGGCACCGGGTCGGAGGCTCCGGCGGGGAACGACTGCCCGGCCACGCCGAGCTTGGCACGCACCTTCTCGAGCTTCTCTTCGGGCAGAAGGCCGTGCGTCAGCACCCGGCCACGGCCGGGAGGAGAGAGCCAGATGATCAGCCCACGCTCTGCGAGGCCATCGAGCCTGGTGCGGAGGATCTGAAGATCGGCGATCGGGTCCATCCGACTAGCACGGCCCCGCAGATCCCCTTCGCTCTGTTCGCCCCGCAGCAGGAGCTCGGCCAGGATCGAGAGATCTTCCTTCTCAATCCCACCGAACCACTCATAGCCGTAGTGGCGGTAGCGGGGAACGCGGCCGCTGCCGTAGATCTCGGCGACGACACCGGCGGCACGGAGCGTTTCGAGGGCCCGCCCGACCTGATCCTCGTCGACGGTCATCAACGGGTCGCGGTTGTTCTTCTGATTGCAGCCGGTGATGATCGCGTTGAGGGAGAGCGGATAGGCCTCCGGCGTCGTCTTCCCCTTCTCGATCAGGACACCGAGGACGCGCCGCTCGACCGCGTCGAGCGGGCGAACCCGCGATCCTGGGCGCTCCGTTTCGGAATCCATCGGCAGATCAGCTCCTTCCCTGGAAGAGTCGCCGGCGACGGGGAACAGGCTCCCCGTCACCGGCCGTGCCTCGAGATTCCTCTGGCGGTCACTTCCCCTGCGAAGGCGCTGCATCGGAGTGATGCGGGCAGCCGTCGGGGCTGAACAGGGCGCTCGATTCCTCTCCCCGCGCCGTCACATAGGCGACGAGATCGAGGACCTCGTCGCGCGTCAGCTTGTCGAGGAGCCCCTTGGGCATGATCGACACCACGGATGTCACCCGCTCCTCGATGTCGGTCTTCTTGATCCGGACGGGCTCGGCGCTGGCGACGGGGTTCTCCACGAGCGCCAGCTCCGCGGGGGTGTCGGCGACCACGAGGCCGGTGATCCGGCGGCCGTCGTCGGTGACGATCGTCGTCGAGCGGTACTTTTCCTCGATCCGCAGCGACGGGTCGAGAATGTGCTTCGTGATCTCGAGCGCGTTCATCTTGTCGTCGAGCTTGGCCAGCTCCGGGCCGAACTGGTTCCCCGCCTCGCCGAGCTTGTGGCAGGAGACACAACTCGTCGTCCGGAACAGCTCGCGACCATGGACGAACGACCGCCCCTTCTCCATCCCGTTCACGCTCCCCTCGAGGTCGGCCAGCGTCCACTCGGTGCGTGGGCGACGGTCCTTGAGAAGGTCGTCCTTGATGGTGAGCGGATGGGCGGCGAGATAAGCCGCTGGATCGGCCAGATACCCCTCGAGATCATCGACGACATACATCGCTCCATACATCCGCCGCCAGTGGCCGGGATAGGTGCACACATAGGGATAGACGCCAGGCTCTGTGGGGGCATTGAAGGTGAGCTTCTGGGAGGCCTGCGGCTGGAGGAGCGTGCTTGCCACGAGGACATCAGCCGAGTCGGGCACGAAGGCCCGCTTGGCAAACGACGCCTCCTGCGAGAGCTTCTCCGCGATCTCCCCGAGGGCCTGCATCGAGCCTGGCTTGGCGACGACGAAGTTGTGGGGCATGACGTCGGCATTCTGGAGAACAAACAACACCGGCTTGCCCGCCTGAACGGCAATCGTCTCCCTGTCGTAGTTCATCCGCTCGTAGACCGTGCCGATGCGGACGACGCGCACCCCCAGATCGGCGAGCTCGGCACGCCGCGCCTTCCCTTCACCCGCCGGGAGGAGCGTCGTGAGATTCTCGGCGAATTGCCAGGCAGCAAGGCCGGCATCGCTCGACCGCTGCTCGACCGCCGCTGTCCGCATCGATGCCAGCAGTGCGTCGAGCATCGGCGCCGCCTGCGCGGCGGGCCACTGCGCGAGCGGGATCTTCTCGAGGGCCGCGATGGCAGCGTCGCGATCCTCCCCGTTGATGACAAACGGCGCGATTCGCTCGAACACCTCGTTCTCGCGGCCACGGACGCCGGCCAGCGCCGCGAACGCAGCCCGGCGGACGGCGGCGGTCAGCCGGGCTTCCTCACTGGCAACGGCGATCTCGGCGGAGCGTTCAGGTGCCGGCTGGTTTTCCACCTTGAAGACTTCCTGGCGCTCGCCATCGAGGATCGAGAGCTTGAAACCTTGAAGGCGCCCGGCAAGGCCGTCGCCCCGGTTGAAGACGACGATCCGGTCGATCCCCTTCTGGCTGCCGAGATCGACCTCCCACCACGGGTTCTCGATCCCTTCCTGGGTGTGGGTCTGGCCGTTCTTGCCATATTCGGGGTCGGTGTTGCCGTCGATCGCCCGGCCCGGATCGCCGCCGGCGGCGACGTTGATCTGGGTCGCCTTGCCGGCGCGGGCAAGATTCTCGGCGCCGGCGTAGATCTCCACTTCGGCGAGCGTCAGCGTCCGCTGCGTGCCGGGAAGCTCGACGCGGACGAACCGGCCGACCGTCCCCGGCTTCACGGCGGCCGCTCCCGGCAAGCCGTCGACGAGCGGGAGAACGCGGTCATAGAGGCTCGTGCGCACGCCCGGGTCGCTCACCAGCGGCAGGGCCTCGACCATGTCGACGAGCCGGCGCGGCTCCGCCTTGGCCAGCTCCCACACCTTCGCACTCGGATCGCCGCCGCCGAGGGCGTCGATCGCCGTCAGCGCGACATAGCCAATCCGGCGCAGCTGCGGCCTCCGAGCGGAGGTCGCCATCCGCTCCATGTCGCCCCGGAGCTCGGCAAGCTCGCTGGCGGGCCGCGAGAGCAACACTCGGATCAGATCGAAGACCGTGGCCGAATCGACGGCCCCCTCGCGGGCGTCGAGCGTGCTCAAGGCGTCGACGGCAACGCGGACGACGCTCTTGGTGTCGGCGGCGGCAAGCCCCTCGATCGCCTCCTGTCGCAGCCTTTCGTCGAGGCCGGGGCGCAACAGCATCTCGCGGAACACCACCGGCGAGCGCGGCTCGGCGACGAGCTCGTCGTTGGTGAGTGACCGGTAGAGGAATCGTTTGCCGGCGTCGGTCGAAAAGGCGATCGGCTGCTTCGCCTCGCGCGCCGCCCGGAACTCCGGCTCGAGGACGCGGGCCGATTCCTTCTTGACGTAATCCATGTGGCGATCGGCGGAGAAGTCGCCCGCCACAGCAAGGGCCTCGATTGCGGCAGGGTTCTTCAGATAGCTCGCCGTGCGGACCGCCTCGAGGCGGACGCGCGGGCTGTCGTCACCGGCGCCGCGCACGACCCACTCGAGGGCCTTTGGCGCCCGATCGGCAACTCCCGCCACGACGCGCATCGCGGCAGCCCGCGAACGGGCGTCGGGGCTGGTCAGGACTTGCTCGAGAAGCGCCAGCGGCACCTGATCGAAGTGACGCAGCGCCCACAGCCCTTCGAGCCGATCGTGCTCGAAGGACGGCGACTTCGGATCGAGCTTCGCGATCCAGGCTGTCACCGCCGGCACGACCTCCGCCTCGGGGCGGCCGTCGAGCTCGAGCTTGGCCCGATAGCGCACCCGGTCGATCGGATCGGCGAGGAGCTTGACGAGCTCGGCAACCGGTCGGCCACCGATCGGCACCGGCTTGGCTACCGGCTTGCCATCCATCACCACCCGGTAGACGCGGCCGTGGATCCGGTCGCGACTGGGGTCGCGAAGGTTGTGCTGCATGTGGCCGATGATCGGGTTTTGCCAATCGGTGAAGTAGATGGCGCCGTCGGGCCCCATCTCGAGATCGGCGGGGCGGAAGTTCGGGTCACTCGACGAGATGATCGGCTCGACCTCGGTCGCCTCGGGATAGCTGCCGTCCCCCTTGGCAAACTTGTACTGGAGGATTCCCTGGAAGCCGATCACGTTGCCGACGAGGAGATTCCCCTGGAGCTCGGCCGGGAAGTGGGGGCTCGAAAGGAACTCGATCCCCGGGCAAGGACGGGTGCGCTGGTTGTAGACACTCGGGGCGCCACCATGCTTGTCCATCCCATTGAGTCGCGTCGAGAAGACCGAGCCCCAGTAGGGGACGGAGCCTGTGCCGTCGACGACGATGTCATCCCCCCAGGCATTGAAGGCGTGGCCGTGGGGGTTGGCGAAGCCATAGGAGGTGTAGAGGCCGAACTTCCCCGTTCGCGGCTCATACTTGAAGACCGCGCCGTTGGCGACGCGCACCGGGGGACCCCACGGCGTCTCACCCTGGGAATGATGGAAGGTTCCTTCCTGGAAGTAGACCGACCCTGACGGATCGAACGTAAAGCTATTGGCGGTGTGGTGGGTGTCGGCGGTGTCGAGGCCGCCGATGATCCGCGTCTTGATGTCGTAATCGTCGTCGCCGTCAGTGTCCTCGAGATAGAGGATGTCGGGGCCCTGCGCGACGATCACGCCCTTCCCCCAGAACTCGAATCCGGTCGGATTGTGGAGGTCACCGGCGAAGGTCTTGATCTTGTCGGTGCGGCCGTCGCCGTTGGTGTCCTCGAGAATCAGCAGCTTGTCATTCATCGGCTCGTCGGGCCGCCAGTGCGGGTAGGTCGGCCAGGCGGCGACCCACAGCCGCCCCTTCGTGTCGAAGGCCATCTGGACCGGATTGATCAGCTCCGGGAACATCTCCTCGTCGGCGACGAGCTCGACCTTCATCCCGGAGTGGACCGTCATCTTCCCAATCGCATCCTTGCCCGAGAGAAACTCATGCTTGCCGCCGGGGAGCGGGCCCGGCTTGTTGGTGATCACCGGAATGAGCTCCGGGAGACCCGATTCCTCAACCTTGGGAAGCGGGGCATTGGCATTGCCGAGCGTGGCGGCCGTGGCCCAGATCCGCTTGTCGCGATTGGTGGTCATCACGTCGAGGTAGTCGAGCTCGCGCTGGCCGATTTCGTAGTTCGTCTGGTCATCGACAAACTTCAGCCACGCGCGGCCGCCGTAGGTGGAGTAGCCGTCGGTGACGCGGTAACGGTTGAACCAGTGGAAGTTCTTGTCGGCGACGGCTTTCTGGAGGCGGTCGAGACTCTTGGGATCGCGGGCCGGCGTGGCACCGAACAGCGATTCGTCGATGATCCTGGAGATTTCGCGGTCGCCGCGCGGAGTCGGGTGGATGCCGTCGGTCGTGAGCGGCTCCTTGATCTTCTCGCAGGCTTCGCGCGATGGCGTAAAGAGGTCGACGTAGGTCACCCCCTTGGCTTTGCAGACCTCTTCCATCGCCTTTGAATAGAGGGCGAGGTTGGCGTTATGAGCCTTGCCGTCGGGCCAGTGAGCCCGGTCGAGATTCTCATGGACGATCGGCGAGAACATCACCACGCGCGGCGCGGAAACCCCGTTGTATTTCTGGCCGAGCGTGTGCTCGAGAAATTTCTCGACCTCGGTCTTGAAGGCCTCCAGGCCGGCGGGGCCGGCGTGGGCTTCGTTGGCCCCAAAGAAGGCGAAGATCACGTCGGCCCGGGTGTTGGTGAGCTCGAAGCGATTTTCGCGGACGAAATCCTTCGTCTTCAGACCGCCCGGATTGGGGATCGGCGCGGCGCCGGCAAGCCACTGATCGGGTGTGCCGAAATCGGCCGAGCGGAGCCGCTTGGCGGGATCAACCTCGTCGCCATCGTAGGCGAGGTTGCGGATCACGAGCCGCTGCTCGGGGAAGCGGGAGTGGAGCAGCGTCTCGAGCCAGCCGGTGTGCTGCATGGCGTCGGCAACCCCGCCGCCGATGATGCAGATGTGGTCTCCCTCGCGGATCTCGAGCCTGCCGGCGGCCCGGGCCGGGGGGGCGAGGAACGCCGCTGTCAGCAGGAAAACTGCAACCATACGAATCAGTGCAGACATCACAGATGCTCCATAAGATCGAGCAGGAAAGACTGGAGAGGAGACGGCAATCGGACCACTTCAGACAGCCAACAGGAAGCCCGCCGCAGCGCCCCTGTTACTTCAGCTGGCGCATGTATTCAACAACATCGAGGAACTCGGTCGGCGAGAGCGTACCAGCCAGCCCTTCCGGCATGCTGCTTTGGCGGAGGATGGTGCGTTCATCGATTTGGTCCACTGGAATCGATTTCTGATCCTTGCCGTCGAAGATCACGAGCGTCGCGGGCGTCTCGCTGACGACCAGGCCGGTGATGCTCGTCCCCTCATGGGTGAGCACCGACGTCGAGAGGTACTTCTCGGCGATGTCGGCGTTGGGATTAATGATCGACTCGACCAGCTTCGGGCCGGTCAGCCGCTCCCCCACCTTCGACATCTCGGGGCCGAAATCTGCCCCCACGTCCCCGATCTTGTGGCAGCTGATGCACAGCCGGCGGAAGACGGCCTGTCCGTTGCCGGCATCGCCCCCCTGCACGTCGGCGATCGCCTGGATCGCCTTCGATCGCTGCTCCTCCGGAGTCGGCTCCCTGCCCAGGAGGATCTGCAGATAGGGAACCACCTCGGCCGCCTTCTTATCCAGCGCGATCACGCTGTCGAGCATCCGGGCGGCGGGTGAATCCTTGGCGGCCAATTCCCCCTTGAGGTGCTGACCGCGCCATACGTCGACATTCGCCCCTACCGCCGCATCGGCCGTGTAGGCCAGGAATCGATCGGAGGGATCGGCATTGGCCGCGGCAACGACAGCGGCCATCGCCGTCGCCGTCGGGAAGAAGCTCAAGCCGCGGAGGGCTTCAGTCCGGACGCGCGGATGGGGATCGAGCGATTGCGCCACGAGCATCGCCTCGGCCCCCTCCAACCGGAGACGCTCGTCGGAGAGCACGTGGGTGGCCGCGGCGCGGGCCTCGGGCGTGGCCGTCTCGAGCACTTTCTGGAGCAAGGCGCCGTCGACGGCATGAAAACTCTGCTGCAGCCAGAGCACTTCGCAAGCCAGCCGTTCGGCGGCGGGATCGTTGGCGTTGGCCTCAAACCAGGCGGCGGCGGCCGGGAGCACCTCGGCCGCCGGAAGGGCCTGGAGGTGATCGCGGGCCCGGCAGCGCGTTCGCCATTCCGGGGATTTGAGCTGATCGAGAACCACAGCCAACGGTTGCCCGACCTGCGTCTCGGGCTCGAGCAGCGGCTTGTCGGTGTAGAAGAGGCGATAGATGCGGCCATGGACATGGTCGCGGTTGGGATCGCGCTGGCTGTACTGCATGTGGCCGATGAGCGGATTGGCCCAGTCGCCAAACCACAGCGCGCCGTCGGGCCCGATCTGCGGATCGACAGGGCGGAAGTGCTTGTCGGTGCTCTTGATCAGATCGAACGCCGTCTTCGGGTCGGCCGGGTCGTGCCGGACGCGCACCCCCTTGAAGCCGGCGCCGTCGTCGGAGAAGGTCCAGCGCGGCATGCCGTTGGTGTTGATGACGCAGGCATAGAGAAACTGTCCCTGGACGTCGTCGGGAAACTGGCGCGTGTGGAGGAACTCGCTCCCCACCACCGGCCGCATCCCCTCCACGTCGAAGACCGGGTTCATCCCCTTGCGGCCCCGGTATTGCTTACCGGAAAGCGGCGTGTCCCAGTGTTGGTTGGCACCGGTGCCGTCGCCGCAGAAGCCCTGCCCCCACTGATCGAACACATAGCACCAGGGATTTCCGTAGCCTGCGGTGACGAAGTGGCTGATCTGCCAGGTGCGGGGATCGAGGACGTAGGCACCGGCGGAGCCGGAGTTGCGGAACGGGCCCCACGGTGTCTCGACCGTGGTGCTCATCGCCACCCCTTCGAGCATGTGGACGAGCCCGGCGGGGCTCGATTCGAAAGCACCGACAGTGTGATGCGTGTCTTCCGTCGCCCAGCCATCGAGGACATGAACGATGCTGTCGGCGGGATTGCCGGGGGTGACCCGGCTGTCGCCGTCGCCATCCTTGAGCCACAGGATCCGGGGCTGGTCGACCACGAGGACGCCGCCATTGAAGAAGGCGAAGCCGGTGGGGCAGTGGAGCCGGTCATAAAACACCGTGCTCTTGTCGGCCGTGCCGTCGCGATTGGTGTCTTCGAGGATCACGAGCTTGTCCTGCGGGCGCGGATCGCCCGGCTGCCACTGCGGATAGCTCGGCATCGTGCTCACCCACAGCCGGCCCCGGCCGTCGAACGACAATTGCACCGGCTTGGCCAGCTCGGGAAACCGCGATTCATCAGCGAACAGCTTCATCTCGAAGCCGGGGGGGAGCGTGCACGACTTGATCAGGTCGGCCGGCGGCACGATCACCGGACCGCCGGCCTGGTTTTCGCTATAGCCCTGGCCGGGAACGCCGAACCGTGTCGGCGGGGTGAGCAAGTCACCGGTGGCCGAGTCGTCGGGCGTCGGGGCCACCGTCCGGCCGGTGACGAGATCCCACACATAGGCATCGCGAACCGCTGCCATTCGCCGCAGCTTGGCGTATTCGCGGGGAAAGGTCTCGGTGTCGAACGTGCGGCGGCCGCCATACACGTACCAGCCGTTGATCATCCGGTAGTCCTGGAGATGGATCCACGACTTATCGATGACGGCGGCCCGGAGCTTCTCGAAGCGATCCTTCGTCAGGGGTGTGACCGGCGCCTGGCCGGCCCCTTCGAAGAGCAGCCGGTCGAGAAGGTTTCCCACGAGCGCATCGCCGGCGGGATTCACATGGCAGCCATTGATCGTGAACTGCAGCCCGGGGGTGGCGGTGAAGGCCCGCTCCGTCTCGCCGAGGAGATCGACAAAGGCGATGCCCCGGGCCTTGGCCACGTCGCGGGCGGCGTCGCGGTAGAGAGCGAGAGCGGCATTCTGCTCGGCGGCATCGGGGAGGAGCGGATCGCCCGAGGGCTCGACGGCGATCGGCGAGACGATGACGAACCGGGGGGGAGCGCCAGTGTCGTCGCGCGGATAGCGGCGCGCCAGGTCATCGAGCAGCTTCTCGTAGCCGGTCCGGAACTCCGCCACCCCTTCCGGGCCGGTGAACGATTCATTGAAGCCGAAAAAGAGGAGGAAGGTGTCGGCGCCGAAAGCCGCCAGCGGATCGTCGAGCGCCGTGTAGTCGCCCCCGCGCTGACGATTGGCCACCTCGTCGGCCGGTCGGGCGAAGTTGCGGACGACCAGATGCTTGTCGGGGAAGCGCTGGTGGAGGAGCGTTTCAAACTGCCCGAAGAGGTTCATCCGTTCGGCGGTCGAGTTTCCGACCAGCGCCACCCGCTCGCCATCGAGCAGCTGCAGCGGCAGGCTGCTATCGGGAAGGGCCGGGCGGGCCGGGCGCGGCTCGGGCGTGAGAAGTTCGCGGGCGGTGCGGAAGGCCGCGTCCCGCTCGGCCTTGGCAGCCGCCTCCTTGGCCGCCTTCTCGGCGGCGGCCTTGGCCGCAGCGTCTTCGGGAGAGGCCGCCGGAGCGTCAGCGGCTGTGGTGGCTTGGCCGGCGAGCACAGCGATCCCTGTCAGGCCGATGCCGGCCACAGCCGCGATGCCGATTTTTCGCCAGCCAACCGCCGTCGCGCCATCGCGCATGGTGATCCCCCAAAGGTCACGATCGATCCACCCCTGAATCCCGGCAGGGGAGGTGCAAGGGGACCATTATAGCTGGGAGAGGCTCGAAGGGGGGCCCGCGTCCAGTCGGCTCAAAAGTGAGCCCAGGAACGCGCTGGAGCGAGAAAGCGCCATCCTCACAGGAGGCTGCTGGCGTGCCACCCCAACGACCGGGGCGATGGCCACCCCGATCGCGTCAACCAGGGTACGGGCCGAACGTGTCGGTCTTGGCCGCCCCGGGGAATCGTCACTGGCGGCGCGAAGTCGTCGCTCCTCCCGTACTTGTCGGAGACGTACTTGATGAACAGCATGAACAGGACGTAGTCCTTGTACTGGCTGGCATCCATGCCGCCGCGGAGTTCGTCGCAGGAGGCCCAGAGCGAGGCGTAGAGATCGGATTTCTTGAGGGGCATCGGGGGGCTCTGGATAAGGGTCCGCTCGCACCGGCGGGTGGGGGCCGGGAAGCCCAAGCCTATCGGGATCACGATCAAAACCGGATCGGATTCGCGGAAGCAAGAAAAAAGGGGCTAATTGAACGGTTTTTGTACTGGAAAAGCGAAAAGGCTCGCTCGTTCCTCTTGCCGAGAGGCCGCGTGCCGTGCGATCCGGCGTTAAGAACGGCCGAATGCCGGTTGGCAGGGTTTTCCATCGTCATAACGCTCAAAGGGAACTCGTTTCACAGCGGCTCTCCCCCTTCCTGGAGTGCCGCCAGATAGGCGGCGTAGGAAAACACCCGATTGCGGGCCTTGCCGGTCAGCTCCTTCGCGATCCCCAACTCGATCAGGGTATCCATCGCCTTGGAGGCAGTGGGAAACGTCATTCCGTGGCTGTCACGGAGATGGCCGATCGAAAGCACCGGGCGGGCACGGAGCGCCGCAAGGACCCGCGACGCACTGGCCGCGCCTCGGCCGGCCTGCGCGACGCGGCGATTGTCGGCCTCAAACAGCGCGACCAGCCGATGGGCCGTCGTCACGGCGCTCGCGGCGGTGTTGGCGACTCCATCGAGGAAAAAATCGAGCCACGCCTCCCAGTCGCCGTCGGAGCGGACGCGATCGAGGAGATCGTAGTAGAGACGACGGTGCTGCTTGAAATGGAGCGAGAGATAGAGAAGCGGCTCACCAAGCAAACCACCCTGCTGGAGCACCAGGGCGATCAGCAACCGCCCCAGCCTCCCGTTGCCGTCGAGAAAGGGATGGATGGACTCAAATTGCACATGCACCAAGCCCGCCTTCACAAGCACCGGTGTCTGATCGTCGTGGAGGAACCGCTCCAGGGCAGCCATGCAATCGCCCACCACGTACGGTGGAGGGGGCACGTAGTGGGCGTTGCCAGCGCGTGTTCCTCCGATCCAGTTCTGGCTCGTGCGGTATTCCCCTGGAGACTTCTCGCTTCCCCGCCCCGATTGCATGAGACGGCCGTGAATCTCGCGCAGCAGCCGATTCGAGAGCGGAAAACCCTCACGCAGCCGTGCCATGCCGTGCTGGAGCGCGGCCACGTAATTCGAGACCTCCGCGACGTCGTCGTAGGGCGCTCCCGGGGCATCAGCCAATTCGAAGAGCAGCAGATCGGAGAGCGAGGACTGAGTCCCCTCGATCTGGGAGGAAAGAACGGCCTCCCGGCGGACGTAGGAATAGAGAAACAGATGTGGATCGGGGAGCAGGACCGAGATCCCGTCGAGCCGGCCGAGAGCCACCGTCGCCTGTTCGAGCCGCTTCTGTCGCGGCGGGTCGAGGAGGAGCGACGGCTCGGGCGGGAGGGGCGCCGGCACGAAGCCGCGCACCTTCTCCCCGGCCGTTGTCGTCGTCCGATAGATGCCGCTGACCCTGCGAGCCATGGTGCGAAACTTGAATACCGAAGAACGTTATTCAAGAAAAGGCCACAAAGCTTTAATTGTAGCCAGCCGCGTGGAGCGGCACCAGGGGCGACGGCCCGCCTCTGCCGCTTTCCGCAGGCCCCGGTGCCTCACGCCATCAGTTCGGGGATCACCCGGGCGTGGTCGACGCCGGTGAGCTTGAAGTCGAGGCCGAGGTGGCGGTAGGTGAAGCGCTCGTGGTCGAAGCCGAGCAGTTGCAGCACCGTCGCATGGAAGTCGCGGATGTGAACCGGATCCTTGACGATGTTGTAAGAGAAGTCGTCGGTCTCGCCGTAGGCTTGGCCGCCACGAGACCCGCCGCCGGCCATCCACATCGTGAAGCAGCGCGGATGGTGGTCGCGGCCGTAGTTCTCGCGCGACACGCCCCCTTGGGAATAGATCGTCCGGCCGAACTCCCCGCCCCAGATGATGAGCGTCGAGTCGAGGAGGCCGCGGCTCTTGAGATCCTGGACGAGGCCGTGGCAGGCCTGGTCGATGTCCTTGCACTGCATCGGCAGCCGACCGGCGACGTTGGCGTGGGTGTCCCAGTTATTGAGATAGATCTGCACGAAGCGCACGCCGCGCTCCACCATCCGCCGGGCCATGAGCACGCTGTTGGCAAACGACCCCGGCTTCTTCGCCTCTTCGCCATAGAGGGCGAACGTGCTCTCCGGCTCCGTGGCGAGATTCGTCAGATCGGGCACGCTCGACTGCATCCGGAAGGCCATCTCGTATTGCGCGATGCGGGTGCGCGTCTCCGGATCGCCGATCTGGTCGAGCGTCCGCTGGTTGAGGGCCTGGAGGCCGTCGAGCGTCTTGCGGCGCACCTCGGGAGAAACGCCCGAGGGATTGTTGATGTAAAGGATCGGATCGCCCGCCGAGCGGAAGCTGACGCCGGCGTATTCACCGGGGAGATAACCACTCGACCACAGCCGGGCGCCGATCGCCTGGACCTGTTCGGTGTTGGTCGGCTTGGCGACGAGGACGACGAACGTGGGGAGGTCTTGGTTGAGCGAGCCGAGGCCGTAGCTGGCCCACGACCCCAGGCAGGGGCGGCCGTGGAGCTGGTTGCCGGTCTGCATGTAGGTGATTGCCGGCTCGTGGTTGATCGCCTCGGTGTGCATGCTGCGAATGAAGCACATCTCGTCGGCCATGCTCGCCGTGTGGGGAAGCAGTTCGCTGACCCACATCCCGCTCTTGCCATGCTGCGCAAACTTGAACCGCGACGGTGCGATCGGGAACCGGGTCTGCCCCGATGTCATGGTCGTGAGCCGCTGGCCGTTGCGGATGCTCTCGGGGAGATCCTTGTCGAACCAGTCGTTCATCACCGGCTTGTAGTCGTAGATGTCCATCTGCGGCGGCCCGCCGACCATGTGCAGGTAGATGACGTTCTTTGCCTTCGGGGCGAAGTGGGGGCCGTGGGCACCGGGCACTCTCGCCACGCCGTCATTCCCCACGATGGCCGCCCCGCCGGCATCGCCACGGGCCAGGCTCTCCCCCATGAGTGAGGCGAGCGCCGCCCCGCCGAGAAGATGGCTGCCGCGCTCGAAGAACCGG
>Ga0209401_1001582_pt1 | contig 15022 bp, 15 predicted proteins | sample M_140807_MF_Meta_FD_187318 | JGI IMG/M metagenome (GOLD analysis project Ga0209401, IMG submission 187318) | Freshwater microbial communities from Lake Montjoie, Canada to study carbon cycling - M_140807_MF_MetaG (SPAdes) (version 2) | ecosystem: Environmental > Aquatic > Freshwater > Lake...
TACTAATTAATAGCTCAATAAAGCCAAATAAATTGAGGATTTTTTAACAAAAAAAATTTAGCCCCAAAGGTTGTAATCCTAAAATTAAGCACCACATAGAGTTGACAAATTAATTAAAAAATAAAATTTTATGTCAAAAATAATTGGAATAGATTTAGGAACTACAAACTCATGCGTTGCCATTATGGACGGTGCGCAGCCAAAAGTATTAGAGAATGTGGAAGGCGCTCGAACAACTCCTTCTATTGTAGCATTTACTGAACCTGGTGAAAAATTAGTCGGACTGCCTGCAAAAAGACAAGCTGTAACTAATCCTGAAAATACCTTTTTTTCAGTTAAAAGATTGATTGGAAAAAGTTTTGATGAATCAAATTTAAAAAAAGATATACAGGGACTTCCTTACAAAGTAATCAAATCTGATGGTGGTACGGACGCATGGGTTCAGTCTCGCGATAAAAAATATTCTCCAAGCCAAATCTCTGCTTTTATATTAATGAAAATGAAAGAGACCGCAGAAAAATATCTTGGCAGCGAAGTGAAACAGGCAGTTATAACTGTTCCTGCATACTTTAATGATGCTCAAAGACAAGCAACAAAAGATGCTGGAAAAATTGCAGGTCTGGAGGTTTTAAGAATTATAAATGAACCAACTGCTGCAGCGCTTGCTTATGGTCTTGATAAGAAAAAAGCTAAAACAATTGCTGTATACGATTTAGGTGGTGGTACTTTTGATATTTCAGTTCTTGAATTAGGTGACGGAGTATTTGAAGTTAAATCTACAAACGGAAACACTTCTTTAGGTGGAGATGATTTTGATGCTGTAGTAACAGATTATATTATTGAAGAATTTAAAAAAGAAAGCGGAATCAATTTAAAAACTGACAAATTAGCATTACAAAGAATAAGAGAAGCTGCTGAAAAAGCAAAAATAGAATTATCTTCTTCAGCTCAAACTGAAGTAAATTTGCCTTTCATAACAGCTGATAAAAGCGGTCCAAAACACGTTAATATGAAAATCACAAGAGCAAAGCTTGAAGCTCTTACTGCAGCGCTAATTGAAAAAACTATAGAGCCTTGCAAAATTGCTTTGAAAGATTCTGGCTACACTGCATCTGAAATTAATGAAGTTATTCTTGTTGGTGGAATGACAAGAATGCCAAAAGTTGTTGAAGCAGTTAAAAGTTTCTTTGGAAAAGAACCAAATCAAAGCGTCAATCCTGATGAAGTAGTTGCTTTAGGCGCTGCTGTTCAAGCGGGTGTATTGCAAGGTGATGTTAAAGACGTTCTGCTTCTTGACGTTACCCCATTATCACTTGGTATTGAAACTTTAGGTGGTGTGTTCACAAGATTAATTGAAAAAAATACAACAATTCCAACTAAAAAAAGCCAAACGTTCTCGACAGCTGAAAACAATCAACCAGCTGTAACAATTAGAGTTTTTCAAGGTGAGAGAGAAATGGCAAATGATAATAAATTACTTGGTAACTTTGAGCTAACAGGAATTGCTCCAGCTCCAAGAGGCGTTCCTCAAATTGAAGTTACCTTTGATATTGATGCTAATGGTATCGTAAATGTTTCTGCAAAAGATAAAGGAACAGGAAAAGAGCAGAAAATTCAAATTCAAGCCTCAGGCGGTTTAACCGATGAAGAAATTCAAAAAATGGTTAAAGAAGCAGAAGCTAATAAAGAAGCTGATAAAAAGAAAAGAGAAGAGGTTGATGCAAAAAATCATGCTGACTCTTTGATAGCTTCAACTGAACAAAGTTTAAAAGAACATGAAAGCAAAATTTCAGAGGCTGAGAAAAAAGCAATTGAAAAAGATATGGAAGATCTTAAAGAAGCTATTAAATCTGACAAAACTGAAGATATTAAAACTAAAACTCAACAATTAATGACTTCTTCTATGAAGTTAGGTGAGGCTATATATAAAGCTCAGCAAGATACTGCTGGGGCTTCAAAAACAGATGCTAAGCCTGATGATAAAAAAGATGTGGTTGATGCTGAATTTGAAGAAGTAAAAGACGATAACAAAAAGAACGGCTAATCCATTTATAACTGGTTTCGCTTTAAGTCATTATGTCCAAAAAAGACTATTATGATATTCTTGGTGTAACCAAAAAATCAACTCCTGAAGAAGTAAAAAAAGCCTATAGATCTCTTGCAATGAAATATCACCCTGACAGAAATCAGGGAGATAAAACTGCTGAGGGAAAATTTAAAGAAGCCTCTGAGGCTTATCAAGTTTTGTCTGATCCAAAGAAAAAATCTTCCTACGATCAATTTGGGCATTCTGCATTTGAAGGTGGGGCTGGTGGAGCTGGAGGTTTTGATTTTGGTGGTTTTGAATCTGGTGCATTCTCTGACATCTTCGATGATTTTTTTGGAGACTTTATGGGCTCAGGTCGAGGAGGGAGGAGTTCTAAAAAATCAAGATCTAATCGCGGGTCCGATTTAAAAATTAATTTAGAGATAACTTTAGAAGAAGCTTACCTTGGTAAAAAACAAACTATCAATTTATCTTCAAATGAAAAATGTGAAAAATGTTCTGGGGGCGGCGCGGAACCTGGTTCAAAGCCAAAAAAATGCCCTACTTGTGGTGGACATGGAAAAGTAAGAATGCAACAAGGTTTTTTTACTCTACAACAAACATGTCCTGATTGCGGAGGAGATGGTGAAATGCTCTCTAATCCCTGTAAAGATTGTAAAGGATCTGGTGCTACTAAAACAAAAAAAAATCTCTCGATTCAAATTCCAAAAGGTGTAGATGATGGAACTCAAATGAGATTATCTGGCAAAGGAGATGCTGGTTATAGAGGAGGTTCTAATGGTGATCTTTACGTATTTATAACAATTGAAAAACATAAGATTTTTCAACGATCTGAAGAAAATCTATACTATAAGTTACCCATATCTATGATTGATGCCGCACTTGGTGCAGAAATAGATGTTCCAACTATTGATGGTGGAAAATCAAAAGTTAAAATTCCATCAGGAACGCAATCTGGAAAACAGTTTAGGCTTAAAGGCAAAGGTATGCCTATTATAAGAAGTGATGATTATGGAGATTTATATCTAGAAACAAATGTAATAATTCCTGAATTCTTATCAAAAGACCAAAAAGACTTGCTCGAAAAATTTAAATCTTTAGAAGATTTAAATAGTAATTCAGAAATAAAAAATTTTATAAATAAAGCTAAAAAATTTTGGAGTGGTAATTAATGAAAAAAATTAACATCACAATCACTGGCGCTCTTGGAAGAATGGGAAAAATTCTCATTAAAAGAATACCTAAAAACAAAAATCTAAAATTATTTAGCTTAACAGATCTTAAATCCGGAAAAATTATAAATGGAATTAAAACGCAAAAAAATAACTTAGAGGCTTTTAAAAAAACAGACGTTATTATTGATTTTTCAAGTCCTAATGCATCTCTTGAAATTTTAAATTATGCAAAAAAATTAAAAAAAAGGGTTGTAATTGGAACAACAGGTTTTACTAAGAAAGACAATAATTTAATTGAAAACTACTCAAAAAAAATTGCTATATTTAAATCTGGCAATATGAGTTTGGGCATTAATCTTCTAGAGTATATTGTTAATATTCTCTCAAAAAAAATTCCTAATGATTATCATATTGGAATTAATGATGATCATCATAAAAAGAAGGTTGATTATCCATCAGGAACGGCATTGATGTTAGCAAATGCAGTATCCAAAGGTAAAAATAAGAATCTAGAATCAATAAAAGGAAAAACTTTTTTAAATAAAAAAGGCAATTTACAAAAAAATAAAATTAATTTCTTTATTACACGAAAAGGCAATACCATTGGCAAACATTCTGTGCTTTTTAATAATAAAATAGAAAATATAGAATTAAAACATTCCGCTTTTTCAAGGGAACTCTTTGCTGATGGAGCATTAAATGCAGCTATATGGATAAGTAAAAAGAATAAAGGCTTATTTAATATGCAGGACATGTTTGGCTTGAAATAAATTTTATAAAAATCTTTAAATGATTTTGAATGCTTCTCAATAAAAATAAGGCTTTAAAACTTATTAAACTATTAAACAAATCAATAAAGAATCCAAAAACATCTTTAAAATACAGAAATCAATTTACCTTACTAACTTCTGTTGTCCTTTCAGCACAATGTACGGATGTTAATGTAAATAACGTAACTAAAAACATATATAAAAAATATTACACCCCTAAACATTTTGTAGATCTTGGAATAAATAAGATAAGAAATCTTATTAAGAGTATAGGACTATTCAATAATAAAGCTAAGAATTTATATTACTTATCTAAAATTTTGTTAGAAAAACACCAAAGTAAAATTCCAAATAAATTTGAAGAACTAATACTTCTTCCGGGGGTTGGTAGAAAAACAGCTAATGTAGTTTTAAATGCTGCATTTAACAAACCGACTATTGCTGTTGATACTCATGTTTTTAGAGTTGGTAATAGGACCGGTCTTTCTAATGGTAAAAATCCTGAGCAAGTTGAAAATCAACTTTTAAAAATATTGCCTCCAAAACATCTAAAGAAAGCCCATCATTTAATACTTTTGCACGGAAGATATACGTGCAAGTCTAGAAATCCATTGTGTAAAAAGTGTGTAATTAATAAAATTTGCCTATACAAAGGAAAAAGTGAATAAAAAAATATTAGGCATAGGTAATGCAATTGTTGATGTGCTGGCAAAAGTCGATGATGAATTTTTAAACAAAAATAAACTCATCAAAGGCTCCATGAAACTTATTAATAAAGCTGAATTTGAAGATCTTAAAAAAGAGATTAAAATCGAAAAAGTTGTAGCGGGTGGTTCTGTTGCAAATACTATGGCTGGAATTGCTTATCTTCAAGGAAATGCATCTTTTATTGGAAAAATTAACTCCGATAAATTTGGAGAGATGTATAGAAAAAGTCTTCAAGATATAAATGTAAATTTTTCTTACCTTGAAAAAGATGAAGATTCATCTACGGGAGCTTCTATTATTTTAATTACTCCAGACTCAGAGAGAACCATGTGCACCTATCTTGGGATATCCTCATATCTGTCGTCTGATGACATAAATGAGAATAATATTGCAGCTCATGAATTGATATTTTTAGAGGGATACCTTTGGGATAAAGGAATAAGTGAAAAAATGTTTAAACAAACAATAGATATTGCAAAGAGAAATAAGATTAAAATCGCAATGAGTTTATCTGATATTTTTTGTGTTACTAGACATAAACAAGACTTTTATAACCTGCTTAAGAATGACCTAGATATATTAATAGGAAATGAAAATGAAATAAATGAATTAGCAAATAAGAAGAATTTATTAGATTCTATAAATCAATTAAAAGAATTGAATAAATTAATAGTAATTACAAGAAGTGAGAGTGGAAGTATGGCTATTAAAAATAATGAAATCATAAATTGCAACAGCGTTAAAGTTAATAAAGTATTAGATCTAACGGGTGCTGGAGATTTATTTGCAGCAGGATTTTTAAAAGAGTACTTAGATAAGTCTGATATTAAAAGATGTCTAGAAACTGGATCCATGCTTGCTTCAAAAATAATTCAAAAAATTGGAGCAAGATTAGAGTGAACAATTTATTTAGATAAATAATATAAAGAATTTTTTTCTGTAATAAATTTACTGTCTTTAAAAAACTTATTTATTTTTTTTCTTAATCTATGCAAATGTGTCTCAAAAGCATGGCTCTCTAAATCTGAGCTACGATTCCATATATTTTTTAATAAAAAAGATTTTTCTAAACCATTATTATTATTTAGCACAATTATTAATTCTAATTCTTTCTCTGTGAGTTTAACTTTAACTTTATTCTTTATAATAACCCTTTGATTAGAATCTATTTCATAATCATTAATGACAATCTTAGACTTTTTAAAAAAATGATATTTTGTCAATAAAATATTTATTATTTCCTTAAAAGATAAAATTTCTATTGGTATAAGAAGGGAAATGTGAAAGTCTAATAATGTTAATTTATTTTTTTTTAAAAAATCTTTATTCTTTAATAAAAAAATAGTTGGTATGTTTTCTAAAAAAAAACTTTTTAACTCTGCTAGTTGCAATTCATCAACAAAAACAATTCTAACTAAAAAATCTTTATTATTATATTTTAAACTTTCAGCAGTTTTAATAGTATAATTAAGATCTAATTCATTTAACAACTCAGAAAAGAACTTAGAGCCAATAATATGAAGATCAATATTACTCATAAATAAATATATAATATACTTAACATGATTATTGTAAAAAAATCTGGATATTTAAAGTATAAAAATCTTAAATTTCGTTGTGCTTTAGGAAAAGCTGGAATAAAAAAAAAAGAAAGGGAAGGCGACAATGTAACTCCTAAAGGAACATTTAAAATAACTAAAATTTATTACAGGCACGATAAAATTAAAAATATTAAAACATTAATAAAAAAAATAAAAATTAAAAAGAATATGGGATGGTGCGACGATTCTACTAGCAGCTTTTATAATCGACAAATAAAACTACCAAGCCAACTTAGTCATGAAAGACTTTATAGAAATGACAACCTTTACGATTTAATTCTAGTTTTAAATTACAATACAAACCCAATTATAAAAAATAAAGGTAGCGCTATATTTATACATATTGCAAAAAAATATTATAGAAAAACTAAAGGGTGCATAGCTTTAAGTAAAGAAAATTTAATTGAATTAGTTTCTAAAATTAAAAAAAAAACAAAAATTAAAATTAATTAACTCTTTCTCCAAATATAGCCGATCCAACGCGTATGTAAGTTGAGCCATTTTTTATTGCTATCTTATAATCATTGCTCATGCCCATGCTCAAATCTGACAGATTTAAATTTAAACTAAGTTCTTTTAGTTTTTCAAAATACTTATTAGGATCAATGTTAACTGGCGGCAAACACATTAAACCCACAACATTTAAATGCAAATCATTTACACAATAATTAAAAAAATGATTTGTTTCCTTTAATAACAGTCCTGATTTTTGAATTTCATCACCAATATTAACTTGAATAAAATATTTTAAATTTTTTGCATAATTTTTCTCGGCGGCTGATAATTTATTAGCCAATTTTTCATTGTCTAATGAATGAATATACGAGAAGATATTAACAGCTTCTGAAGCTTTATTGGATTGTAATTTTCCAACCATATGTAATTTAATATTATTATTAACGGCAATTACTTCTTTCCATTTATTAATTGTCTCTTGAACTTTATTTTCTCCATAGTCTGTATGACCAAAATTAATTAATGGCTTAATATGTTCTAAAGAAAAAGTCTTAGAAATAACAACAAGCGTAACTTTACCTTTTAGTTCTTTTAAATAATTATGAATTCTTATAAAATTTTCTAAAACAAACATAATGAATTTAAATAAGTTTTACGTACCGAATATCTTTTATTTTACGGAAGATATAGATGAAACGATATTAAAAAATATTAACAAATTTAAAAATATAGCAATTATATATCAAAATTCAATTTTGGAACTAGATAAGTTCTTAAAAATTAAAAAATTTTGTTATCAAAATAAAATTAAATTTTATATAATTGATAATTATAAAGATGCTATAAAGCACAAATTAGATGGAGTTGTTATATCCCACAATAATAAAAGAAACTTAATCATTAATAATCCAATTTGCAAAAAAAACAATTTTTTAGTACTTGGAAAAGCGCACAATCAAATTGAATATTTCTTTAAAATACAACAATTTTGCAAAAAAATATTTCTTTCACCTATATTTCAAACTAAAAAATATAATGAGAACAAAATATTAAAAATTCATAAATTTAATTTAATATCAGCAAATTGGCTGGTTGATATTTACGCTTTGGGTGGGGTTAATAATAAAAATTATAATAGTTTAAAATTAACAAAATCTTGTGGTTTTGGATTTTCTTCCTTTGTTGAAAAGACTAAAATAAAAAAGCCCACTTACTTTTAAGGGTAAGTGGGCTTAATTATTAAAAATTTATACTAAATTAAATTAAAATTTAGTTGATAATCTTACGTGAGCGATTTTATAATCACCTTGAGCTGTTAAATTTCCTACGTTATCAATTGTAACATAAGATATGCTACCAGCTACTGGACCAAAGTTATATCCAACGGCATACTGCATCCACTCTTCATCACCAGTTGCAACTATATCACTTCTTTTAGTTTCTGCTTTATTGATACTTACAGATAGATCTTTGCTAGCAGCATAAGAAACTCCAACTTGAGTAGTTTTCTTTTCACCAAGCTGTGTGCCTGTTGCTGCAGTAATTCCTGTTGTGCCAGGAGCTACTACGTTTTTGTTCCACTGTCTATCAGCACCCACAGTTACTTCACCAAAGTTATATGCAAGACCTGCAGATTTTCCTCTAAGATCTTGGATAAGTCCATTTGTAACTGGCGATTGTCCAGATGTATCTTCTTTATTATAGAAGTATTTAGCATCTAAACCTTTAACACCAAGATTTCCTCTGAAACCAACTTCATATGCAGAGTTTCTTCCAGCTTTATCAATTAGAGTTCTAGTGTCTCTGTTTCCAGTGTCACTATTTGTTGGAACAAATAATGCAGAAAAAGTTCCAAATGGAGTAGCTTGCATAATTCCTGCACCGATAGATTCTTTAGGGTTAGCACCTACTGCGTTAGTGTAGCTCACAGACAATTGTGCATCCGTGATATCAGCCATATTAATTGAAGCTGTTGGAGCCAAGTTGTTATGAGAGTTTTGGATATGGTCAACACCAAAAGTTAATGTTGTTCCGCCCATAATAAAGTCAATATAAGTATTTTCATTGCTTATAGTTGAAGCTTCAGTACCAGTACCTGAACTGTTACCATCAAACTCAAGAGCAAAACCAGCTGCATAATCTAATCCAGCAATATTAGTTTTTCCTTTGTTTTGAATATTGATTTGAGCTTCTCTACCCATTCCTGCGAATGAAGATCCACCAACAGAATTACGTAGTGTAGAATCTAATTTTGATTCTAATCCTGTGTATTGAAGATCTAAAGATCCAGTGATAGTAGTTTGAGCTATTGCAGACGAACCTGCAACTAAGCTTCCAACTAAAGCACTAGTTAACATTAGTTTGTTTTTCATTTTTTTGCCTTTTTATTAGTTTGTAATGCTCGCAATATATTTTTATTTATTGATATTTTGTTGAATATTTTAGTAAATTTGCTAATTTAATTTAATAATGTTGCATAATTACAACATTTATTTAATTTGAAAAAAACAACATTTATTAATGTTTTTTAATGCATTTTAACCTAAATTCTCAAATCATAATGAATAAAGTAATTATTTTAGTAGTTTTAGCCATTTTAGCGAGCTGCCGCGGTTCAGTTGATCCTGTTACCGGAGAAAAGGTTCTTATAGAACCTAATGCCGAAAAAAGAGCTAGGGAAGCAGCTGATAAAGGCGGTGGGATATTCGGTAATATTAATAATCCAAAGTCAGGAAATAATACTTTCAACTTTGCTTCTTCAAATCCTCTTTGGCGAGCAACTTTAAAAACGTTAGATTTTCTTCCTTTAGTAAATGCAGATTATTCTGGGGGAATTATTATTTATGATTGGTATTCTGAAAATCTAAACTCTAATGAGCAAATAAAAGTATCAATAAAATTTTTAGAAAGTGAACTTAAATCTAATTCATTTCAAATAACTGTGCACAAAAAAAAATGTAATGATTTAGGAAAATGTTTTATAACAAAAGGCGATGATAAATTTATTAGTGAGATTAAAGATACAATAATAACAGCTGCAAGATCGATAAGTATAGAAGAGAGAAAAAAAGAATTAAAGTAAAAAATATAATAATTAATATTTAATTAAGTGATTGAGAATTATAGTCCTCTGCCTATAGAGAAAAAATGGCAAGATTTTTTTGAAAATAAAAAAATTTTTAAAACTACACAAAAGAAAAATAAAAAATTTTATTGCTTAGAAATGTTTCCTTATCCATCTGGAAAAATTCATATGGGCCATGTGAGAAATTACACTTTAGGAGATGTTATAGCTAATTTTAAAAGACTTAATGGATATAATGTTTTGCATCCTATGGGATGGGATGCTTTTGGTCTTCCTGCAGAAAATGCGGCTATACAAAATAATCTCCATCCTAAAAACTGGACAATAAAAAATATTTCAGCAATGAGAATGCAATTAAAACGATTAGGTCTTTCAATCGATTGGGACAAAGAAATATCCACTTGTGATGAAGATTATTACAAACATCAACAAACTATATTTTCTTTTTTTTTTAAAAATGGATTAGCTTATAAAAAAGAAAGTTATGTAAATTGGGATCCAGTAGATAATACAGTTCTTGCAAACGAACAAGTCATCGATGGGAAAGGCTGGAGATCTGGGGCAATAATTGAAAAAAAAAAATTAAGTCAATGGTTCTTAAATATTACAAAGTATTCTGATAATTTACTTAATTCCTTAGAGAAATTAACTGGCTGGCCAGAAAAAGTTAAGTTAATGCAAAAAAATTGGATTGGAAAATCTGAGGGGTGTGAAATTGATTTTGTTTCAGACTGCAAAAATTTAAAAATAAAAATTTTTACAACAAGACCAGACACGATATATGGAGCTTCATTTATCGCGATTGCTCCTGATCACCCATTTACAAAAAATTTCGAAAATGAAGAAAATTTTAAAAATTTTAAAAATCTTGCACTACAAAAATCAGGAACAGAATCTTCATTGTCTACAAATGAAAAATTAGGATACAAAACCCCTTTTTTTGCTTTTCACCCTTTTTTAAATAAAAAATTACCTATCTATGTAGCTAATTTTATACTTATGGATTATGGGACGGGGGCAATTTTTGGTTGTCCAGCCCACGATCAGCGAGATTTAGAATTTGCAAAAAAATATAACCTAGAAATAATTCCAGTAGTTGGTCCAAAAAAATCAAAAAAAATTATTATTCAAGACCATGCGTTTACGGAAGATGGTTTTGTTATTAATTCAGATTTTATTGATGATTTAACAACACAAGAAGCAAAAAAAAAAATTATTCTAAAATTAACAGAAAAAAAAATTGGCAATTCAAAAATTATTTATCGCCTTAAAGACTGGGGGATATCAAGGCAAAGATATTGGGGATGTCCAATTCCTATCATGTACCGAGAGGATGGTAAGGTTATATCTGTTCCAGATAAGGATCTTCCTGTAACGCTTCCTCAGGACATTGACCTTAGCAAACCAGGTAATCCATTGGAAAATCATCCAACTTGGAAGTACACAAAATGTCCCGAAACAGGAATGAAAGCAATTCGCGAAACTGACACTCTTGATACATTCTTTGATTCTTCCTGGTATTTTTTACGTTTTTGCTCACCTAAAGAAAAAACAGTACCTTTTAATATTAATGAAATTAATTACTGGATGCCGGTTGACCAATATATTGGTGGGGTTGAGCATGCTATTCTTCATCTTTTATATTCAAGATTTTTTACTCTAGCACTACAGAATGAATATAAATTCAAATTCTCAGAACCATTTGAGAATCTTTTTACACAAGGTATGGTTTGTCATCCTACTTTTAAAACTAAAAATGGAAAATGGATTTTTCCAAAAGATGTTATTGAAAAAAATAATTCTTTTTTGTCAAAAAATAATGAAGAGGTTATTAAGGGCGATAGCCAAGCTATGTCCAAATCTAAAAAAAATATTATTGATCCCGATGATATTATCCAAATTTATGGATCAGATGCTGTAAGATGGTTCATTCTATCAGACAGTCCTCCGGATAGAGATATTCAGTGGAGCGATAATGGTATTCAAGGTGCATTTAAATATATTCAGAAGATTTGGAGAACTTATGAAAAAATTAAAATATATAAAAAAGAAAAAGAAGAAAATAATAACACACTAATAAAAAACTCTAATATCTTAATAAAGGAAATTGGAGACTGTATAGAGAAATTTCACATTAATGTGGCCGTAGCTAAACTTTATGTTTTTTTAAACAATATTAATGAAGAGATTGAAAAACAAAATCTGACTAAAGAGGATATTATAAATATATATAAAAAATACCTAATCATTATATCGGCATTTATTCCTTACATTGCTAATGAGTGTTGGGAAAAAATCACTGGAAAACAAGATATAGGCTTACAAGAATGGCCAAAAATAGATGCGTCTTTCTTGCATAAGGATAATTTTGTTATTGTTATACAAATAAATGGAAAAAAAAGAGCAATAATCAATGCTACCAATAATGAAAGTGAAGAAAGTATTCTTAGCAAATCATTAGCAATTAAAAATATTCAAGTTATATTAGATAAAAAAATTATAGAAAAAAAGTTCTTTATTAAAAACAAACTACTAAATATTGTAACAAAAGATGAATAGAATTTTTTTTACTATTTTCATAATAATTTTTCTAAATCATTGTGGATTTTCAGCAATTTATGTTGGTAATCCCAAAGAAATTATAGTTTCTAAATCAGAGATTATTGGTGATAAAAATTTAGCCTTTGATTTGGAACGAAAATTGAACTTTAAAAAAGATGAAAAAAATTTAAATGCATATATTTTTAAAGCGCAAATTTATGATACAGCTGAGAGTTCTCTTGTTGACTCAAGAGGTATAGCTACGGAAGAAATAATTAAATTAACTGTAAGCTATCAATTCCAAGATAAAAATGGTGTAGTTATTTATCAAGATGCAATAACTAAAGATAAAAGGATTGCTGTAACCGATAATATTCCAAACAACGTTTTAGTAAAAAATAACGAAAAAAAATTACTATTAGATGGAATAGTTCAAAATATTTTATTTAAATCTAAGGTCTCATTAAATTAATAGAGATGTTGCTTAAGTCACAAGAATTAAGCCTTAAAAAAAAAGATTTCTTTAAAGGAAAAATAATTCTTTTATATGGAGAAAATCAAGATCTAATTAAAGATCTAAATGAACAAATACTTATTAAATTTAAAGATGAGCAAAAAATTCTAAAAAAAATTTTGGCGGAAGATATAATTAAGGATCCGGAAAATATTATTAATTATTACCTCAATGGCTCATTATTTGATGATAATAAGAATATTTTAATAATCAATAACTCTTCTGATAAAATTATAGAAACTCTTAACAAAATAAAAAATAATATTGATGAAAATACAATTATTATCAACTCTGAGATACTTTTGAAAAATTCCAAACTAAGACAATTTGGTGAATATGATAAATTGGCAGTTTGCATTCCTTGTTATCAAGAAACAAAACTTGATATAATAAAATTCCTAACACAACAGTTACAAATAAATAAGATTCAATTATCAGAGAAACAAATAGAAATTGTTATTAATTCCTCATCATTAAAAAGATCTAGAATTAAAGAAGTAATAGAGAAAATAAATCTATATAAAAACTCAGAAAAAATTACAGACCACGTAATTGATGAAATTTGTACTGATATGGACTTGAAAAAAAATGATGAGATTATTGATATTTTACTATCTAAAAATGAAAAAAATATTAATGAATTTATATCTAATATGTCTAATTATGAAAAAAACTTTATAGAGGTAATTATTATTCTAAGATCATTCGTAATTAAAATTCTCGATATACAAAAAAACAATAAAAATCTTTCAATAGATGAAAAAATTGAAGGATATAAGCCTCCTATTTTTTGGAAAGATAAAGATAGAATAAAAACTATATTAAAAATTTGGAGCGTTAATAATCTTGAAAAATTTCTTTGTAATTTAAATATTATTGAAACTGAGTTTAAGAGAAATGATTTAAACCAAGATACTCAATTTTATTATTTTTTAACGCGAAACCTATCTAAAATAGGCCTTAAGAACACTAATAATTTTATTTAACTGTTCAAGATTCTTGTAAGAAAATTTAATTTCGCCAGAATTATTCTTTTTATTTTTAATATCCACTTTTATTCCCATCAAAAGTCCTAGATCACTTTCTAAAGATTTTATATTTGTATCTTTGTTGTTTCTTGGAATTTTTTTTAGACTTGAAAAAACCTGCTCTTTTTTAACTAAAAATTCAGCCTGCCTTACGGAAAGATTCTTGTTCACTATTATTTTGGCAAATTTAACATTGTCAGGAACATTGACTAAACATCGTGCATGTCCTGCTGTTAATAATCCATCTGAAATCATTTTTTTTATTTCTTCTGGCAACCCAGCAAGTCTAAGAGTGTTAGCAATATGACTTCTACTTTTTCCTAAAATTTTTGATAATGTTTCTTGTGAGTATCCAAATTTTTTTACTAAATTATCATAACCCAAAGCTTCTTCTATTCCATTTAAATCTGATCTTTGGATATTTTCTAATATTGCAAATTCTAACGATTTCTTATCATCAATATTTAAAACAATAACTGGAACTTCATGAATTTTTGCAAGCTGAGCAGCTCTCCATCTTCTTTCTCCAGCAACTATCTCGTATTTATCTTCTGACTTCTTTCTAACTAATATTGGTTGAATAATTCCTTGCTCCTTAATTGACTCTGAAAGTTCATTAAGCAACTCCTGATTAAAATTTTTTCTTGGTTGAGATGGATTAGCATATACAAAATGTATAGGAACTTTTTCTGAAGAACTTTTAGTTTGAGCATTATCTTGAGGGATGTCCCCCATTAATGCTGACAGACCTCTTCCTAAACCTTTAAATTTATTTCCAATCATTTAAGCAACTTTTTTTTCTTCTAAATTTTCTCTACTTAAAAATTCATCAACAAACTGGTTATAAGCCAAAGAACCAGAGCAATTTTTATCATACAAAATAACTGGCATTCCAAATGAAGGTGCTTCTGAAATTCTTACATTTCGCGGTATATTTGTATTGTAAACCTTATTTCCAAAAAAGTTTCTTCCCTCTTTTTCAACATCAGCGCAAAGCTTATTTCGCTTGTCATACATTGTAAGGACTATGCCTTGTATTTCTAAATTTGGATTTAAATTAATTTTTATACGATCGATTGTTTTCACTAATTGACTTA
>Ga0209401_1001583_pt1 | contig 15020 bp, 13 predicted proteins | sample M_140807_MF_Meta_FD_187318 | JGI IMG/M metagenome (GOLD analysis project Ga0209401, IMG submission 187318) | Freshwater microbial communities from Lake Montjoie, Canada to study carbon cycling - M_140807_MF_MetaG (SPAdes) (version 2) | ecosystem: Environmental > Aquatic > Freshwater > Lake...
ATCTTTCAAAGTTGAGTCTGGAACTTCGTTCGAGAGAAACCCACGTACAGATCGACGGCTGCGAATTGCATCGTCAAAACTCATTGTTTTGATTGTATCGGTCACTTTTTTATTTCTCCAAATTGTTTTCTTGTAGCCTTCAATTAGGTTGCTTTCGGCTTTTCAAGTATTTAAATCAATTATTTATCGTGATATTTAATTTTTAATGCCCCCCTAAAAGGGGACTGCCTAAATTGAGTCAATAGTAAATTTTTTTATAAAAATTTATATATAGTGTCGATCTCATATGAATAAAATAAATGAATTAGTTTATTTTGAGTAGTTGATTGAATGTGTTTTCAGAAAGCAATAAATATTCACATGATGGCGATTGAAGAATCTCACTCTGTTGTAAAATTTTAATCGCGCTAAGGGCATCTTCATCAGCCAAACTGAAAGACGATTTCGGAATTAACTCAATTTGAAACAAAATATGATCACAGTAAATGACCTAGAGTACCACTGCACAGAGAAAGATGATTACACCTGGACAGAGACTTACTACATTCCAATCTCGGTGCCTGAGGAGCGTTTGTTTGCTCACGTCTATGTTGCCGCAAGGCCGGTGCTCGGCAGTATGGCCAACGACATCAGGGTCATGGGCGCTGTCAGTGACACAGAGTTTGACCTTCTTTATGTGGACACTCAGTTCCATTTGCCTGCACCCAAGCAGTTTTCGCAGATTCACGGTCCTAATGGGCTCAATGTCGTTGCCGTTAAACCTCCGCGAGACTATCGAATCGATTATGTGGGCAGAGATGACACCGAGATTCATGTGGACTACATTGGCATCATGAACCCCTTCGATATTCACGATCCCAATGAGAATCCATTAGCAGGAAAGACGGAAGCCGAACGATTGGCCCGGACGTCGATGGGAAGTGGCTACAAAGGTCATTTTGATATGCACGCCAAAGTCAAGGGAACCTTAAAGTTACATGGCAAAGAATACGCAATCGACAATGTAGATCGCATGAATCACAGCTGGGGACCGCGACCAGAAATGGACATTCCACCAACGAATTCAATCTGGGCTCAGTTTGGAGAGGCACTGGGCTTCAGGATTCACATGCATCTTGACCCTAGTAAGCCGTCTGGCCAAGATCAAAAATTTGCCCATGGTTATATCCTCGACAAAGGTGAAGTGCATGCACTGATTGAAGTTCATACCGTCACCACGCGAGTTGGAATCATTCCTTTCTCAGTAGATTTAATAGCAAAAGATGTTCGTGGTAACCAGTATGAATTACGAGGAACGCCGCTGGCAGGCGCGCCTTGGAGGGCGTACTCAAACAGCGTTTGCTGGTGTGGTCTCATGCGATGGGAGTACCGCGGTGAAATTGGTCACGGGTCTTTTCAAGAAAACCACTCAATTTCAGTAGAAAGCAGGATGCGCGGACGGCGTTGGACCGACCCTATTCCTTCTCTGACTGCTTGATTTGATTTCCTGCGACAGTCAGACTTTAGCGTGCGTGAGACAAATAGGAGTACTTGATTAAAGGAGTATTTTGATTTATCTTTAAACTTAAAAAAGTGACGATGAAATAAAAATTCATTCAACCTAAGGCTATTGCAGAGCAGGTAGTCAAAGAAATATCATGAGTGCGTTTATGTTTGATGCCAGGGCATTGTCAAAATGATTTTTTACCAACGACTAGACTCGAGCCGCTAAATAGGAGTTAACTTGTCAATGCTTCGCAAAGTGATCGAATTAGATAAACCCTGGACTCGGACGGTCCCTTTCTCCCTTGGTGTTGTGGGTGAGGGCCGTATCCTCTTTACTGCGGGAATCACCGCGCGTGACTCTGACGGTGAAGTGATTGGAAAGGGAGACATGCGAGCGCAGATGGAGCAGTGTTTCCGAAATGTAGGTGATGTCTTGCGCGCCGCGGGCACCGATTTCGGTAACGTGTTGAAGTGGACCATGTACACCACGGACATTGATGAGTTCTCAAATAATGCGGATGTTTACAAGCGACATTTCATCAACAGCCCTGCGAGTACCTTGGTCGAGGTGAGACGCCTGATTTTTCCTGAAATGCTTGTCGAGATAGAGGCGGTTGCTTCTCTGCCCTAGCTATTTGAATAACAAATGGATTTAGATGAAAAAACCCGCATCACTTTTGCAAGTCTGCGGGTTCTTTAATGCGCTAAATTTATCTAACTTTAGACTTAGATACTTTCAGTCTTTTGAGTTACTTTGAAATCGCTTGAAAGCATAGATTTCATTGAGTTTCTTGGCTCCTCGACCTGGGCTCGAACCAGGGACCTACGGATTAACAGTCCGGCGCTCTACCGACTGAGCTATCGAGGAATATTCGGTTGTTAGTCAAAAGTACACAAACAATGAGAGTCTTTAGGACAAATAGCGTTTGTGGTTTTTGCTAAGCCTCGCATTGTAGCAAAAAATATTGGCACTTTTCATGGGAAAAGGCATTTTCAATAAACCGTCAATGTCAATCCTTAGGGCCTTCATTCCGCCGTTTCTCCCGCAGCATGAACAAATACAGTCCTTCAACTTTGTCTCTGGCCCATGGGGTCTTGCGCAAGAACTTCAAACTGGAACTGACGCTGGGGTCTTGGGTGAAGCATCGTATTGGAATCCTTTGCCCAAGTTCAATCCATCCGAAGTAGGCTGCAAGCTCACTCACAATGGCCTCAAGGGTCAAACCATGTAGATGATTTCGTGGTTGTTCATTGGTGGTTGATGCATCGTTCATCAACAAATTTTCGCTCAATTTCAAAACTAACGGTTCTAATGCTTCGCCATCTGTTGATTTCAATTTAAAAAAGTGTTCTAACCGTCAAGCGCAAGTTTCTGGGTGCACCTGAATACAGGTAGTAATGACCAAACTGTTTGGGCGACTCTCTCCAATAAGATTTGTTCGCGGCGTTCTCTAGGGCCAGTGTCCAGTCAGTGTCTTGACCCGCCACTTTGGTGCTGTAATGCGCAGCCAAATCAGCCGCGGTCCAGGCTGGCAATGTCATGGCGCCACCTTCTAAGAGGTCGCGCTGGCCTTCATGACTAAGGCGCAATGAAGTTCGCAAACCAGGAACTTGTGCCCAGCGGTATTCAGCGGCGGCACGCACCACCAAATTAGGCACATTCAAAGGACGTTGACCGTTTTGAGTGGGGTCAATCATGGCCTCTAAACGCTTGGCATTTAACCAAGTGGCGGCAGTGTCTACTTTCCATTGTTTGTTGCGGTAGCCCATGCCTAATTCCACGCCTTTGTGCTGGGCAATGCCGTCCAATTTGCGCGTGCAAGACTTGGTTTCTTCGCAGGCGCCTTGATCGCCCCAAACAGGCCGTGTGATGTCGAATATTGCAGCGTTCCACAGCCATTCATTTTTAGCGCCTTTGATGCCCAATTCCTTTTGATTGCTTTTGGCTGAAGGCAATGCCACGCCAGCATTGGTGTATCTGTTTCGGTTGGGCGTTACTTGTGCTTCCACACCTTGACCGTAGCTTGCGTAGCCTGTGTTGTTGAACTGCAACTTGTGGCTAAAAGCCAGCCAAGGCGTTGTGATGGTTCTTTCGTCGTGGGTTGCTTGGCTGCCATCGGTGCGCTGGCTGTTGCGTTGAATATGGCTTGAACGTACACCCATCCACAAATCGGCAAATTGATGAACTCGGATTCGATCTTTAACGCTGATCTCGGTTGCGTATTCCTGACGATTGGTGTTCAAGTCGTAAGGCTCTGGTGATGCAGCACTTTCACTGAATCCAGTTAAGCTTCCTGTGCCGGCCCAGTTGTAGGCTTGCATTGGCGACAGCACATCAATTTGGCGCTGACGCAACCAAGAGATACTCACATCGTGTTGCAGGCCTGCCAATTGCAATTGCCCCGTTAGTTCAGTTTGCAAGGCGTCGCTTAAACGGCGTTCGTTTTCACTGCGGTAGTCGTATATGTCAAATGTTTTGTCACTGCAAAAACGGTCGTAATTGCCTTCTGAATAGCAGCCATACGCGTAGCTCAAACGATCGTCAGTTTTCAAACGCTGTGCGCCCAATTGGGTGGTCCACAACCAACCGTTTTCTAGTTTCTGTTTCAGCCGCATGCTGCTGGTCAGACCCTCAAACACGCCTGGCACCGACCAACTTTGTTGAGAGAAATTGTTTTGACCGTAGGCAGGCGAGGGCAGTGTGTTGCCAGTGATGCTGGCTGCATTCACGCCCATTTGCTGGCGGCTGCTACTTTCTATTTCCCATTCCAAACGGGTGTTGGCGTTGATGCGCCAGTCCATGGCCAAGGACAAGAGTTGGCGATGACCTTTGGCGTTTTGAATGTAGGGGTTGAGGTCTTCGTAAGCTGCATTGACGCGGTAGCCAAATGCGTTGTTCTCGCCATAGCGGCCGCCAAGATCCAAAGCTGCCGAGCGGTTGTTGCCATTGCCATAACTGACGGTCAAGCTTCTAATACTTGAGTCGGCAGAATTGGGTGGACGCTTCACCACGTAGTTGGCCAAGCCACCCGGTGCACTGGTGCCAGCTTGTATGCCGCTGGTGCCTTTGAACAGTTCAATGCGCTCTTTGTTGTCCATGGGAATCATGGTTTCAGCATTGATGGGCAAGCCTTCGCGGCGGTAGTTGTAGCGGTTGTCTAATGTGTAGCCGCGCACACTCAGGATGTCCCAATAGGCGGGCGAGTTGTAGCTCTCTGTGACGGAAGAATCTAAGCGCAACGCTTCTGAAATTCTTTGTGCACCCAAGTCGCGCAGTGTGGCGTTGTCTATGTTGGTAGCACTGAACGGTGCTTGGCGAAGGCTGAGGTTTTCAAAACCGCTGACTTGTTGCGAAGCCGGGCTGGTGATCAAGACCGTGTCGTTTTGTGCAAGCGCAGAGGCGCTAACAAGCAACAATGCTTGACATGATAAGTTTGGCAAATGATGTGCCATTGCGTTTTCCTTCAACGAAATGGCAGGTCGGCTGGATCATTCAACGAATGTTGGCAAATGAGTGTTTGCCTCGTTGTTTAGACAAGCTTCCCTGCGCGAGGATTACCTCAATCAGGTTCAAAGGGACTTTCTCAGTCTTAGCCTTACAGCTAAAACACCCCTAGCGGATGTGACTACAAATTTGTATTTGCAGCCACATGTTGAATTCTATGACACACCCAAGAGTTTGTGCAAATGCGTGGAAGTGGTGGTGTATTGGAGTAGGGTTTTTCGCTCTGGGTGGAGCAAGTCAGCCGCACCAAAGGCGGCCAAGGTGGCTTCGTGAAAGCCACACAAAATGAGCTTCTTTTTGCCTGGGTAGGTGTTGATGTCGCCCACAGCAAAAATGCCTTGAGCTTGCGTGGCGAAGTTTTCTGTGTTCACCACCAATTGCTTGCGTTCCATGGCCAAGCCCCATTCGCTAAGGGGGCCTAGCTTTGGAGAAATGCCCAGACACAAAAGAATCGCGTCTGCAGGTAGAACTTCTGTTTCGCCTTGGGCGTTGAGAATTTCTAGGCCAGACAGGTGTCTATTGCTTGAGCCTGAGTTTGCACCATCAGCTTGAACTAAGGCTGTGGCTTGGCCCGCCACAAAGCGCATTGATTTTGCGATGCAAGCTTCGCGCATTTGTTCAGTGGCTTGAGGCGTTGCTTGAAAGTGATCGCGCCTGTGAACCAGGGTGACACTGGCTGCAGCATTGGCACCTTGGCGCCACAGCGCGCAAGCTTCTAGGGCTGCATCGTTGTCGCCCAGTACCAAGAGGTGTTTGCCTTTGAAGCTTGACGCGTTGGGTGCTTTGTGAAAGATGTTTTTGCCCAGTAGCGCCTCGAAGCCTTGCAAATTCAGGCCGCGTTGAACAAAAGCACCCACACCCGCGGCAATGAACACTGTGGCTGCTTTAAATTGCTTGCCCTTGTCAGTTTGCAAATGCCAATGGCCGTCTTCTGTGGCTTTGAGTTCACTCACCAATTCCTGAAGGTGAAACTGCGGTGCGAAGGGTTTAATTTGTGTTTGCAGTTGGTCAATCAGTTCTTGACCGGTGCAAAGCGGAATGCCGGGAATGTCGTAAATGGGTTTGTCGGCGTAAAGCTCGGCACATTGGCCGCCCACTTGCGGCAAAGCATCTACTACGTGGCAGCGAATGTCTTGAAGCCCTAGTTGAAACGCTTGGAACAGCCCCACAGGGCCAGCGCCAATGATCAGGGCTTCGGTTTGGATCAACGGATCAACTCGCTCAGTTTGCCTGTCTTGTCTTTCCAGTCGTCAGCATCGGGCATGGGAATTTTGCGTTTGGTGATGCTTTTCCAAGTGGGCAGCAAAGCCAGTTCGGCATTGAGCTTTGTCATGTGAACTTGGTCTGCTGGCAGGTCTTCTTCGGCATAGATGGCATTGACGGGACACTCGGGAATACAGACCGCGCAGTCGATGCACTCGTCAGGGTCAATGGTGAGGAAGTTGGGGCCTTCGCGGAAGCAGTCTACGGGGCAGACGTCCACACAGTCGGTGTATTTGCAGCGGATACAGGATTCAGAAACAACGTGGGTCATGACAGTTTGCTAAGGCTAAAGCGTTGAACGGGCGGAATTGCCCGAAAGATTGGCATTTTAAAGCAGTTAAGCGCCGGGATTTAATTCACCAACACGGCGCCTGAGGTCTTATGGCTGGCCGTATCGACCAAAATCAGGGCGCCCAACACGCGAGATTGCTTAAAAGGCATGGCAATCAGGGGCTCTTGGAAGGCCAAAGTGACGCGGCCCACCGCATTGGCGGGCAGTTCAGTGGCTTCTTCTTCTGCCAGGGTATGGATGTTCAAGCGGTGCACGATGCGCTGCACTTTGGCTTTGACCCAGCGGTGGCCGTGCAGGGCCCAATAAAGGCGGCCAGCCACCAAGGGCTCGTCGTCCATCCAAGCCACCGTGGCTTCAATTTGGAGCTGGCCTTCTAAGCCCGAATCTGCCGCCACGATCCAATCGCCTCTGGACACATCCACTTCTCGGTCCAAAACCAAGCCGGCGCTCTGGCCTGTGATGTTGGTTTTTTCTTGGCGTGTGGCTGATAAAACCTGCGCTACCTTGGCAGTTTGGCCACTTGGAAAAACTTTCACGCTTTGACCTTGGCGCAAGCTGCCAGTGGCCACACGACCCCAAAACACGCGGCGGCCTTGGTGCGTCACATTGGAATCGTGGAACTTTTCGACCCACTGAACAGGGAAGCTCAGCGCCACGCTGGCTTCTGCAAGGGTGCTGGGCAAGCGTTCCAAAATTTGTAACAGACTAGGGCCTGAGTAGCCGCACCAGTCGGGTTGGCTGTCCACCACGTTCCAACCTTTGAGGGCCGAAATTGGCGCCCAAGCTTTAACTTTGATATCGGCCTCTTGTGCAAATTTGTTCAGCGCCGCTTGAATGTTTTGATAAGCCAATGTGGCGTTTTCAACGGCATCGAGTTTGTTAATGGCAAAGACCACGGAAGGCACGCGCAACAGTTTTAAAAGCAAACTGTGCCGCCGTGTTTGTGGCAACAAATTCAGATGGGTATCTTGCCAATCAAGTTTGGTGGCATCGACCAAGACCACGGCGGCATCGGCGCTTGAAGCCGCCGTAACCATGTTGCGTGTGTATTGCTCATGACCGGGCGCATCGCCAATGATGAACTTGCGTGCTTCGGTGTTGAAGTAGCGATAAGCCACGTCGATGGTAATGCCTTGCTCGCGCTCAGCTGACAAGCCATCGGTGAGCAATGCCAAATCGGTTTCGCCTTGTCGCTGCACGCCGGCCAAGTGGTCTTGCAACACGGCCTTGGTGTCAACCAACAAACGGCCAATGAGGGTGCTCTTGCCGTCGTCAACCGAGCCGCAGGTGATGAATTTGAGGGCGCTGGTCATTAGAAATACCCGTCTTTTTTGCGTTTTTCCATCGAGGCCTCAGAGGTCTTGTCGTCCATGCGCGTGGCGCCGCGTTCGCTCACATCGGCGGCCAATGTTTCAATCACAATTTCTTCAGGGGTGGCCGCAGTACTTTCTACGGGGCATGTGCAAGTGATATCGCCCACGGTGCGAAAGCGCACATCCCGCACTTGAAGGATCTCGCCATCCTTGAGCGGTGTGAGTTCTGTCACCGGCACCAACAAACCGCGCCGATCTACCACTTCACGTTTGTGTGTGTAGTAAAGGGAGGGCAGGGCAATGTTTTCACGGGCAATGTATTGCCACACATCGAGCTCGGTCCAATTGGAAATTGGGAACACACGGAAGTGCTCGCCCGGTTGCAACTTGGTGTTGAACAGAGACCATAGCTCTGGCCTTTGTGATTTAGGTTGCCATTGACCAAAGCTGTCCCGGTGACTGAAGATGCGTTCCTTGGCACGGGCTTTTTCTTCGTCACGGCGTGCTCCGCCTATGAGTGCGTCAAATTTAAATTCTTCAATGGCTTCAAGCAGCGTGACCGACTGATGCACATTGCGTGATTCGCCAGGATGCGCCAAACGAACAGTGCCGCGCTTCATGGAATCTTCCACACTGCGAATGATCAGTTCTGCACCTAATTCATTGGCGCGAAAATCTCGGAAGTCGGTCACTTCTTTGAAGTTGTGACCCGTGTCAATCATGAGCAAGGGGTACGGAATGTGGCCGCCTTTGTGTGTGTCGACAAAGGCTTTTTCGGCGCACTTGAGCATGACGAGCGAGTCTTTGCCGCCGGAGAAAAGTAGAGCAGGGCGCTCGAAGGCGGCTGCCACTTCGCGCAGGATGAAGATGGTTTCTTCTTCCAAGGCGTCAAGGTGTGCGTTGCTTAGGTGATGGAGCAGTTCGGGTTCAGTGCGTGCGTTCATGATTGTCTTTAATTCTTTGCGTGCAAGCCGCACTCTTTGGCCGCTTCGTCTTCCCACCACCAGCGGCCTGCGCGAAACTCTTCGCCTAAGCTGATGGCGCGCGTGCATGGCGCACAGCCAATGCTTGGGAAAAACTGTTCGTGCAAAGTGTTGTAGTCCACCTTGTGCAGTGCGATGTAGTGCCACACATCACCCCATGTCCAATTGGCCAAGGGATTGAGTTTGATTTGACCTTTGGTGGCTTCGTCGGCTCGGTCTATCAACGGTACTTCAGCACGGTTTGTCGATTGCTCACGGCGCAGACCAGTGATCCAGGCACGTTGACCCTTCAAAGCTTGAGCCAAAGGTGCAAGTTTGCGAACTTGGCAGCAGGCTTTGCGCAGTTCAAGGCTTTTATACATGGCGTCTTGTCCGTGCGTTTTAACGAAAGCAATGACTTTTTCATTGTCAGGTCGATAGACGTTCACGACTGCTTTTGAATGCGCTTGCGTGCGCTCTAACAGCGCCAATGTTTCACGGTGCAGCGCACCTGTTTCCAAAACAAACACTGGAATGTTCAAGGCCTTGTGGTTGATCAGATGGGTTATGACCACGTCTTCAGCACCTAAGCTAGAGGCCTGTGTTACTGGGCTGAATTCTGTAGCAGCTTGTTGCAGCAACGCCAGTGTTTCTGTGACTTTTTGGCTGTAGTTGGCGCTGGGGTTGGCATGCAAAGCGATGGCACTTTGGCCATTGTGTTGCGAAGCAGCGCTCAACTTCATTGAAGAAACGCTCATGCTTTTGCAAACAAGGGCTGTGTGTCTACAGCAGAGCCTTGATAGAACGCAGGAAAGCGATCGAACTGCCTCTGTGCAGCGCTGGCATCCAAGCCTTCGCGCAACACGGCCACATCAAAACCCGTGCGGGCCATGGACACCAACTGGTCAATCAAGACATCGCCTGTTGCGCGAATTTCACCTTGAAAGCCCAGGCGACGGCGCAACAAAAAGGCCTGACTGTAAGCGCGGCCATCGGTGAATTTTGGAAAATGCAAATCGATGCGATGAACGCCTTCTAAAGACAGGCTGCGAGGATCTGCATCATTGGCCATGCTGATGACGCTGGGGTCTGATGCAATGGCGTTGTGCTCGGTGAAAGAAAGAATTTTCATGGGAATCTTTGAGTCTTCAAGCGAGCTCGGGCTCAGGATGGCGTGCAGAATTGGCCGCCTCTTTGAAGCTGTCTTGACCTACACGCTTCAAAGTTTCAATGAAATATTCTGCGCGGCCGTTTGGGCAGTTGCTGGCTGGTGCGCGAAGTTCAAGGTACTTGTTGATCACGGCTTCAATGACCTCGGGTACTTCGGACGCAGAGAATGATGGGCCAACCACTTTGCCTGCACCTGCAGTGCCAGAAAGGTCTGAACCGTCCGAGCCACCCAAGGTGACTTGGTACCATTCTTTGCCATCTTTATCGACACCCAAAATGCCAATGTGGCCGCTGTGGTGATGGCCACACGAATTGATGCATCCGCTGATGTGCAAGTCGATGGGGCCTAGGTCGTCAAGCTCATCCAAATCTTGATAGCGTTCTGAAATGGCTGCTGCCACAGGAATGGCGCGGGCATTGGCCAAGGCGCAGTAGTCGCCGCCGGGGCAAGCAATCATGTCATTCAACAAGCCAATGTTGGGACTGGCCAAGCCCAGTGCTTTGGCTTCTTGCCAAAGGTCAAACAGTTGACTTTCAGGTACCCAAGGCAGCACCAAGTTTTGTGAATGCGTGACACGCGCTTCACCGCGTGAATACTTGTCTACCAATTGAGCTGAGGCTTCTAGTTGCTCTGCTGTTGCATCGCCCGGTGCCAAGCCTAAACGTTTGAATGACAGCGTGACTGCGCGCAGTGCTGGGTTTTTGTGTGCCACAACGTTTTGCTTCAACCAACGTTGGAAAGCAGGATCTTGTGTGTTGTTGTTGGCCGATGAAGAGGCGGCAATGGCAGGTGCTTGGGGTTCAACAAAGCAAGCTGCCACGCGATCAAATTCGGCTTGGCTGATGGTGTGCGGTCCACCATCTGTGTTCACGATCTCTTTGAATTCAGCTTCAACTTCATCAATGTAGCGCTGACCTTCGGCCTTGACCAAAATTTTGATGCGAGCTTTGTAAATGTTGTCCCGGCGACCCCAACGGTTGTAAATGCGGACAACAGCTTCCAGGTAATTCATGATGTGTTGCCATGGCAAGAAATCACGAATCAGTGTGCCTATAACGGGTGTGCGCCCCATGCCGCCGCCCACCCAGACTTTGAAGCCCACTTCGCCTTGTGCATTTTTGACAAGCTGCAAACCAACGTCGTGCCAACCAATGGCAGCGCGGTCTTCGTGAGCGCCTGTGATAGCGATTTTGAACTTGCGCGGCAGAAATGCAAACTCAGGGTGCAGCGTGCTCCACTGCCGCAAAATTTCTGCATAGGGCCTAGGGTCGACCACTTCATCGATGGCTACGCCCGCTAATTCATCGGTGGTGATGTTGCGAATGCAATTGCCACTGGTCTGAATGCCATGCATGTCCACGGTGGCCAAGAGGTCCATCACATCGGCCGATTGATCCAATGGAATCCAGTTGAACTGAACGTTTTGACGGGTGGTGAAGTGACCGTAACCTTTGATGAGGCGAGGAGATTTGCCGGGCAACAAGTCTTGTTGGGCTTGGGCTTTTGAAAAAATTTCGCTGTTGGGCTGATCGTATTCTTTGGCAATGGTGGCCAACACACTCAGTTGTTTGCTAGAAATTTCGCCATAGGGCACAGCCACGCGCAACATGGGCGCATAGCGTTGAACGTACCAGCCGTTTTGAAGGCGCAGGGGGCGAAACTCTTCGTCAGCCAGCTGGCCTTTTTGCCAACGCTCGAGTTGGTCTCTGTGCTGGGCTGCTCGCTGCTTAACAAACTGGCGGTCGAATTCTGTGTATTGGTACATCTTTGCGATTGGTGGGTGAAGGCTTTGGCCAAGCCAAATAAGGGTTGGACTTTAAGGCCTCTTTATGTCAAATCAAACTACTTATTCGTTTGACATATATGCTTTTTGATCATAAGAGGGGTGTTGCAGGGCGCCTAAAAGTCTCCAAAGTGACTGGATTTAGGCATGCTGATACAGTTTAAGTTTTGAGGAGTGTGGAATGAAGTCTTTTCCATTGAAAGCTTGGGGCGTGGCGCTGTTCGCCATGCTGGCCATGTCTGCAAGCGCACAAACCCCCATTCGCATTGGCGAAATCAACAGCTATTCAGCCATCCCTCAGTTCACACAACCCTACAAGCAGGGCTGGCAATTGGCCGTTGAAGAAGTCAATGCAGCAGGTGGCTTATTGGGTCGCAAAGTTGAGGTCATTGCCCGAGACGACGCAGGCAAACCCGAAGATGCGTTGCGGCATGCCATCGAGTTGATCAGCCAAGAAAAAGTGGATGTTTTAGCCGGTGGTTTTTTATCCAATGTGGGTTTGGCCTTGGCCGATCATGCGGGTAAAAGCAAACGACTTTTTGTGGCCAGTGAGCCGCTAACCGATGCAATCGTTTGGGACAAAGGCAATCGCTACACCTTCCGCTTGCGCCCCAGCACTTACATGCAAGCTGCCATGTTGGTAGAGGAAGCGGTCAAGTTGCCTGCCAAGCGCTGGGCCACCTTGGCCCCAAATTACGAGTACGGACAAAGTGCCGTTGCCAGTTTCAAAGAATTGTTAAAAGCCAAGCGCCCCGATGTCGAGTTTGTGGGCGAACAGTGGCCCGCACTTGGAAAAATTGATGCCGGCAGCAGCTTGAGTGCACTCATGCAGAGCAAACCCGATGCTATTTTTAATGTGACCTTTGGCGCCGACTTGGCCAAGCTGGTGCGTGAGGGCAACCAGCGCAGCATTTTCCCCAAGGTACCCGTGGTGTCCATGTTGTCTGGCGAGCCCGAATACCTAGAGGTGTTGAAAGATGAAACACCCAAGGGCTGGATTGTGACGGGCTATCCGTGGGACCAAATAGACACCAAGGAACACGCTTCCTTTGCGGCCAACTATTACAAGAAGTTCAGAGAGAACCCCAAGGTGGGATCTGTGGTGGGCTATGCCACCATGCAAGCTATTTTTGCGGCCATCAAAAAAGCAGGCAGCACTGACAACGAGAAGTTGGTGTTGGCCATGCGGGGTCTGAAATTCAGCACGCCGTTTGGTCCTGCAGAGTTTCGGGCCATTGATCAGCAGTCCACCATGGGTGCGTTTGTAGGCAAGCTAGATCTGCGCGGCAATCAAGGCACCATGACGCAATGGCGTTATGCCGATGGCAAAAACTACCAGCCTACCGATGCCTATGTGAAGTCTCGCAGGCCTGCCGCTGCACAGCAATGAACTTAGCCAAATCTTGAGGCCGCCATCAGTTTGGCCAATGATGCGGCCATGGGCAAAGGCTCGTGGTTCAAGTGTGCGGCCAACAGTTCGCCGCACAACACCGACCAACTGATGCCTCTTGCGCCCATGCCTGTGCACACATTCAAGCCTTTGAATTCGGCATGTGCAAACTGACCCACAGCGGGCAGTCGATCTGGCAGTGCCATGCGAATGGCGGCCCATGATGAGGTCTTTTCAAGATCAATGTTGTGAAGGATGTCGTCTTCAAATTCAGGCATGAGTTCAGCCCACTGTTGTCTGTTAGTCAACTGATCTGCTTCTCGGGTTTGTAAATCAAAGTCGTTGCGTTGAAAGCTAGAGCCCACAATCCAATAAGGCTCCTTCATATCTGCAGAGATAGCTTGGAGATTGCCGATGTAACTGCCATGACCATTGACTGGAAACTCTGGTAGTTTGTTGCGCAGTTGAACAGGCAATAGGCTCATAGGACCCAAAGAAACTTGACCACGCAAGGCTGTAGCAGGCAGGTGAGGGCGATGGCATTCCTGAGTTTGCAATTCAACGCTGTCAATCAAGAATTGGCCATCGTAGGCGCTGGCAATGATGACCTGAGGTGCTTGTGCAATGACAAGCCCTGTGGCATCGAGACACTGCCATTGATTGTTTCTAGAAATGAGTTTAGCAACCGCGCTTTGCGTTGACAAACGGATGTTGCGATGCCCGAGTTGCGCCTTTACCAAAGCTTGGGTTTGAATCCAACCGGCTATGCCGTGCCACAGTGCTGGTGTACTTTGATTCAAGCCTGACGCTTGCTTTTGCAATTCGCTGGCTTGTGTGCTCCACTCGTGGCCAGCAGCAGGCCACAAGCTGCCTTCGGGCAATTGTCTTTTACCAGCATAACGATGTTCAAGCAGATGAGAAACTTGCCATTCAAGGCCATGCTTCAGCAGCTCTTGTGCACGTTGTACGGTGGCGCGCACACCATCTCGCGTAATGCGTGACAGCACATTGTTATCTGGCGATACGTGCGTGGCAAAGAGGCCAGCGGGCAAGCCAGAAGCGCCGGCACCCAACGCATGCGCTTTGTCGAGCACCTCAACTTGCCAGCCTCTGAGCGCCAAGCTGTGAGCCACGGCCGAGCCTGCTAAACCTGCGCCAATGACAATGGCATCAACTTGAGGTTTTGACTTCTCAATGTTAAAAGCTTTGGCACGATGACGCAGTGCGGTTTTCACTTCCCAAGTTGGACGATAACAAGCTGATGATCTTGACTCATCCAAAATGAAGCCAACACTTTGAAGCTCATTGACGAGAGTGTCTTGGGCGAAACGCCATTTGATTTGAGACCCTACTTGAGACAATCGTGCCAAAGTTTTGGCGCTCCATATTGCTAGGTTGTCAACGCAAATGCTGTCTGCCGCGATGTCAATTTCTTTGGCAATATGGGGTGCTGCGCCAATGCACAAAGTCAATTGAACGCATCCACCTTCAAAAGAAATTCGGTGAACACCGGGCAGCAGGCCATAGCAAACTTGCGCCAGCTCAGTGGGAAGGTCTGTGGGTGCTTCGCTGGTGAAGGCGGTGAAAAAAAGACGGGGTGCTGAGTTAGGATTTGATCGCCAAACTTTGACAGCTTCAAGAAAAGACTCGCCGCGCCCAAACGAGGTTTCTAGAGCGTGCCAAGTTGTTTGGCACGCGGTTCTGCTTTTCCAATGACTGGCGTGAAAATTAGGGGTTGGTGGGAGGGACATAACCTTGGGCGGCATCGGCGCCAGATCCAAAGAAATGGTTCTCCATTTGACGGGCCAAGTACTGACGAGCGCGAGCGTCTGCCAAATTTAAGCGGTTTTCGTTGA
>Ga0209401_1001590_pt1 | contig 14984 bp, 11 predicted proteins | sample M_140807_MF_Meta_FD_187318 | JGI IMG/M metagenome (GOLD analysis project Ga0209401, IMG submission 187318) | Freshwater microbial communities from Lake Montjoie, Canada to study carbon cycling - M_140807_MF_MetaG (SPAdes) (version 2) | ecosystem: Environmental > Aquatic > Freshwater > Lake...
TCCATCCGGCTGAGCGTGCTGATCGCCGGCGTGCTGTTTCTGTTCTGGGCGGTGGTGCTCACCGAGGGCCTGAACTGGTTGCCGGCGGCCCAGCGGACCGGTTTTGATCCGATCGCCCTGCTGGCTGACCATCTCGGCAAACCCGGCGCCGGGGAGTGGATCCGTGCCGGTGCCTTCCTTTGTCTGTTCGGTAGCACCCTCGGCAGCCTCAATGCCTTAGGCCGCATCGGCTTCGACCTGGCCGATTCCGGAGTGCTCCCCCGTGTCCTGGCCCAGGTGCATCCCCGCTTCCGCACGCCGTCCACCGCCCTCACGGCCACCACCATCCCCCTGATCGTGATCGGCGGGGCCCTAGAGCTTCGAGGCCTGAGCGTGAGCCAGCTGTTCGATCAGCTCGGGGGTTTTGCGGTGCTGGCCTTCCTGCTGGTGTACGGCATGGTGGCGATCGGCGCCCTGTCGCTGGCCCTGCCCGGCATCCCACGGCTGCGCCGCTGGTTGGTCGCGGGTAGCAGTCTTGCCGCAGTGGTGGCCGTGGCGGTGGGCTACCTCTGGAGCGTGCTGGGCCAGCAGACCCCGATGCTGTTCAGCTTCGCCCTGCTGATGCTCCTCGGGGTGGCTTTGGTGCTCCGCCGCCGTGGATCGCCGGCCTGAGCGCCCCACGAGATGAACCCAAGGATCAAAAGGCTGCCGCGCCAGGCTCAGCCCAGCCGATCGGGGAAAAGGATTCCCGCCAGGTGATCGCATTCGTGCTGCACCACCCGCGCATGGAACCCCTCCACCTCCCGCACCAGAGGCTCCCCGCTGGGGCTGAAGGCGGTGTAGCGCACCCGCCGCCAGCGTGGCACCGCAGCCCGCAGCCCCGGCACGCTCAGGCAGCCCTCCTCACCAACTTCCAGCTCCGGCTCCAGCGGGGTGATCTGCGGATTCACCAGCACCGTCTCCGGAATCGGGGGGGCCTTGGGATAGCGCGGGTTCTGGGTGATGCCGAAGATCACCACCTGCAGGGGCACCCCGATCTGGGGTGCCGCCAGTCCGGCGCCATCGCGGGCGACCATGGTGTCGCGCAGGTCGTTCACCAGCGCCATCAGTTCCGCGCCGCCGAACTGGCTCCTGGGCACCGGCCTGCTCGGCTGGCGCAGGCGTGGATCGCCGCTGATCAGCACGTCGCGCACGGCCATGGCAGAGATGCTGCTGTCTGCGGCAGCCGAATCCGGTGATAATCCTGCCAGCTTCGCTTCAGGATGGGTTCCCTCGACGCTCCAGGGTCAGCTTCCGGATCCCCGGAAAGCCCGCTGTCGGGGGGGGCCTCCAACCCGACCCGGGTGGCGGTGCTCTGCTGCGACGGTCTCTACCAGCGCTGGCTGGTGCAGCGGGCCAGCCAGGACTTCGATCTGGTGGGGGTGGTGCTGCAGCATCCGCCCGCCTCCTCCCGGCCGGGCCGCCTGGCCCGGCTGAAGCGCTATCGCGATCCCCGTGCCCTGTTGCGGCAGATCCAGGCCCGGCGGGCTCTTCCGCCCTATGAACGGCTAGGCCGCGCCCTGCAGGACCGCCTGTTCCGGCCTCAGGGGATCGAACCCGCCCTCCCGCCTTCGGTGCCGCTGCTCCACACCGATGCCATCAACGGCCCCGACACGGTGGACTTCCTGAAGCGGCTGGCTCCAGATCTGGTGCTGGTGAACGGCACCCAGCTGCTGCGGGAGCCGGTGCTGGCCCTGCGGCCGCTCATCGGCCACGGCATTGTGAACCTCCACACCGGCCTGTCCCCCTACTCCCGGGGCGCCAACTGCAACCTTTACATGATCCTGGAGGGGCATCCGGAACTGGTGGGGGTCACTGTGCACCACATCAATCCTGGCATCGATAGCGGCGACATCATTCGCTCCGCCCAGGTGCCGATGGAGCCCGGCGACAACTTCGAGACTATCGACGTGCGCAGTTTCCAGATCGGCATCGAATTGCTGCTGCAGGGGGCCCGCGAGCTTGTCGAGGGGCGGGCGGCGCGGGTGCCGCAGTGGGAGCAGGGCAAGCTGTTCCTGCAGCGCACCGGCTATCGCTACGAACCCTGGCAGCGGCTGGAGGCCAGCCGCCTGCTGGAAGGAGGGCTTCTGGCCGACTACCTCGCCAACCGCGAGGAGCGTGATGCCGCGGTGCGGCTGGTGGGAGCCCCCGGGGGGCAGGGCTGATGGCCGCTCTGCTGAAGCGGGTGGCGAATCGCGCCAAGGATCTGCTCTTTCTGCCCCCGTTTGATCCCTACTGGCGCCGGCGGCTGAACGGCAAGGTGCTCTGCCTGCTGTATCACCGCGTTGACCATCCCGGCCGTTTCCCCTTCCTGGATCGCTTCGGTGTACCGCCGATTCCACCAGGAAAGCTACTGAATGAACTCGGTTTCCTGAAGAGTCAGGGTGCTCATTTCATGACGTTTTCGGATCTGCGCCGTGGCTACTTTCCACGCCGTAATCAGTTCGCGGTAATCGTGAGCTTTGATGATTGCCTGCGGGATATGTACACCAATGCCACCGGTGTGCTCGAGTGGCTCGACATCCGCGGCGTGTTGTTTCAATCCACGGCCCTGATCGATGCCCCTTCCCTGATCTGGGAGCACAGCCTCTACTGGCATGCCCATGATCCCGAGCTGGCCCAGGCCCTTGAGGCCCTCGCCCATGAGCGTCTTCCCGCCAGCCGGGGGCTGGTGGGAGATGCCCTGGTGGCTCACCTGCGTGAGGCTGAACCGATGGCGGCGGTGGAGGGGCTGTTGGCCGAAGCCACCGCCCGCGCCGGGATTGGGGAGGAGCTGGCCAAACTGGCTCGTGAGCTCTACCCCAAAGCGGCGGATCTTAAGGCCACCAGCCTCGGCCGTCACGAGATCGGCAGCCATGGGCATCACCACTATCCGCGCCAATGCCTCGATGCCGAAGCCTTCGAGGCCGAACTGATCCGCTCTCGCGATGAGATCGAACGAGTGATGGGAAAACCCCCGCGGGCTTTTTCCTACCCCTTCAATAGCTACCAGAGCGGCGACGCCGAACTCTGCTCCCGCCATTACGTGCAGGTGGCCACGGTGGACGCCCAGCCGATCAGCCTCGACACCCCCCGCCTGGCGATTCCCCGCTTCACCTGGCCCGGCCCGCTGCGTAACAAGCGCCAAGAGCGCCGCTGGCTCTGGACCGGCCATCTCTGAGTCGGCGGTCTGAGATGTTGCGGCCTGTGTCGCCCCACACCGGCCTAGAGCGGCGATCCCCACCTCCGCTGGGCCCGGCTGCGCCATAGGGTTCCCTTCGATCCCACCGCCGTTCCCGGCCCCACGATGTTCCTGCCGCCGGGCTTGCTGGAGCTGTCTCCGAGCCTTGACACCCTGCGCGACTGGTTGGTGCGATGGGGCTATGGGGTGATTTTCGGGGCGATGCTTCTGGAAAACGCCGGCCTGCCGCTGCCGGGCGAAACCGTGACCCTGCTGGGGGGCTATGCAGCCGGCAGCGGCCAGCTCAACCCCCTGGGCGTGATGGCGGCCGCTGCCAGCGGGGCCGTGCTGGGCGACAACATCGGCTACTGGGTGGGTCGGCGGGCCGGCTGGGGTCTGATCCTGCGGGTGGGCGGCTGGTTAGGTCAGAGCCCCACCGAACTCGACAAGCTGCGGGAGCGCTTCCTGCGCCATGCCGGCAAATCGGTGCTCCTGGGCCGTTTCGTGGCGGTGCTGCGGGTGGTGGCAGGCCCGATGGCCGGTGCGGTGGGCATGCCCTACGGCCGCTTCTTCCTCTGCAATCTCGTCGGCGCTCTGTTGTGGTCCACCACGATGGTGGGCCTGGCCTGGCTGGGTGGCCGCTGGATTCCCCTCGATCGGATGCTGGAGGGTGTGTTGCAGTTCGGACTCGGGGCCCTGGCGGTGCTGGCGCTGCTGCTGCTGCTGCCGCGGCTGTTCAGCCGCCTCGAGCGCTTTGCGCCCGCCGAGCCAACAACCCCGCCACTGCCCCGGCCGTCGCCTGGAGCCCCGATGGTTGTGGAGACCCGTTCCCAGCAGGACTCGGCCGACTGAGTCGCTGCCGTTGCGGAGAACTCAGCCTTGCCAGGCGCCGCTGGCTTCCCTGGGGTTGGCTTCAATCGTTCCCCATCAGGTCATCCCGGCGATGTCGCGGATCCGATGGCTTCGACCACCCTGTTGACGGCGTCGGGCCCTTGAGCCCTTCGGCGCTTCCGGCGGGGTCGAGCCATGCGGGCCGCCTAAGGGCGATCCGGCATCATGGGCTCGCCGGCTCACCTTGCCCCATGCGCTACCTGCGCTATCTCTACGTGCCCCTGGCCTGCAGTGCCGCCGGTCTGGCCATCGTGCTGGGCATGCAGGGGCTTACGGCGGCCTGGATCACCCTGGTGCTGCTGCTGCTGGAGATCTCCCTCTCCTTCGACAACGCTGTGGTGAACGCGCGGGTGCTGGATCAGCTCACGCCCGGCCAGCAGCGTTTCTTCCTGACCTGGGGCCTGGTGATTCCGGTGTTCGGCGTGCGTTTTGCCGGGCCGCTGCTGATGGTGGCCCTGGCCGGTGGGGTGGGGGTGCGCCAGGCCCTCGATGCGGCGCTGCATCATCCAGCCCGCTATCGCGAGCTGCTGGATCTGGCCGAGCCGCGCATCCTGGCCTTCGGCGGCATGTTCCTGCTGATGGTGTTCCTCCGCTACTTCTTCGACGAGGCCAAGACCCTCCACTGGTTCCGGCCCCTGGAGCGCCGTCTCAGTGCCGCCGGCCGGATCGAATCCCTTGAGATCGCCCTGGCCCTGATCGTGCTGCTGGCGGTGGACCTGGCTCTCCCAGGCGCCCAGCGGGCCGACGTGCTGATCGCCGGCTTGATCGGGCTGGTGCTGCAGCTGCTGAGCACCTCCCTGTCGGAAGCCTTCGGCGATGAGGAGCAGGCCGGAGCGCGGCTAGCTGCTGGGGGTGGCCTGGCCAGCCTGCTCTACCTGGAGCTCCTGGATGCCTCTTTTAGCCTCGATGGCACCATCGGCGCCTTCGCGATCACCTCCAACCTCGGCCTGATCCTCACAGGCTTGGGTCTCGGTGCCCTGTTCATCCGCTCCCTGACCTTGATGCTGAGCCGGGAGAAGGCTCTCGACAAGCTGATCTTCCTCGAGCACGGCGCCCACTACGCCATCGGTGCCCTCGGCCTGGTGATGCTGGCCGGCATCCTTCTGCGTGAGCACCATCTCCATGTGCCGGAGTGGCTCACCGGGGTGATCGGCCTGCTGCTGCTGATCCTCTCCTTCGCTGACTCCTTGCGGCACGCAGGGCGGTCGATAGAGGTTGCTGAAAGGTGATTAAAAAGGCCAGCCGCGCCCGATGAGCGCCTGGCCAATCCAAGCCCCTTCAGAGGTAAAAGCCCACCGTAGTCACCACGCGGGTGCCTTGTTCACGCAGGGCTTCGCGCAACAGGATGGTGCTTTGGTTGTGCAGGAGGTTCTCCCAGCGGTGCTGGGTCACGAACACCGGCAACACGATCATGCAGAAGCGGTTGCGGTCCTTGCGGTGCTCGACCTCGAACTGCTTCACGAAGTCCACCACCGGATCCACTAGGGATCTGTAGGGCGACTCCAGCACCACCAGGCGCACGCCGGGCACTTGGCGCTCCCACTGCTCGATGAAAGCCTGGGTCCGGTTGCCGCCCAGGTCCACATGCACGGCCACCAGATCGCTGGCCACGGTGCGCGCGAAGCGGATCGCCTCGAAGCTGCCCCGATGCAACTGGCCCACCAACACCACGGTGGGCATCCCGCCGGAGGCGGGCGGTTCGGGCAGTTTCAGCAGCTTGTCCGAGGCCATCCGCAGGCGGCGGGCCACATAGTCGTAGTGGTTGCGGATGCGCAGGAAGAGGCTGATCAGCAGGGGGATCGCCACCAGCACTAGCCAGGCGCCGTAGGTGAACTTGCTGTAAAGGAGCACCAGGCCCACCACGGCGGTGATGGTTGCCCCGACCCCGTTCACCAGGGCCTTGCCCAGCCAGCCCTTACCCTTCTCCTTCCACCAGTGCACCACCATGCCGGCTTGGGAGAGGGTGAAGCTGATGAACACCCCCACCGCATAGAGGGGAATCAGCCGGGTCACGCTGGCGTTGAAGATCACCAGCAGCAGGGCGGCACAGCCGCTCAGGGCGAAGATGCCGTTGCTGAACACCAGCCGGTCCCCCAGGGAGGCCAGCTGACGGGGCAGGAAGCCGTCCTGGGCGAGGAATGCCGCCAGGCGCGGGAAATCCGCGTAGGCGGTGTTGGCCGCCAGCAGCAGGATCAGCAGGGTGGCCAGCTGCAGCACGGCCAGCAGCACGCCGTTGCCGAAGACCAGGTGGCCCAGCTGATACAGCAGCGTGGGCCCGTTCTCGGCGTAGACGATGCCGGTGTGGTGAGCCAGGGCGCTGATGCCGCCGAACATCGTGGCCAGCAGCAGCACCATCACGGTGAGAACCTTGCGGGCATTGCGCCACTCCACCGGGCGGAAGGCCGCCACGCTGTCGCTGATGGCCTCGATGCCGGTGAGGGCCGCGCAGCCCGAGCTGAACGCCCGCATCAGCAGCACCGGTCCAATGGCCATCAGGTGACCCCCCTCCGCCTCGAGGGTCGGGGCCAGCAGCCGAGTCTGTTCCTCGGGGCTCATCGTGGGCAGGCTTCCACCCAGGAATTTGATGGCTCCGGCCACCAGCATCATCATCACCACCCCCATAAACAGATAGGTGGGGAAGCTGAGCAATTTGGCGCTGGAGCTCACGCCGCGCAGGTTCGCCACCATCACCAGCAGCAGCGCCACCAAGCAGAGGGGCACGCGGTAGGTGTCGAGGCCCGGGAAGTATGAGGTGAGGGCTGCGATGCCGGCGGCCACGCTCACGGCCACCGTCAGCACGTAGTCGATTGAGAGGGAGGCGCCCGCCACCAGGCCGGGGATCTTGCCGAGGTTGTCCTGGGAGACCCGGTAGGAGCCGCCCCCGAGGGGGTAGGCCTTGATCGTCTGCCGGTAGCTGGTGGCCACGATCAGCATCAGGGCGATGATCAGGCCCGTGATCGGCAAGGTGAGGCCCAGGGCGGCGCTGCCCGCCATCCCGAGCACCAGTACGATCTCCTGGGTGGCGTAGGCCACCGAGGAGAGGGCGTCGGAGCTGAGGATCGCGAGGGCTTCCGCATTGTTGAAGCGCTCCTCGTGGTGCGCGCTGGTGGGCAGCGGTGAGCCGATCAGCACCCTGCGGAGGTTGTCGAGCCTGGAAATGATCGGCATGCCGGGGTGACGTGCAGCGTGAACAATCGCCAGCAGAACCTAGGTCGGCGCCGCCATGGTTACTGTTTCGCCCACCGTGTTGCCGGTTTTGTGACCGCATCCTTCTCAGTCGCTTCCACAGGGTTCGAATCTTCCGATCAATCTCCGCAGCCCACGGCCTGGCATGGCCTCAGCGTGGCGGAATGCCAGCACCGCCTCGGGGTGGGGCCGGAGGGTCTGGACACCGTTGAGAGTTCCCGCCGCCTGGCCGAGCGCGGCCCCAACCGGCTGGAGCTTTCGGCCGGTCGCAGCACCTGGGAGATTCTGCGGGATCAGTTCAGCAACGTGATGCTGATCATGCTGCTGGCGGTGGCGGCCGTCTCCGGTGCCGTTTCGATTCACCAGCAGGAATTCCCGAAGGACGCCATCGCGATCCTCGTGATCGTGGTGCTCAACGGACTGCTGGGTTATCTGCAGGAGAGCAAGGCTCAGCAGGCCCTGTTGGCCCTGCGCGACATGGCTCAGCCCCTGGTGCAGGTCCGCCGTGACGGCAGCTGGGAGCGGATCAGCAGCGAGGAGCTCGTGCCCGGCGATCTGATCCGCCTTGAGGCGGGCGATCGGGTGCCCGCCGATGCCCGCCTAATCGAGCAGGCCGATCTGGGGGTCCGCGAGGCGGCCCTCACCGGTGAGGCCGAGGCGGTGTTCAAGACATCCAATCTGGTACTGGAGGAGTCCACCCCGGTTCTGGAGCGCAAGAACTGTCTGTTCCAGGGCACCGAAGTGGTGCGAGGCCGCGGTGTGGCTCTGGTCACAGCCACCGGCATGGCCACGGAACTGGGTCAGATCGCCGAGTTGATCAACACCGCCGGGGGAGAGAGCACTCCCTTGCAGGAGCGGCTCGATGGCCTCGCCAAGGTGCTGGTGATCAGCGCCCTGGCCCTGGTGGCGGTGGTGGTGGCCCTGGGTCTGCTGCTGGGCCAGGAGCCGCTCAACCTCCTGGAGGTGGCGTTATCGATGGCGGTGGCGATCGTGCCGGAGGGCTTGCCCGCCGTGATCACCGTGACCCTGGCGATCGGCACCCAACGCATGGTGCGCCGCGCCGCCCTGATCCGCCGCCTCCCGGCCGTCGAAGGCCTGGGATCCGTCACCGTGATCTGCTCCGACAAGACCGGCACCCTCACCCAGAACCGCCAGGTGGTGCAGGAGCTTCGGGTGGGCACCGAGCGGGTGAGTGTCACCGGCCAGGGCTACGACCCCAGCGGCACGATGACCGCTTCGGCGCTGGCGCCCCCTCAGGGCGCCCGCGCCGGCAGCCTGGCGGGTGTCAGCACACTCCTGCTCCAGGCCGGGGTGCTCTGCAGCGATGCCGAACACCGGCAGCTGAGCGATGGCAGCTGGGAGATTCTTGGTGATCCCACCGAGGGAGCCCTCTGCGTGGTGGCGATGAAGGCGGGCATCGATGATTTCGAGCTGCGCAGTCACTACCGCCGGGCCGCCGAGATCCCCTTCAGCTCCGAACGCCAGTTGATGGCCGTCTGGATTGAAGATCAACACCATGAGCTGCAGGCTCCCCTGGGCGAGAGCGCCAGCGGTTCCGCCCGCCTGCTGATCAGCAAAGGGGCCCCCGAAGTGATCATCGGCCTCTGTGACCGCTGGATCGACGGCCAGGGGGTGGTGCCCATGGGCGGGCCGGAGCACCAGTGGTGGCTAGAGCAGGCCCGTCAGCTGGCGGCTTCCGGCCTGCGGGTGCTCGCCTTTGCCTGCGCGCCCCATCACAGCAGCCCCGACCAGGAGCTGGAGGGTCAGGTGCTGCTCGGCCTGATGGCCCAGCTCGACCCGGCCAGGCCAGAGGTCTCCCAGGCCGTGGCCACCTGCCGTCAGGCCGGGATCCGGCCGGTGATGATCACCGGCGACCATCCCCTCACCGCCCGGGCGATCGGCAGTGCCATTGGCCTCACCGATGAGCGCGGCGAAGTGATCCTCGGCCGTGAGCTTGAGACGATGGAGGAGCCGGCCCTCAAGGAGGCGGTGGCCCGCTGCAGCGTCTACGCCCGCGTCGCCCCGGAGCAGAAGCTGCGCATCGTGAAGGCTCTGCAGGCCAATGGCCAGGTGGTGGCGATGACCGGTGATGGCGTCAATGACGCCCCGGCCCTCAAGCAGGCCCACATCGGCGTGGCCATGGGCATCACCGGCACTGAAGTGAGCAAGGAGGCCGCCGACATGGTGCTGCTCGACGACAACTTCGCCACGATCGTGAGCGCTGTGGAGGAGGGGCGGCTGGTGTACGCCAACATCCGCCGCTTCGTGAAATACATCCTCGGCAGCAACGTCGGTGAGCTGATCACCATCGCCTCGGCGCCGCTGTTGGGCCTCACCGGTGTGCCGATGACACCCCTTCAGATCCTTTGGATGAACCTGGTGACCGATGGCGTGCCGGCCCTCGCCCTGGCCCTGGAGCCCGGCGAAGCTGGCCTGATGGACCGGGCCCCGGCGGAACCCGGCGAATCGATCTTCGCCCGTGGTATCGGCTCTTACATCCTCCGCATCGGTGTGGTGTTCGCCGTGATCGTGATCGCCCTGATGCTCTACGCCTCTGTTCACAGCCGTGATCACTGGAAAACGATGGTGTTCACCACCCTCTGCCTGGCTCAGATGGGTCACGCTCTCTCGGCTCGCAGTGATCTGCCCCTGATCCAGGTGCCTCCCTTCTCCAACCCCTGGCTGCTCTGGGCCGTGCTGCTCACCTCCGGCCTGCAGTTGCTGCTGCTCTACGTGCCGTTTCTGGCCAGGTTCTTCGGCACCCAGCCCCTCACGGGCCATGAGCTGCTGATCTGCGTGGGCTTCAGCCTGCTGCTATTCCTCTATCTGGAGTTTGAGAAGGTCTGGCGTCAGTGGCGCCGCGGTCTGCATGCCGATGCCTGAATCTCCCCAAGCCAATGGCGATGGCTGAAGCCGCAAGTCTGCTCCAGGGCTTGCCCCAGCTCCTCACCGTGTTGGGCGACTGGATCGGGGCGATTCCCAGCTGGATCGAGGCTGCCGTGGCTCGGGACCCACGGCTGGGCTATCTGGCCCTGGGCCTGGCGATGTTTCTGGAAAATCTCATCCCTCCGATTCCCTCCGAGCTGATCCAGCCCCTGGGCGGGATGCTTGTGCAGCAGGGCCAGCTTGCGCTGGTGCCGGTGATCCTGGTCGGCACCGCGGGAACCGTTCTGGGGTGCTGGTTCTGGTACGGGCTGGGCCGCTGGATCGGGGAGGAGCGGCTGATCGGTTGGATCGGGCGCCATGGCCAGCGGATCGGCATCGGCCCAGATGATGTGGCCGTCAGCCGGGCCTGGTTCCGCCGCCATGGGGTTGGCCTGGTGTTCTGGGGACGTCTGGTACCCGGCATCCGCACCCTGATTTCGGTGCCGGCCGGACTAGAGGCCATGCCCCAGGGTCTCTTCCTGCTGGCCACCCTGGCGGGCAGCCTGCTCTGGGTCACGGTGCTCACTCTCCTGGGACGCGCCCTGGGTGCCGGCTACGACCAGGTGAGTCAGATCACCGGTCCCTACGCCCAGATCAGCCGGCTGTTGTTGCTTCTGGTGGCTGGGGCCGCGGTCGTTGTCCTGTTGCTGCGGGTACGGAGTCGGCGCTCCCACCCTTCCAGCGACTGAGCCATCGGGCCGCTGAGGCAAACCTGACCGCCGGGATGCCCGCCTGGATCCTCACTCGTTGAGCTCCTTGCCCCCGGTTTCAAGCGGTGCCGACCCCCGCTCATGGGATTCCTGCAGCATCGCGAGGGTGAGGATCAGCACCCCGAGCAGCGCGATGCCGATCAGGGCGATCACGCCCTGCCAGGCCCGCCGCATTCGCTGGCCATGGTGGGCGGGATCGGCGCGGTGGCCGCAGTCGGTGCAGATCAGTTCGCCCTTCCCCCCCCTGGCTCGCGTCACCATCCGGCATCCGCATTGCTCGCAGGCCATGGCCGTGCCGTGGGGAAGATTCACTCTGCCAGTTGGCTCCGGAGTGTCTGTCAGGAGTGAACAAGCCGGGGGTGGTGTGAACTTTTGCGCGGCACCGCTGCCATTGATCACCACTGCTTGACCTGCCGATAGGCATTGCTGCAGTCGTGTCGAACCCAGGGTAGTCCAAATCTCTTTAAGGTTCGCGGCCAATGGTCCATTCGGATCCCTTGTCCCCGCCGCCATGACCCTGCTTTTCGCCCAGACGGCCTGGCTGGTGCCGCTGTACCCCTTGCTGGCCTCCCTGCTCTCCTTCCTCTGGTCGCCGGGACTGATCTCCCGCACCGGACCTCGCCCCTGCGGTTACCTCAACCTGCTTCTGGTGAGCGTGGCCTTCACCCACAGTGTGCTGGCTCTGGTGGCCCTCCACTCCAATTCCACGGCCGGTTCTGCCGCGATCTACCAGCCCCTCACCTTCGGCTGGACCTGGCTGCAGACCGCCGGTCTGCGCATCGGCTTCGATGGCCTGATCACCGAGCCCGCCTTGATCGCGATGACGCTGATCACTGGCCTGCATGTGCTGGTGCAGATCTATTCGATCGCCTACCTGGAGATGGACTGGGGCTGGCCCCGTTTCTTCGGCTCCCTGAGCTTCTTCGAATCCGGCCTCTGCGCCCTGGTGCTCACCGATTCGCTCTTCTTCAGCTACGTGATCCTGGAGCTGCTCACCCTGGGCACCTATCTGATCGTGGGCACCTGGTACAACCAGCCCCTGGTGGTGAAGGGGGCCCGCGACGCCTTTCTCACCAAGCGGATCGGCGACCTGATCCTTCTGGCCGGTTTGATCGCCCTGCTGCCGATCACCGGCACCTGGAACTTCCATGGGCTGCAGGCCTGGGCTGCCGATCAGGCCAACAACCATCTCGTCCTGCCGGGCGGCTTCACCCTGATCGTGCTGGCCCTGATCGCCGGCCCGATGGGCAAGTGCGCTCAGATTCCTCTGCACCTCTGGCTCGATGAGGCAATGGAGAGCCCGCTGCCCTCCACGGTGCTGCGCAATTCGGTGGTGGTGGTGGGCGGCGCCTGGGTGCTGCTGCGGCTTGAGCCCCTGATTGAACTCAGCCCCCTGGCCGCCAGCCTGCTGGTGGTGGTGGGCGGCACCAGCGCCCTGGTCGGTTCCCTGATCGCCCTGGCCCAGATCGATGTGAAGCGGGCCTTGTCGTTCCTGGTGAGCAGCTGGCTGGGGCTGTTGTTCGTGGCCGTGGGCCTGGGAGGTATCAACGTGGCCGACCACCTGATGCTCGTGTATCCCCTGCCGATGGCCCTGATGCTGATGGCGATCGGCGCCATCGTGCTCACCAACGTGACCCAGGACCTCACCCAGCTGGGGGGCCTGTGGAGCAAGCGTCCGCTGATGGGCATCGCTTTCCTCAGCGGTGCGGCCGGCCTGATGGCCCTGCCGCCCTTCGGTGGCTTCGCGGCCTTGCGCGAACTGCTGGCCCTCACCACCACCAGCAGCCAGCCCGCCCTGCTGGGGGGCCTGGTGCTGCTCACCAATGCCCTGATCAGTGCCGGATTGATCCGGGTGTTTGGCTTGATCTGGGGAGGCAAGCCCACCGTGTTCACCACCCGTTCACCGGAGGTGCTCTGGCTGATGGCGCTGCCCATCCTGCTGCTCACGGGCCTTGTGCTCCATCTGCCCCAGATCCTGGTGCGCAACGGCGTGTTCGCTGCCGCTGGCGCCCTGTTGCCGATTCCGGGCTGGGGCCCCGAGGCCCTGCCCCTGCTGCTTTCCACCCTGGTGGGCGGAGGTCTCTCGGCTGTCTTCTACCTGCGGCCCCATCCCCTGGCCCACCTGCCGGCGGCCCTCGGCGGACTGCAGGACTGGCTGGCCGAGGACATGCAGACCGAGCGCTTCTACCACCGCACCGTGGTGGGTCTGGTGGTGGGTCTGGCCCGGCTCAGCGCCTGGTCCGATCAACAGCTCGTGGATGGTTTCAGCGGCGCCACCGGCGAGGCCGCCCTGGAGGGGGCCCGCCGGCTCAGCCTCACCACCTCCGGCCGCTCCCAGGCCTATGCCCTCACCCTCGTGCTCGGCGTGCTGCTGATGGCCGCCTGGTTGCTCTCCGGCCAGGGCACCGCATCTCCCGACCTCCTTCGCCCGCTCCGCTGATGCCTTCCCTTTCGCTGCTGCTGCTGCTGGCGGGGTTGCCCCTGCTCGCGGCCCTGCTCCTTCCTCTGCTGCCCGCCGCCACCGCTTCGGCGAGGGTGCGCAGCCTGGCGGCCCTCAGCACCGCCGCCCAGTTGCTGGTGGGTCTGGCCTGCTGGCGCGCCACCCCGGCCGACCTGCATGTGGCCTGGTTGCCGAAGCTGGGCCTCTCCCTCGACCTGGGCCTTGATGGTCTCTCGCTTCCCCTGGTGCTGCTCACCGCGCTCATCACCACCCTGGCGGTCCTGGCGACTCCGGCCGACCAGAGCCGCCCCCGTCTGTTCTTCCCTCTTTTGTTGGCCACCAACATCGGTGTGGTGGGGGCTTTCCTGGCTCGCAATGCCCTGCTCTTCGTGCTGGCCTTCGAGCTGGTGCTGATCCCCACCACCTTGCTGGTGGCCATCTGGGGTGGCCAGAAGCGGGCTGGAGCCGCGATCCGTTACCTCATCTATGGCGCCGTGTCAGGCCTGAGCCTGCTGGCCGCCGTGCTGGCCCTGGGCTGGCTGAACCGCAACGGCCTTAGCTTCACCTACGACGATCTCGCTCACGCTTCCCTCACCCCTCAGGCCAGCCGCTGGGTGCTCGCCCTGTTCCTGCTTGGCTTCGGCCTGAAGCTGCCCGTGGTGCCCCTGCACGGTTGGCAGCCGTTCACCTATGGCCAGGCACCCACCCCCGTGGTGATGGTGCTGGCGGGATGCGTGTCGAAGCTGGGGGCCTACGGATTGCTTCGCTTCGGCGTGGGCTTCCTACCCGACACCTGGGCCGCCTGGTCCCCCTGGATCGCCGCCGCTGGCGCGGTGAGCGCCGTCTATGGGGCACTCAATGCGATCGCCCAGGACGACATCCGCCGCTTGATGGCCTACAGCTCCTTGGGCCACATGGGGTTGCTGGTGCTGGCGATCGCTGCCGCCACTCCGCTGAGCCTGCAGGGCGCCGTGGCCCAGGTTCTGGCCCACGGTCTGATCGTGGCCCTGCTGTTCGCCTGCGTGGGCCTGATCGAGCGCAAGACCGGCACCACGGCCATCTCCGAGCTCTCTGGCCTGCTCAATCCCCTGCGGGGCCTGCCCTTCACCGCCGGCATGCTGCTGCTGGCCCTGATGGCCGCCGCCGGAATCCCCGGTCTGGCGGGCTTCCCTGCCGAGCTGCTGGTGTTCGAGGGCAGCTGGACCGTCTTCCCCCGCGCCACCCTGGTCTGCCTGCTGGCCTCGGGCTTCACGGCGGTCTATGCCATCCGTTTGTTCAACCGGGTGGGCTTCGGTCGGCTCGACAACGAACGGGCCGACTGGCAGGCCACCCGCTGGGGCGAACGGTTCCCGGCCCTGGCCCTCAGCCTGCTGGTGATCCTCTCGGGCATCTGGCCTCAGGTGCTGGTGGGGTGGAGCGAACCCGCCACCGCTGGCCTGGCCCTGCGCTCCGGGGCTCCATCGGTCCTGCTGGCGAGCGCCCAGGTCCGCACCGGCGGCGCTCCCACCCTGGCCGCCCTGCTGCCGGCGGGCGCTTCTGCAGCCGGTTGAACGGCAGCCGGGTTGCCCGGCTGCAATTGCCCGGCTGGAACCCTCTGATCTCACCTCTCGATCCCTCTCGTCGATGACCCCGCGGGTCCTGCCAGGCCGAGGAG
>Ga0209401_1001593_pt1 | contig 14964 bp, 9 predicted proteins | sample M_140807_MF_Meta_FD_187318 | JGI IMG/M metagenome (GOLD analysis project Ga0209401, IMG submission 187318) | Freshwater microbial communities from Lake Montjoie, Canada to study carbon cycling - M_140807_MF_MetaG (SPAdes) (version 2) | ecosystem: Environmental > Aquatic > Freshwater > Lake...
CATGGGTATTTATGTTTTTAATAAAGAAATATTATACCAATTTTTAAATGAGGTACATCCTAACGCTACCGATTTTGGAAAAGAAATTATCCCAGACTCCATCACACAATATAAAGTTTTAAGTTATCAGTACGATGGCTATTGGACCGACATTGGAAATATTTATTCTTTTTTTGAAGCCAATATTGCTTTAACACAAGATGTTCCTTTGTTTAATTTATTTGATAGTGCACAAAAGGTATATACAAGAGCTAGAATGTTACCCCCTGCGAAAGTAAGCGGCACCATTATCAATAAAGCTATTTTGGCAGAGGGTTGTATCATACATGCAAAAGAAGTAACTAATTCGGTAGTGGGTATTCGAGCAAGGGTAGGAAAGGACACTGTCATTAAGAATACTTATATTATGGGTTGCGATTATTATGAAAATATTGAGCAGATAAATGAGAAGAATAAAAAAGGAGCACCCATTTTAGGCATTGGAGAAAGATGTAATATTGAAGATGCCATTATTGACAAGAACTGCTCTATTGGAAATGATGTGACCATTAAAGGGGGCGCACATTTAGAAAAAGTAGATCACCCTTTGTATACCGTTAAGGATGGCATTGTAGTGATAAAAAAAGGAGCGGTAATACCCAATGGATATATAATATAGAAGATTGTGAAAAATGGGCAATACTAAAAATTTAACTTTAAAATATGAATACAGCCTATACTGGAAATAAAGTCCAACTTAGTTTTTGGCAAATATGGAATATGTGTTTTGGATTTTTTGGCATTCAATTTGGTTGGAGTTTGCAAATGGGCAATATGAGTGCCATCTATGAATTTCTAGGCGCTACGCCTGAACAAATTCCAGGTTTATGGTTGGCAGCGCCTATGACAGGTTTATTGGTGCAACCCATTGTAGGTTATTTTAGTGACCGTACCTGGCATCCAAAACTAGGTAGAAGAAGACCTTTCTTTTTAATAGGGGCTATCTTAAGTTCCGCATTATTATTTGTAATGCCTAATGCAGGATCTATTTGGATTGCAGCAGGGGTATTATGGATTTTAGATTCTAGTATTAATGTCACCATGGAACCCTTTAGAGCCTTTGTAGCCGACAACTTAGACGAGAAACAACGCTCTCGTGGATTTGCCATGCAGTCTATGTTTATTGGACTGGCTTCTTTTATTGCAGGCTATTTACCGCAGTTATTGGTCAATTGGTTTCATGTATCTAGAGAAAAAACAAATGGCTCTATTCCTCAAAATATTTTACTTTCCTTTTATATTGGAGGTATTGTGTTTTTAGTATCGGTATTGTACACTGTTTTTAAGAGTAAAGAATATCCGCCATCAGTAACTGATTCAAATGCTGCAGAAAATAAAACCGGTATTATTAAAGAAATTCTTGATTCATTAATTCATATGCCAGTACAAATGAAAAGATTAGCCTTGGTTAATTTTATAACATGGCCAGGGTTATTTTTAATGTGGTTTTATTATAGCACAGGTGTGGCTAGTCAATTATTTCATGGCGATCCAATAACGAGCAGTGATACCTATACCATGGGATTAGAGCATGCGAATACTACTTCTGCTATTTTAAATTTAGTGACTTTTGGTTTTTCTTTTAGTTTACCTTTTTTAGTAAGTAAGTTGGGAAAAAAATTAACGCATACTGCTTGTTTATTAATAGGAGGTATAGGTTTAATTTCAGTATACTATGTGCAGCAACCAAATTTATTGTATGTTAGTATGGGACTAGTAGGTATTGCTTGGGCTTCTATATTATCCATGCCTTATTCTATGTTATCTAGTTTTATTCCTGTACAAAAAATGGGAATTTATATGGGTATTTTTAATTTCTTTATTGTACTACCTGAAATTTTAGCCTCCCTCTTTTTCGGTAAAATTATGTCTACCTATTTACATAACGATAGGTTAATGGCTGTTCAAATAGGAGGCTTCTTATTAGTTTTAGCTGGCATAGTTTGTGCCATTATTATTAAAGAAGAAAAAAATAAATAGAAAAAATAAGAGAAGAAAATAAAAAAGAAAAATTAAATATGAAAACTCGTTTTTTACACCGTGCACTATTATTGATTATTGTTCTATTGAATTTTGCATTGCTATCTATTGCAAATGGTCAAGCCACGGAAGCCTATCCTACCAATTGGTTTACACAAATGCAGTACAATAAAATTCAAATTTTATTTAGAAACACCAATGTTAATTTCACTGAGGTAAAAGTAAATGCAAATTACCCAGGTTTGAAAGTGCTGGGAGTACATCATTTTGAAAATGGGCATTATATAGCAGTAGATGTTGAAATTGCCGCTACTGCAAAACCAGGAACCGTAAACTTTATTTTTAATAATAAGGGAGCAAAAACAAATACCCCTTGGTCATTGCTTCCAAGAAGAAAGGGAAGAGGTACTTTGTTTGCACAGGGTATTAATCCATCGGATCTTATTTATTTCTTAATGCCTGATCGTTTTAGTAATGGAGATATTTATAATGACCAAATTGCAGGATTGAAAGACCAGTCTTTAAATAGAGACTCCATTTTTTTAAGACATGGGGGAGATTTAAAAGGAGTGACGAATCATTTGGATTATTTTGAAAAACTAGGGGTCTCCACTTTATGGATGACACCCGTTGTTGAAAATGATATGCCTGATAGAACTGAACATGGTTATGCGGCTACTAACAATTATACTATTGAAAAACGTTTTGGGGGTGATGCAGCTTATTTAGCATTAAGCGATAGCCTTCATAAAAAAGGCATGAAATTAATTCAAGACATTGTGTATAATCATTTTGGTCGTTTTCATTTCTTAGTACAAGATGCACCAGATAAAAATTGGGTACATCAGTGGCCTTCTTATACTCAAACCCATTATAGAGAACAAGCAGTATTTGATCCTCATCACTCAAAAGTGGATGCAGAAAAAATGATTAATGGATGGTTTACGACTGAAATGCCAGATGTGAATCAAGAGAATCCTTTTGTAGAAAAATATTTAACACAAAACGCCCTTTGGTCGGTGGAAACCTATGGAATTGATGCTTTCAGAATTGATACCTATAAGTATTGCAATGTGGAGGTAATGAATAGATTGAATCAAGCCCTTATAGATGAGTATCCAAATATATTTGCCTTTGGAGAATGTTGGGTGGACGGCGTTTCTTCTCAGGCTTATTATGTTCGAAATAATTTAAACATTCCTTATAAAAGTAATTTACATGCTACATCCGATTTTCATTTATTGTTTTCAGGTATTTTACCCGCACTTAATGAAAAAAATGATTGGGGTGGAGGGGTGATTAAATTATATAATACTTTAAGCAATGACTATTTGTACAAAGTGCCTAGTAATAATGTGATATTCTTAGATAATCATGATATGACGCGTATACATTCTTCTTTAGGAGAAAGTATACCCAAAACGAAAATGGCCTATGCCTGGTTAATGACATCTAGAGGTATTCCACAAATGTATTATGGTTCTGAAGTTTTAATGAAGGGCATCTCTAATCCAGATGGTTGGGTAAGACTTGATTTTCCTGGTGGATGGGCAGGAGATAAAAAGAATGCCTTTACAGAAGTTGGCATGACAGACCAAGAATTAGATTTTTTACATTATGTGCAACTGTTGGGTACTTATAGAAAATCATCCTCCGCTTTAAAGATAGGAGAGATGATGCAATACTTGCCTGAAGAGGGTCTCTATGTCTATTTTAGATATACTAAGGGGCAAACTATTATGTGTGTAATGAATACCGATACCAAGGAAAGAAAACTTAATTTTGAAAAATATGCTGAAAGAACCAATGGGTTTAAAGGTGGAAAAGATATTGTGACTGGTGCGCAAATAGGGAAAGAATTTTCAATAGCTGCTATGCGTATGCAAGTGATTGAATTAACGAAATAATTATGCCAAAATACGAGGAGCTTCATTTTGTAGATACTAAGCAGGCTGTTTGGAACTACTCTTTATTTACAGATGAAGATGTACATAATTTTCAAAATGGCACACATTATTCATTATATACTTTATTTGGTAATAAGCAATTAGAAGTATCGGGTACTAAAGGAACTTACTTTGCTGTATGGGCGCCTAATGCAACAGCGGTATATGTAAAAGGAAATTTTAATGATTGGAATAATGAAACCCATTTATTAAAAGTAAGACAAGATAGTTCTGGTATTTGGGAAGGCTTTGTTCCAGGTATACATCAAGGAGAAGTATATAAATACCATATTCATGGCTATAAAGGGGTGAAGCTAGACAAAGGCGACCCCTTTGCCAATTATTGGGAACTAAGGCCCTTAACAGCTTCTATTACCTGGCAAACGAATTATAATTGGAAGGACACAAAATGGATAGAACAAAGAAAAATTAAAAACAGAACCGACCAACCTTATTCTGTCTATGAAGTGCATCTGGCAAGTTGGATGCGTCCAAATAAAGAGGATGAAAATTCTTACAATTCCTATGTCCAACTTATTGATTTATTAGTTCCTTATGTAAAAGAAATGGGCTTTACCCATGTGGAGTTCATGCCGGTGATGGAACATCCTTTTGATGGTAGCTGGGGTTACCAAGGGGTAGGATTTTTTGCGCCCACTTCTCGTTTTGGCAACCCACAAGAATTTGCAGCATTGGTGGAAGCTTTTCATGCAGCAGAAATTGGTGTTATCCTTGACTGGGTGCCTTCTCATTTTCCTTATGATGCCCATGGCTTGTTTATGTTTGACGGTTCCAATACCTATGAGTATGCTGATATGCGAAAAGGCTACCACCCCGATTGGAACTCTTATATATTCAATTACAAAAGAGGGGAAGTAAAATCTTTTTTAATTAGTAGCGCCCGTTTTTGGTGTGATCAATTTCATATAGACGGACTAAGGGTAGACGCCGTGAGTTCTATGTTAAGATTAGATTATAGTAGGGAAGAGGGTGAATGGGAACCCAATGAGTTTGGAGGTAATGGCAATATTGAAGCCATTGCTTTTATAAAAGATTTAAATGAAACCCTATATCGTGACTTTCCTTATATACAAACCATTGCAGAGGAAGCTTCTGATTGGCCAGGGATAAGTAAACCCACATTTATGAATGGTTTAGGTTTTGGTATGAAATGGATGATGGGTTGGATGCATGATACTTTAGATTATTTTAAATTGGATCCTTTGTTTAGGTCAATGCAGCAGGATAAGTTTTCTTTTTCTATGATGTATTTTTATGATGAGAGTTTTATGTTGCCTTTAAGCCACGATGAAGTAGTACATGGTAAAAGTCCTTTAATTTATAAAATGCCTGGTGATGATTGGCAGAAGTTCGCGAACCTTAGATTGATGTTTACCTATATGTTTATGCATCCGGGTGCTAAACTATTATTTATGGGTAATGAATTTGCGGCTACCAAGGAATGGAATTATACCACCGAATTACAATGGGACTTATTAAAAATTGAATCTCATGCAGGTATGAGAACTACGGTGAAAGTCTTAAATGAAATATATAAAAGCCATCCAGCCTTATATGAATTACAATTTGACCCTAGAGGTTTTGAATGGGTAGAGATTCATAAAAGAGAAGAAGCAGTTATAGCTTTTAAAAGAAAGGGCCTAGCACCTGAAAACGATGTGTTAGTTATAATGAATATGACCCCAGTGCCAAGACATCAGTTCCCGATTCATGTAGCAGGAAAAAAAGGTTGGAATGAAATTTTCAACTCTGATGCAAAAATATATGGGGGGGCTGGAGACCTAACCAATACAAGTATTGTTTTGCATCCTCAAGATGAAAAGGGAGAATGGAACCAACTTTTGTTGAACTTACCTGCATTATCGGCAATTGTCTTAGCTTAATTTCTAATCCCTTTTTTCATTTAATCTATTCATTTTCAATAGATTAATTAATACTTAGTCAATATTAATAAGTATACAAACATTTTTTGTCAAGTTTTCCACAAGCGAGTAAAGATGAGCATTGTTAACAATAAGGAAACAAAACGGTGTGAACTTTACATTGTAATCCAAAACCTATAAAAAACAAAATGTATGAAAGCAACTAACAAAGCAATGTTGTATGAAGCCGTTTCGGAATTTATACAATTGCACGCCTTCGATCATTTATTGGACAATGAATTAGCACAGTTGAAAAGTTTATTAAATGCATACACAGTGGCCGAAGACGGAACTGAAATGCATGAACTTAGCAACAAATTAATTCCTTACTTAAGCAAAGCGAATTTCTTTGTTGAATCTATTTCTCCAGCTGCGATTCAGTTATGGTTTTATGCTTTATCCTACAACGAAATACCTATTGGTGGTATGATGCAGGACTTTAGCAGTACCAATGAATTAGTGAGCTAGATTTAGTAAAGTATTTACTTTATTAAATAACGATATTAAAAAAGGCCTCCTTTTCAAGGGAGGCCTTTTCTGTAAATTCTAATCTAGTATTAGAATAAACTCTTTTTTAATTTAGTTTTACCTTCTCCAATTTTGAAACCGTTGTGATAAATTTCAACTAAATATTCTCCTTCAGTAAATTTTATATTTTTGATATCATAACTGACAGGCAATTCTTTATTTTGCTCATATTTAACAGTTACTTTATTAGAATAGGCTTTATCACCATCTTCTCTCGTATTAATTTTACCGCTTGGGTTGAAAGCATTGCCATCTGGACCTGTGATGCATACAAATAAATCTTGTGTACCTGTTGGTGTGATTTTATTTTTATCAATCTGGAAAGACAATCGAATGGTATTAGCTCTTCTAGTATTGCTTGTTTTCTTCTCTGTTCCATCTTCTTTAACTTTTAAAGCCTGAATGCTAAAAGTAGAAGCGTGTAGTGTAGAGCCAATATCTTGTAGTCTTTCTTTCTCTTTTTGAGTAGCTGTTAAATTAGAATTTAAGGTAGTATTGGTAGTTGTTAAAACTTCGTTTTTTGCAGTTAAATCTTTGTTTTCAGCTTGTGCTTTTGTAAGGTCTGCAAATAGGTTTGTTACCTTGCCATTTAAATCGGCTATTAAAGCTTTCGCTTCAGCTAATTCTGTATTAGTAGCATTTTGTTTACGTAAAATAGTACTAATGTTAGATTTTAATTGTTGAATTTGATTAGACTTGTCTAATAGATCACCTTGAAGGCTAGTATTTTGGTTGGTTAAAGAATCTGCTTTAGCTGATACTTCAATAAATTCTGCTTGAATTTTTGCTTTAGCACTGTCAATCACAGCTATTTTATTGTCATAGGTAGTAATGATGTCCACTTTTGAACTATTGAAATATATCCAAGAGCCAACAATGATTAATATTAATACCCCAATTGTTATTTTGCTACCCATGCTTGTAGATTCGTTACTCATAAATTTTTTTGTTTAAGTTTACAAAGATACAAAAATTAGAACAGATTACTAATTATTATACTCTTTGTTAATTGAGGATTGTTTAGGGTGTTGATTTTTAGCCAATTATTAAAAAAAAATTAACATTCAAGTAGGACTTATCTTTATATTTGAATATGCCAACTTCCAAAATTATAGCTAACTGGAAAAAGAATGTTTTTGATGCCGTTTATTGGCTAGAAGGGGAAGAGGCATACTATATAGATAAGGTGGTAGACTATGCTGAAAAGCAACTTCTTCCCGAAGCTGAACAGGCTTTTAACCTCACTATTTTTTATGGGAAGGATGCAGAATGGTCGGAAATCATGAATGCCTGTAAACGATATCCTGTTTTTGCCGAACGCCAAGTGGTCATTATTAAAGAGGCTCAATTAATGGGTCAAATTGAGAAGTTGGAATCCTATGTAGAAAACCCTTTATCTTCTACTATTTTAATTGTGGCTTATAAGGACAAAAACATAGATGGTCGTAAAACCTTTGGTAAACTTTTAAAGTCTAAAACTACTTTTATTGCCACCAAAAAAATGTACGATAGTAAACTGCCTGAATGGGTGAATGAGTGGGTGGCAGAAAGAGGCTATCAAATTGCACCTAAAGCGGTTCAAATTTTAGTAGACCATATTGGCAATGATTTAAGTAGAATTCAAAATGAATTAGAAAAACTCATTGTGAATTTAGGGGATAGAAAAAAAATGACCGAAGATGATATTGAAAAATACATTGGCATTAGTAAAGAGTACAATGCCTTTGAATTTCAAGAAGCAGTGGGTCAAAAAAACTTTGCCAAAGCTATTCGAATGATACAATTTTTCGAATCCAATAATAAAGCAGCGCCGATACAATTAATACTTCCTACTTTATATGCTTTTTTTTCTAAGATATTTGCTATCTATGGTTTAAATAGTAGTGATGAAAAAAGAATTATGAGCGAAGTAGGTATTTCCTTTTTTGCAGTTAAAATTTATTTAGCGGCGACAAAACAATATTCTTATTCAAAAGTGGAACATATTTTATTATTAATACACGAGTATAATTTAAGGGTAGTGGGTATTAATGATGCAGATAATACCGATGCCGATTTATTAAAAGAATTGGTTGTTAAAATTATGGATGTTCCTGAAAAGCAGCCAGCTTAAGGCTATTGATACTTCTTTAAAATAGCCGCTGCAGTAATTTTGTCTTTGGCCAGTTGTGCTTTCAAGGCTTCTAGTCCATCAAACTTTACTTCACCTCTAATATATTCGTATACCATGACCGTTAAATTTTGCTCATAAATATCTTGATCAAAATCTAAAATATGTACTTCAATGACTTTCTTTTGTCCATCGACAGTGGGTCGTATGCCAATATTCATCATACCATTATAAATAGTATTCCCTAAACATTTACCTTTTACTTTAACGGCGTATACGCCATTGGAAGGAATTATTTTTTCTTCATTATTAATATGCAAATTGGCAGTAGGAAAGCCAATAGTGCGGCCTATTTGATTACCTCTTACTACAAATCCATCAAACAAATAAGGATAGCCCAAAAGCGCATTGGCTTTTTCAATTTGATGTTCTAGTATATAGTTTCTAATATGCGTAGAGCTTACAATTTCATCTGATATAATTTTTTCATGAATCTGCTCTACCTTAAAACCTAGTTCTCTTCCAAATTTTTGTAACAGTTCAAAATTTCCATTGCGTCCATTACCAAACCTGTGATCATAGCCTACTAAAATAGTATGGGGGTGAAAATGGTCAAATAAAAAGGCTTTAATATATTCATCAGCACTTAAATTAGAGAACGCATAATCAAAATTAACCACTACTAAATGGTCAATACCACTTTGCGTTAACAATTCAATTCTTTCTTCTAGGCTGGTGAGTTGTTTAATTTCCCCAGGGATGGAAGAAATCACTTTTCTTGGATGTGGATGAAAAGTAACAATCACTGTTTCTCCTTTAATTTCCTGGGCTATTTGCTTCATTCTACTAATAATCTCTTGATGGCCTATATGCACTCCATCAAAGGCCCCTGTAGTAATAATGGCATTTTTGAAAGCAGGTAATTGTTTTAAATCGTGGTGAACAGTCATCTTCGTTGTCTAAATATGGCACAAATGTAAAACAATTGTACCTTTATGCCACAAACCAATTTAGATTCATGTCATTGTATGCCCAACGCGGTGTCTCCGCTCAAAAAGAAGAAGTCCATGCGGCTATTAAAGACCTTGACCAAGGCTTGTATCCTAATGCTTTTTGTAAATTATATGCCGATTATTTAGGGGGACAATCGGACTATATTAATATTATGCATGCAGATGGGGCAGGTACTAAAAGTATTTTGGCCTATCTCTATTGGAAAGAAACGGGAGACGCCACTGTTTGGAGAGGTATTGCACAAGATGCTATTGCCATGAACTTAGACGATTTATTATGTGTAGGTATTTATGATCAAATATTATTCTCATCCACCATTGATCGCAATAAATTAGTGATAACTGGAGAGGTATTAAGCGAGGTGATTAATGGGACTCAAGATTTTTTTAATACACTGAAAAAATTCGGTATCCAAATTGAATTTTTAGGTGGAGAAACGGCCGATGTGGGCGATGTGGTAAGAACGATTGCAGTGAATGGAACGATGACAGCAAGATGGCCTAAAGCAAAACTTATTACCAATGACAATATTGCAGCAGGGCAAGTGATTGTTGGTTTTTCTAGTTATGGTCAAGCTAGTTATGAAACTGCCTATAATAGTGGACTAGGTAGTAATGGACTTACCAGTGCTAGACATGATGTTTTAGAACATAGCTATGCAAAAAAATATCCTGAAACTTTTGAGCCAAGTTTAGAAGAGCAGGTAGTATATATTGGTAAAAATAAAATGACTGACACAACTGCCATACCTGGTTTTGGTGAAATAAGTATTGGTAAATTATTATTAAGCCCTACACGAACTTATGCCCCACTGGTGAAAGCTATACTGGATAAGCATTTTGATACAGTGAAAGGAATGATACATTGCAGTGGGGGTGGACAAACAAAATGCATGAAGTATTTGCCAGGACCTATGCGTATTGTAAAAGATAATTTTTTAGAAGTGCCGCCTATATTTAATTTAATTCAAGAAAATTCTGGAGCGAACGCTAAAGAAATGTATCAGGTATTTAATATGGGACACCGTTTAGAAATTTTTACCGACGAAGCTTCGGCACCTGCTTTAATTGCCTTGGCTAAAACATTTAATATTGAAGCTCAAGTTATTGGTAGAGTGGAAGCATCTACTCAAAAAGAATTAATTTTAAAAGGAAGTTTTGGAACAGAAAGTTTTAGCTATTAATTTAGAAAATTGAATTATTTAAAAGAACAGTTGACAATAATTTTACACTAACAAAATAAGATATGAGCGAAATAGTAGTGCAATTAGAAAATGTAAATATTTATCAAAGTGGGAATCTCATTTTGCAAGATGTTAATTTTAAGGTTCAAAAAGGAGAATTTGTGTATTTAGTAGGAAAGACGGGTACAGGAAAAAGTAGCTTATTGAAATCATTATATGGAGAAGTTAATATCACTGAAGGGAAAGGTTGGGTGGTAGGCTATGATTTGAAAGAGATGGATTGGAAGAAACTTCCTTTTTTAAGAAGGAATTTAGGAGTCGTTTTTCAGGACTTTCAATTATTAACTGATAGAAATGTCCATGAAAATTTACGTTTTGTATTAAAAGCTACAGGTTGGGAAGATGAAAGGTTGGTGGAGCAAAAAATAGAAGACGTATTAGCTAAAGTGGGGCTTCAAAATAAAGGTTTTAAAATGACCTATGAGATGAGTGGGGGCGAGCAACAAAGAGTGGATATTGCCAGGGCTTTGTTAAACTCCCCTAAATTAATATTAGCAGATGAGCCAACAGGTAGTTTAGACCCTGAAACAAGCGATGAAATCATGCAATTATTATTCAAAATAGCCAAGGATGACGGAACCGCTATTGTCATGGCAACACACGACTTTATGGTCGTAAATAAGTTCCCTGCAAGAACCCTAGCTACCATTGGAGGTAGGCTTATTCCACAGGTTTAATTTTTCTCCACTAATTGTGCACAAAACAGCATTTAGGCCTTGATTTCTTGGCTCTTTTTCTTATGTTCGCAGACATAAAAATAGAAGATAAAAAGTGAGACTAAAGTCATTAGAAATCAAAGGGTTCAAGAGCTTTGCTGACAAAACAATTGTAAGTTTTGATGAGGGAATTACGGGCATTATCGGGCCAAATGGTTGTGGTAAGAGTAATATCATTGATAGCATAAGATGGGTAATTGGAGAACAGAAAATTTCAGCTTTAAGAAGTGAGAATTTAGATTCTTTAGTTTTTAACGGAAGTAAAACCAGGTCTGCAAGTAGTATGGCTGAAGTGAGCCTTACTTTTGAGAATACTAAAAATTTATTACCTACCGAGTTTAGTACCATTACTGTAACGCGTCGTTTTTATAAAAACGGGGAGAGTGAATACCGTTTAAATGATGTGGCTTGTCGTTTGAAAGACATCCACAATTTATTCTTAGATACAGGAGTGAGTACCGATAGTTATGCCATTATTGAATTAGGCATGGTAGATGATATCATTAAAGATAAAGACAATAGCCGTCGTAGAATGTTAGAACAAGCGGCGGGTATTACTATTTACAAAACAAGAAAAAAAGAAGCGAAAAATAAATTAGATGCGACTGAACAAGATTTAGCCCGTATTGAAGATTTATTATTTGAAATTAATAATCAGTTAAAAACTTTAGAGAACCAAGCTAAAAAAGCAGAAAAGTATTTTGAAATCAAAAAAGAGTACAAAGACACTGCCATTGAACTTGCGAAAGCTTCTTTAGAAGGTTTTAATATTAGCTATAAAGAGCTAAATGATCAACAAGAAGCAGAGACGGACAAAAAATTTCAATTAGAAGCTGCTATTGCATTAGAAGAAGCTGCCTTAGAACAGGAGCGTGTTGTTTTTATTGAAAAAGAGAAGGGCTTGCAGGCAATGCAGCATCAGTACAACGATAGCTTATCTACCCTTAGAACCAAAGAGAACGATAAAAATTTAGCGGCTCAACGTTTAGATTATCTAAATGACAAAGAAGCTTCTTTACAAGAGTTTTTATTAAAAGCTGAAGGGCAATTAAAAACCATTGGCGATTCTATCGAGTACACTAAGCTACAAGTGGTAGAGGAAGAAAAAATATATCAAGATTTTAAAACAAGAGTGGATCAATCTCAAACAGCTCTAACTGAAAAAAGAGATTCCTTCGATAGCCAAAGATCTATCCTAGATAATTTACGTCAATCATATCAACAAATTCAAAGAAATCAATTTGACGCGGAGAAAAAAGTAGCGGTATCCGATACTTCTATTCAAAACGTACAAAGATCTCATCAACAATTAGAGGAAGAACAAAATCATAGAGTTGGGCAAATAACAGAAATTACAGCTCAATTAGCTACCAAAGAAGCCGATTTAGAAATAAAGAAAGCGCATTTAGCAGCTTTACAAATTCAACATGATAATGCAAGGGCTAGTATTTTTGAAACACAGGAGCAATTAGAAATACTTAGATCAGAACTAGCAGAACAAACCAGAAAATTAGACGCAAAGAAAAACGAATACGATTTATTAAAGAGCTTAGTGGATTCTATGGAAGGTTATCCGGAGAGTGTTAAGTTCTTACATAAGAATACTGGTTGGAATCATGAAGCACCTATTTTATCAGATATCTTATATGTTCAAGAAGCCTACCGTGCAGCGGTGGAGAATGTACTTGAGCCCTATTTAAACTATTATGTAGTCAATAATTTAAAAGAGGGTATGCAGGCTGTTCAATTATTGGATGATAATAAAAAAGGCAAGGCCAATTTCTTTTTATTAGACCAATTAAATGGCGCTTCAGCGAATGCAGCACCTGCGAATACCATTGCAGCATTATCCGTTATTGAAATAGATAGTAAATACAGTGCACTCGCGAATCATTTATTAGGTAATGTTTTTATTGCTGAAAATGAACAAGCTTTATCGGGTGATTATGCTGGTATTATCTTAGAAAAAACGGGTAAGTATGTAAAAGGCAAGTATACTTTAACAGGAGGTAGCGTTGGTTTATTTGAAGGAAAGAAAATTGGCCGTGCTAAGAACTTAGAAAAATTATTGGAAGATATTCAATCGCAAGAAAAAGTAGTCAACAATTTAAAAGCCACTATTCAAACCGAACATAATGCTGTATTACAGTTTAATGAGCTTTTAAAAGAAAATGAAATTCGTTCTACAGAGCAGGCCGTGAATACTTTAATTAATGAAGTATTTGCCAATAAGAATAGAGTAGAAAATTTACAATTAGCACAATCTGCTGCTATTATTAAACTGAAAGAGTTCGAAGATAAAATTACAGAAGAACATACTGCTATTGCCGATACAAGATTAGCCTTGGAAGCCTTGAATGTTTCTTTACAAGAAACGCAGTCTAATTTAAATGAAGTAGAGTTGGCTTATCAAGCAGCCGAACAAGCCTATCATTTAGCTTCTGGGGAGTTCAATGAAATGAACTTGCAGTTAACGAAGCAGTATAGCAAAATTGAGGCCTTGCAACAAGAAGTAGTGTTTAAGGAAAATCAATTGAATGATTTACACATACAAATTCAAACCAATAGCGTTCAATTAACAGAAGCAAGTGCCGCTATAGTGGAAAGTAAAGCAGAATTAGCTCAATTAGAAGAAGACTTGGTTAAGTTACTAAAAACCAAGGAGGATGAAGAGTTAGTATTAAACGAAGCAGATCAAGCCTATTATAACTTAAGAAACGTCTTACAAGAAAAAGAAAGTGCCTTAAGATTGCAGATTAAGTCTAAAGAGTTAATTGATCAATTAATCAATGAAATCAAAGACCAACTGAATAATTTAAAATTACAGTTGTCTGGCATGAAGGAAAGATTAAACGTAGAGTTTAAAGTTGAGCTTGAAGAAATCTTAGATGAAGGTAGAGCTACTGAAATTTCATTAGAGGAACTACAAGCCAGTGCCGATAGAATGAAGAAACGTTTGGAAAATATGGGTGAAGTAAATCCAACAGCTATTGAAGCTTATACAGAAATGAAAAAGCGTTACGATTTCATCTTAGAACAAAAGAACGACTTAGTAACCGCTAAAGAAAGCTTAATGCTTACTATTCAAGAAGTAGAAGCTACAGCCAATAAAGCCTTCTTAGAAACATACAACCAAGCAAGAGAGAACTTCCAAAAGGTATTTAAAGCCTTGTTTACAGAAGAAGACTCTTGTGACTTAATATTAGTCGATCCAGAAAACTTAGCGGAAACTGCAGTGGAAATTGTAGCTCGTCCTAAAGGTAAAAAGCCATCTTCCATTAGTCAATTAAGTGGAGGAGAAAGGACTTTAACGGCAACGGCTATGTTGTTTGCCATTTATTTAATTAAGCCAGCACCATTCTGTATTTTAGATGAGGTGGACGCCCCATTAGATGATGCCAACGTTGGTAAGTTCACACAAATGATACAGAAGTTTAGTGATAAC
>Ga0209401_1001594_pt1 | contig 14948 bp, 14 predicted proteins | sample M_140807_MF_Meta_FD_187318 | JGI IMG/M metagenome (GOLD analysis project Ga0209401, IMG submission 187318) | Freshwater microbial communities from Lake Montjoie, Canada to study carbon cycling - M_140807_MF_MetaG (SPAdes) (version 2) | ecosystem: Environmental > Aquatic > Freshwater > Lake...
TGACAAAAAAGAACTTAATTTATTGTCAAAAAATAGCGTTAATAGGTTTATTAAAAAAAACTCAAATCATAAAATTAATTATATTATCAATTGCGCGGCGTATATTGGTGGCCAAGGTTTAATAGAAAATAATTCAATTAAAATGATGCTCGAGAACACTCAAATGACAATTAATCTAAACAATCTAATAAAAAAATATAATTCGAGTATAAAAAAAATAATATTTATAGGTTCTGCTTGTGCATATCCAAACTCAAATAAAATTCTTTTAGAAAAGAATTTTTGGAATGGAGAAATGTTTGAAGGAGTTTCTGCTTATGGGATTGTAAAAAAATTTGATCTCATTTACCAAAAAGAAATTAAAAAGAAATTTAAAATAGATTATGTACACTATAACTTGGCAAATCTTTACGGGCCAAAAGATAAATTTGATTTAGTTACATCTCACGTTTTGGGAGCTCTTATTTATAAATTTTGTTACGCAAAAAAAAATAAATTGGATTTAGTTGAGATTTGGGGAAGTGGGAAACCTGTAAGAGATTTTTTATATATAGATGATGCTGCAAGAATTATTTCTCAAACGTTTGAGAAAATATCTGGATTAGTCAATTTAGGTTCTGGAAAAGGTATATCTATTAGAAATCTTGCCTTTTTTATAAAAGATTATACCGGGTATAAAAATAAAATTATTTTTAATAAGAGTAAAAAAGACGGAGTTCCTTATAAAGTTCTTTCTAACAAAATAATTAGTGAATATTATAATGTAAAGAAACTTATACCATTAAGAGATGGGATTAAAGAAACTATAAACTGGTTTAAAAAAAATTATTTATAATTTCGTTTCTAGAATTTTTTTTGAAAAAAAAATTAACTTAGGATAAGGCAAAGGTATAATTAATTTACCTCCATTTCTTAAATAATTAATTTCTCTTTTTATCAATTCATCTTTATAAAAATAAGGTAACACAAACATAATATCCGGGTTTAAAGATCTTATATATTCTTCATTAAAAATTTGAACATGGCTACCAGACATAAATAAACCATCCTTCATCGGGTTTCTATCTGAAGCACCAATAAAATACTTACGGTTTAGATTACAAAACTGAAGGATTGTATTTCCTCTTGTAGACGCGCCCAGAATTGCGATTTTTTTTTTATCACGATGCAATTTAATAACTAATTTTCTCAATTTATACTTATATTTAACAATATTTTTATAAAAATTTTTATATGTTTGCACTTTATCTAATTTAAGTTTTTTAATTTCAAATTTTTCCAATTTTTTTACAGAATTATCCTCATGTTCTTTTTTAGAAATGAATATTCTTATGCTACCTCCATTAATTTCATTAAATGTAATAGAATTAATAAATAAATTACTTTTTTTTAATAAATTTTTGAAAGAAATTAAGGAATAATAAGTCAAATGCTCATGACCAATCATATCAAAAGCATATTTAGAAATCATATTACCTAAATAATTCATTTCAACAATCCAAATACCACTAGGGTCTAAGAAATAATCAATGTCGTTAATAAATTTAGTAGGATCATCAACATCATAAAACATTGAAATGCTTGTGATAACTTTTATTGATTCTTTTTTTATACCAAATTTGTTCAAAACTTCTTTGGTAAAAAAATTTTTAATAAGTTTTATTTTTTTATTTTTTATTAAATTTGTAGGGTTTTTTGCTGGATCAACACCATAGATATTTAAATTTTTTGATAAAAAATTTTTTAGAAACGTACCGTCATTACACCCAATATCTAGTATTGAATCTTTTTTTTTAAGATTAATTTTTTTTTTGATAACATTAGACATTTTTTTTAAATGATCTCTCATTGTTTTGTTAGTACCTGAAACGTACCAATAATTTTTGTATAAAACATACGGGTTAGTAGTATTGGCCAATTGTAATAAGTAACATTTTTCGCAAAATAATAATTTTAAAGAAATTTTTGGATATTCTTTTTTAATGCTTGATAAAAAATCTCCTGTTATAGAATGGGGTCCTAAATCAATTACTGTCGTCAATTTTTTATTATGACACGATCTGCATTCATTAATTATTTTAGACAGCATTAAATTAAACGTTGCTCCATTTATTAGTTATATGCATATTAGAAATAACTTTTAACATATTATGAATTACCGATTCTAAAATAATTTCACATTTAAATCCCTTTTGATTAATTTTTTCATATGAAACTTTATAATCTCTTTTATCTAAATCAGTTCCATGTTTTGAATCGTAAATAAAACATTTTGTATATTTTTGAATTAATTTGGCTATTTCAATTTTTTTATAATTCATTTTATTGTCGCCAATATTATAAATCTGATTTTTTAACTTATTAAAATTATTTAAACAAAATATAATTGAGCGAACAGCATCTGAATTATGAATAAAAGTTCGCTTAAATTCACCTTCATATATAATAAGTTGTTTTAAATGAATAGCATCATACATTAAATTATTAATTAGAAGATCAAGCCTCATTCGTGGCGATATACCAAATACGGTTGCAAATCTAAGCGCAATATTTTTTGATCTTGAATTCATGCATACCTTTTCTGCATCCGCTTTTGTTTTGCCATACAAAGTTAATGGTTCTATTGAGGTTTCTTCTGTTGCTATGTTCTGTACTCTTCCATAAGTTGAACCTGTCGAAGCAAAAATTAAATTTTGATCTTTCGAAATTAATTTTACAATATTTTTAGCACCGCCTACATTAGTTGATTTAGCCCTAACAACATCAATCCCGCACGCAGGGTAACCTACAATTGCCGCTAAATGAACGATATCATCTGCTTTTCTGACAAACTCTTTTAGACCAGAAATATTTCTAACATCATCTTTTACTATTTGAAGATTCTTATTTTCGGCGAAATGCAAAATAGGATCAAAACCATATAAAAAGTTATCATAAAGTATTACTTTATTATTTTTTAACAGCGAGGGTATCAATAAGGACCCTATATAACCAGCGCCACCGGTAACCAAAATTGTTTTCATCAAAAATAAAAATTTGAAAATAAAATTAAATTATCCAAATGTATAATAATTGACATGTTTATAATCATAAGTTCTCCAATAATCTACTATTATAATATTTTTATTTAATAATTTTTTAAAAGCTGCAAAACTAATAAAAAGCTTTCTATGCGCAAGTATAATAACCTGACAATTTGAAGAATTTACATTATTTAAATTGCAAAAATACTCTATATTTTCATTCTCAGGAATTTCTTTTTTTAAATTATCTAAATTTTTGCTAAAAACTTTAATTTTATTTCCTTTTTTTTTTAAAAATTTTAAAAGTTTGTAAGAAAAAGACTCCACGATTTCATTTGTACCGTCTTTATAACCAATTCCAAATAAAAAAATCTTAGTCCTATTACTTATTATTTTGTTAGTTTTTTTAAATAAATACAAACTATATAAATCGTTAAATTTATGAACAGAATCTGGGATCAAATTAAAATTATTGAGATTTTTTTTTAGGCTAAACGCTAGTGCTTTGTTATCTCTTGGCCAACAAGGTCCTCCGTACGGAGTTCCTGCGTAACTAATTTTATTATTCATACGACTGTTTAAAAAAGAATTAATTTTATCGGAATTAGAATTAGTGGAATTATCGCATATTAAACCAACAAGATTAGCAAAAGATACTCTTGTTGTATCTATGCAATTAGACATTAATTTTGCTATTTCTGCCTCGTTATATGATAAATAAAAAAAAGTTTTTGTTTTATTTTCTAATATTCTAAGAAAAATTTTACGTATTTTGTAAGGAAAATTAATTTTATTATAACCCAAAAGTATTGACATAGGATTTACAATACCATCGTAAACATTTCCTAATGCTATAAACAATGGATTGTAAATAAATTCAATTATTGAATTTTTTTTTTTATTTTTTTTAATGTACGGAATAATAACATCATCAATAGATCCTGGCGACAAAGTGCTATTTAAAATAATATAAATCTTTCTAATTTCAGAATATTTCAAAATATTTTTTAATACATTAATTACATAGGCGTTTGAAAACGAATTGTTTAAGTTTGATGGCGTTGGAACAATTAGAAAAAAAATTGAAATATTTTTACAATATGAATAATTATTAACAAACTTAACTTGTTTTGAGCCTTTAATAATTAAAGATTTTTTTTTTTCTAAATTTATTTTTTTAATTGTGTTTAATTTACATATTAACTTATCATCTGTGTCGATTCCCAGAACTTTATATTTAGCATTAGCAATTGCTGCAACCAAAGGTAAACCTACTTTTCCTAGACCGATTACACATATCATTATACTCTAATAATATATGAAATATTAAAAATTATAAATGAAAAAAAAAATTATTATTATTTTAACTTTATTTAATGACGCTAGAGCATTAATAAGACTTTTGCCTAAACTTTATAAAAAAATATCTTCAAAAGATTTTGAGTTATTAATTGCTGACGATAGCTATAATAAAATTAAAACTAGATCAATATTGAATAATTTTCATCATAAAAACATTACTTTAATACAAAGAAATAAATTAAGTAACTACGTAGAAAAGTGTTTAGCTACAAGAAAAGCAATGGAATATATTTATAAAAAAAAATGGAAAGATTTTGAATTTATTACTGAAATTGATAGCGACGGAGCCCAAAGTCCCTCAGATATTAAAAGGGGGTACAATCAAGCGTTAAACCAAAATATTGACCTATTTATTTATTCAAAATATAAAAAAGACTCATTAGTATACAATAGAGATTTAAACAGAATTTTAATAAGCAAAACTATAACTTATATCTGTAAGAAAATATTCACTAATCAAATAAGCGATTACACAAACTCATTTAGAATTTATAATAAAAAATGTTTAAAAATTTTGATAAAAAATAAAATTATGTTTACAGGTGCAATTCAACATATACAAAATTTGTTATGTTTAATAAATAATTCTATAAAAATAAAAGAAATCAGCTGTACTTATATCGAGGATCAAAATAGAAAAAGTGTTGTCTCATACAGAGAATTGTTTAAAAGTTCTATAGATTTTTTAATTCTTGTGTTTAGAAAAAAATTTACTCTCACAAGATATTGATTTTGAAAAGTATTCTCCTACATATATTTTTTTAATATCAAAGTGTTTGTTTTCTTGCATATTTATAAAATTTAAAATATTTTTTTTTGAGAAGTTATAATCAAGTTTACTAGTTCTTAATAAATTTATAAAAATTTGATCATTAAAAGTGTAAATATTATTTAAAATTATACTTTTTCTTTCCACAATAAATAGATCTAATAGTAAATATTTATCATTATCAGAATATCTAGCATCTATTATCGATATATTGGGGTCATAATTTAAGAAAACATTTTCAATAAAATCAGCATATCCTGAATTAACGTTCTTAGAAGTATTTTCAATTAATAAGTAAGAAACTAATTCATTATTTTCATTAGAGATAACCATCGAAATAAATTTGTCATTATTTTTTAACGGAATTTTTAATCTTAATATTAAAGGATAATCTGGAAAATAATTTGACTGGAAATTTATTATATTATTAGTTTGAAAGGTTTCATTATTAATTATTTTAACATTTTCTTTATAATATTTACATACTTTATTAATTGAAATTTTATTTTTCAGCAAAAAAATATTAGAATAGTAATTTAAACGAAATGTATAATCTGAATTTATTTTATAAGTTTTTAATAATCTTTCAAAACCCCAATGATAATGGTCAAAAGTATTATAATATTCAAAATTTTTTCTTTCACCTAATTTCGGAAATAAACGTCCATGACTATTATATGTTATAAAATATAATCTATTATCCTTTCTATCGTTATTATTCAAATTTTGAAAATTTGAATAATAAGTTTTATAATAATTACTAAAACTCTTATCTAAATATATTTGAAATTGTTTAGGAATTTTTTTTGTTAAAAAGAGAAATAATAAAAATAATAAAAAAAGTATTATAGAAAAAAAAATAAGTTTATTATCTTTTATCATATAAAAGTTTAAAAGTTTTACTTAGCCAAAACCCCAAGGTTGAATAGCTTATAATAGCAAACAAATTAAAATGAACAACGTGTCTAGTTGCAGAAAAAATTTTCCACTGCAAATTTAATTCATCAAACATAGAATCACTATAATAATTTTTTTTCCAATGAATAAAAATTTGTGGATCTACTTCTAAGCTTGAAGTTAGATTTAGTAAAAAGTTAGTAACATAGATATTTATTGGAGCGAGAAAAATTAAAATAAAATAAAATATGCTTGAATAATTAAATGTAATTTTTTTATAGATTAAGCCTAAAACAAAACAAATAATTGTTATAAACAAATATTCCAATCCTAAAGTATAATAAAAAAAATATTTAAAAAAACTAATTGATAAAATTTCATTTAAGCTTTCTAAATAAGAACGATCTAACATCCATATTTTTTCTCTTATATAAAAAGAATTTGAAAATCTTTGTATGATTAAACTAATAGCTACTAAAATTATAGAAAAATAAAAAAAAGATTTTTTAAATAAATCTTTAAAATTATTTGTATAAAAAAATTTACTAAATACAACAAGAGAACTTAAAATAATATTTACATAGTTAGAATTTAAGCTCAAAATAAAAAATAAATAAAAAAAAAATTTATTTTTAGGATTGTTGATTTCTATTTTTATACAGAAATAAATTAAAAATACTAAAAAAATAAATGGTGAAAACTGCAAAGAAAGATCAACTGCATTGATCTCGTAAAAGTTAATAACACCAACAGAGCTTAAAAAAATATTAAATAATATTAAAGATAAAATAGATATTGATAATGTTTCCAATTTATTAAAAAACATTTTTAAAAATAAACCAATAGAGAAAATTGTAAAAATAATAACTACATACTTATAAATAATCAGAATAAACCAAGGATTTATTTTCAAATTTAAACCTAAAAAAAAAATTATGTGTAAAAAAATTAATCCAGAAGGTCTGCCAATAGAAGTATCATTAATATTAAATATCAATGTTTTTAATAAACCAAGATCCTGTAGAAAATTTATTTGTATCAAATCATCAGGATGAAAAGAATTAATTAAAAAAGGAAAAAGATAAAGATTTAGTAAAATTACTAAAAAAAAAAAAAAAAATATTTTTGTTAAAAAAAAATAACGATCCATTTTATAAATTTTTTAGATAACTGTTAATATATAACTTAAGACTTTCTGATATAGAAATTTCTTTCATATAAGGAAAATTTTTATGTAAAAAAAGATTTCTAAATACTCTTTTTGTTTTTTTGTTTGTATTTTTGATGTTAATTAATTTTATAATTATACCTCTTTTTTTTAAATACAACTTAATCTTTTTAGCCAATTCTAAAAATGTGTAGCTTTTTTTTGATGCAACACAGTAGGTTCCGGGGGATTTATTTAACAAGTTTAGGTATAAAATATTAATAACATAGCTTATGTGGATATGAGATCTTACATCTTGCCCACTTCCAAATAATTTAATTTCTTTATCCATAATTGCAGATTTAATAAATCTATTTGGTCCATAGGAATTATGCGTATCTTGAAAACCATAAACTGCGGTTAATCTTAAGACAGTTATTTTTTCTTTAGGCAAATGACTTTCTACAATTTTTTCTCTTGTTAAATGCATTAAACCATAAAGGTCCTGAGGATTTGGGGCCGTTTTATCAGTTATCGCTTCATTCTCTAAACTATAAACAGCGTCACTACTAATATAATAAAAATGATCAATATTTTCTTTTGAAAAATTAATAAAAAAATTTTTTATCATTGTGAGATTTTTTATTAAAGTATTTTCATCTTTTCCTTTATCTGGTGTTAATGCAGAAAAGAAAAATATTTGATAAGGCTTTTTGGGAATTAATTTTAATTTTTTTGACGATTCATCGTCTAATAAATCAATATCTTGCGATGAATATGCATGATGCTGAATTTTTTTTTTATACAAAAAATTACAAAAGTTTTTACTAATAAATCCATTTTTCCCAAAAACTAAAATATGTTTCATAATTTATAAAGAGATATACTCTATGTTACTTTTGTTAATTAATAAATTATTCTTTAAAATTTTAAAAGGATCTATAATTATTTTAATATTTTTATACCTTGCAAAATTAATTTTTTTATACAACTCATGATTATGAAAAATACAAATTACCGGACTTTTTTTTAAAACTTCATCTATTTTATTAAATTTTATATTGTTATTCTCATTTAATTTTTGTAGTTGCTGACTTTGGCAGTCATGTATTAGACAATTATAGTGTAACAGTACTCTTGATGGGGCATTCTTAGTCGATAATGTATCTTCTTTATAAGTAAATCCTAAAATTCCAATTTTTTTACTTCTGAATTTATTTTTTATATTGCGAATAGGCCACTTTTTAAAATAATCGCTATATTTTAAAAAAAGTTTAGTTAGATAGTCATCTAATTTTAAATTATTTCTATTATCAGAGATAGTTTTAAGATCTCTTTCTATATTCCCTCCAGAAAGTCCAAGTCCTGGTGTTAAATACGCAAATTTACCAATTCTTTTATCTGATGCTAAGGCTTGTCTAACTTTACTCCAGTCAGCATCATATTTTTTTGAAAATTCATTAAGATAATTAGTGGTAATAACTTGAGCTGCTAAATAAGTATTAATAAAACCTTTAGTCAATTCAGATTCTTCATATTTCATTTCTAAAATTGGACAGTTAAATTTTTTTAAATAAATACTAAGCAATTTTGGGATTTTTGTATCCGTATCATGTTTGCCTAAAATAATTCTTTCAGGGTAAACTGCCCTGTTAATCGCTTCTCCAAAGACTAAAGTCTCGACATAATGAAACTTAAGACTTTTGTGCCAGTTAATTTTTCTTGTAAATCCAACAGGAACTTGGCTTTTTATAATTAAAATTTTCTTTTTCTTAAACTTTGATATTTTTTTTAATAATTGAACAATTTCAAAGGTTTCGACTTTGTTTTCTTTATTAGTTTTAAGATCTTTTGCTAAAAAAATAATTGTTGAATTTTTAAAATTGTCAAAGTTATCTGAGATAAAAAAATTATTTTTATTTTTTTTTAAAATTTCATTTAATTTTGGTTCATACACACTAAACTTTCCTGAATTATAGTCATTTACATTTTTCTTAAAATCTACAATTGTAACCTTGTAACCTTTGTTTAAAGCTGCAGCAGAATAGCATAATGATAAGTGAGAAAGCCCTAAGTAAGTAATCATTTTATTTAATAGCTTTAACTGCTTTAGTAATTAATTTATTTTCAAAAAAATTATTTATATTTTTTTTGGAAATTTTATTAAAGAAATTTTCTTCTGCTTTCCAAGTTGGGTCTTTTATTTTTATTACCTTGATAAATTCTTTAGGTTTGCCGCTTGGTAACTTTCTAGTTCTTTTTATAAGAATGGAAGGCCCCCATTTGCATAAGCAATTTATATGTAAACTGCCTTTAGAACCAATAATATTGGCTTCAAATTTATTTCGCCAATCTACAACTGAAACAGTAAACAGTGTTTTAAATCTTTCTTCACTTTTAAATGTAAAATAATCATAACATTTAAGTTCGTTATTCTGTTTAATCACAGATTGATATTTTTTTGGCAAAAAATTAAACCAATACAGAAATGTATCTAAAAGATGTACTCCTAGATCATCAATAATTGAGTATTTATTTTTTTCACGCCAACTATTTTTCCACAGTCCTGCCGTACCATTACCATAATATAAATTGACTGAATAAATTTTTCCAATTTGTTTTTTATCTAAAACATTTTTAACAGTTTTAATGTGTGGTTCAAAACGATGATTATAAGCTACATAAAGAGTTGATTTTTTTTTTTTAATTAATTTTTCTATTTGATTATTTTGAGTCTGTGAGAGAGTTAATGGCTTTTCAACTAAAATATGTTTTTTATTTTTTAAAAGATATTGAATAGTTTTAAATTTTTCGGACTCTGGAGTGCATATATATGCTTTTTTAATTTTTTTAATGTCTTTTAAATTATAAATATTTTTGTAATTGGCTTTTTTAAGAGCCGGATCAATAATAATGTTTTTTTTTTTATTCTTTAAAAATTTTAATCTTTTTTTTCCCTGAACACCAAAGCCTATAATGAGGTTACTCATGCAATAGAATTAATTGCATTTTCTAATTGAAGCAATTTTTTTTCAACATCAGATTTTCGAATTGGCGTATTTCCATTTATTGTACTTAATAAAGCAGCGCTAATTGAGCCCAAGATACTTGCTATTAAAGGATTTTTTGAAACATGCAAAGCAAGTGCAGCATAAGATATTAAGGCATCTCCACAACCAACTGGATCGACAGCATTTTTTTCAAATGCATCCATTACAAAGAAAGATCGCATATCATTGCCAATAATTTTTCTTCTAATGGTCATTAATCCCCGCTCTCCTAACTTCAGCATTAACACTTTGCATTTAGACTTTTCGAATAAAACCGAAGCTAGCGGACGAATAGCCGTGTCTTGATCTGCAAGCGAGAACCTTATTTCTTTTTCATTTGGAGTAATGAGATCAAAATTTTTAAAATCTAAAATATTTCCCCATCTGCTTGCAACTTGGCTATCTGCAACCTTATAAACGCCTTTTTGAATTGCTTTTGTGAATGGTTGAATGCTTTTTTGATTAAATATTCCATGCCTAAAGTCACTAAAAATTATAATTCCTTTTTTATGATTTTCTATTTGCTTTATTATATATTTTTGCAAATCTTCATTAATTGGAGAATTTTCAACTTTATCAACTTTTAAAAGTCTATCCTCTCCAGAAATAAAATATTTTTTTTCTGTTGTTGGTCGAACACTGTCAATAATTGTAAGGTCTACAATTTTTCTTATTTTTAATTCTTTTTTTACAAATTTACCTAATGGATCGTTTCCAAGTACAGAACAAAATTTAACTTTTGCCCCTGCCGCTTTTAAATGCAAGGCAACAATAGCAGCACCACCTATAAAATTTTTTTCGCTGATATATTTTGTAGAGAAAGTTGGAGTCTTTGCGTTATTTCCAATAATGCTGGTATTTACATAATTATCAATAATGGTATCGCCCACAACTAAAACTTCACAATTTTTAAAGTTCCGCAGTGTCTCTTTAATGTCATTAAAATTAACATTTTCGCCTTCCATCAAGCTTTTTAATTTAATAATAGTTAAATCCGGTCTATCGTTTTCAATAATTTTAGATGACGAAAGCACAAAATCTCCCGGTGTGAACAAAAATTGACCTCCATAACTTTTTAATGTTAAAATTTCTTCTTGCGTTTTAGAATTTTCGTTATTTTTTACATACTCATAACCTTTAACAAAAAAATCCGGTTTAATTTTTTTAAGATTTTTAATAGGCGTTTCATTTTCATCAATAATTACAAAATCAACAAATTCTAATGCTGCCAAATTTTCTGCCCTTAAAATTTGCGGAACATAGGGTCTTAATTCGGCTTTTTTAACGTGAATATCAGAGGTAATACTTACTATTAATTTAGATACTTTTTGCTTAGCAAATACAAGATGGCGAATATGACCAGGATGAACTAAATCGAAAACACCATGACACATGGCTATTTGATCATTTTTAACTCTTGGAAATTTTCCAACTTTAGCAGCTAGCTGTTTAACACTTATAATTTTTTTTAAATAATTTGTCATTTTAAATATTTAAACCAAAGTTTTGTCTCTTTAGCTATATTAAATTTATTCCACAATGGAGCATTTGCCCAATAATTAATATTATTCAAAATTTTACCAACTCCTTCTTCAAAAGAAATATTAGGTTGCCAATTTAAATCTTTTTTTATTTTTGTTATATCTGCGAATGTGACATCGGGCTCTCCTGGTCTTTTCGGAATATGAATAGTTTTTTTTGGATTTAGTAATTGTATTAATTTTTTAACAGACTGTGGATTGCCAGAACCTAAGTTCCAAATGCAGCCAACTTTTTTCGTCATTGTTGCTAAATAAAATGCCTCAGCAACATCTGTAACATATAAAAAATCTCTTCTTTGTGAGCCATCACCAACAACAGTTAAAGGTTGCTTTGCAATAAGTTGTTTTAAAAAAACTCCAAACACGGCTCCATAAGCTCCGGTCGTTCTTGAGCGAGTTCCATATGCATTAAAAATTCTAATAGAATTAACAGGAAATTTATAAACTTTATGCCAATGTAGCGCTACTTGCTCCCCTTGATATTTTGATAAAGCATAAGGATATAAAGGATTAATTGGATGAAGTTCGTTTGTTGGAGTTTTTGCTTTACCGTAGCACGATGAAGATGCTGCATAGACAAATTTTTTTATCTTGCTTTGATTTAAACAATCTAAAACTTTAACAGTTCCGAGAACATTATTTTCGAAATATTTTTTTGGATATTTAATTGATGGCACAATATCTCCAATGCCGGCGAAATGAATTACATACTCACATTCATTTATAAACTTTTTTATTCTATCTAAATTTAAAATATCTTTTTTTTCAAATTGAAAGTCTCTGTTATTTTTAAGATGTTCTATATTTTTTAAATTACCACCTACTAAATTATCAATAACACGAACCTTAAAACCTTTTTTTAAAAAATTATCTACAGTATGACTTCCTATAAAACCCGCTCCTCCTGTAATTAAAACCCTTCTCTTAGAGAGCATTAGAATTTTTTAATGTAGCCACATTAATATATTTTGGATCGGTAAGGCTATTAGGAAGTTTATTTGCTTTAAAAGCTTCACATAAAGAAATGACAGCGTCATCTATATTAAATTTTGGTGAAAATCCTAGTACTCTCTTAATTTTGTCTGAATTTACGTGGTAAGATCTTTTATCTGCTGTTTCTTGCTTTATTTCAATTTCAATATTTTCGTATTTAAAAAAATTTTGAACATTATTTTTTACAATATAAGCTAATTCAATAATCTTCTTATTTTCATAACTAACATTAAAAATTTCGTTATTAATTTTATCTGCTGAAGCATTTATAAAAAATTCATACGATCTGCACATATCAGCAACATGTAGATTGGGTCTTTTTTGTTCCCCACCACCCAAAACTACTATTTTTTTATTATTAACGGCAAAGTTAGTTAGAATATTAACAGAAAGATCTAATCTACAATGTGGAGCGTAACCACAAATAGTCGCTGGTCTTACGACAGTACCAACAAAATTCTCATCCGTGTATTTTTTTAAAATTGGCTCACACATACCTTTAAATTTATTATAAAGAGTTAAAGGAACCAAAGGATGTTCTTCCGTTACATTGTCATGATCAGAAAACCCATAAACTGAACTACTAGAAGCATAAATAAATCTTTTAACTTTGTTTTTTTTAGAGATTTTTACTAAATCTTCAAAACAATCAAAATTAATAGTTTTACTCAATCCCTCATTAAGAGCAAAGCTTGGATCATTAGAAATACAAGCTAAATGAATAACAATGTCACAGCCTTGAACAGCTGATTCAAATTTATTTTTATCTCGAATATCTCCTTCAATTAATTTTAGTTTAGCTGAAGTTTGAATATGATCCTTTCCATAAAAACACGTATCGTAAATTAAAACTTCATGTCCTAATTTTTCTAGATTAATAGTCAGCAAAGAACCAACATAACCAGCGCCACCTGTAATAAGAATTCTAGACATTTATATATTTAGTGAATTTTTTAAACCATCCTCATAAAACATTTTAGCTGTTTCTATGCTGTATTGATGAAGATCTTTATTTCTTAGTTTAATTTTGTCTAAAATTTCAGGAGTCAAAGTGATAATATTAGTCTTAGTTCTCTCGGCTTGAAATAGATTAAAGATCTCTCTAACGCTAGCCCAAAGTGTTTTAAATTTATCTTTTTTTGACTGAATTATATAATTATTAATTTTAGTCATAATATCCTCTGGATCTCTTCCGGTATCAGCTATACGTCCAGCGAAAACAGATAAAATAATATCTGCTCCTGGATTGACATTATCAATAACATTCTTGGCTTGCTCATATGACATCATGGCAGTTACGTTAATTTTAATTTTTTGACTAGAAAGTTTAGCGATTAAAGGGACTGTGCTTTCGCCCTTAGTATTGCAAATTGGAATTTTTACATAGATAGAGTTGCTAAATGCATTAATTTTTTTTGCCTGCAATTCCATTTCTGCGTTTGTGTCAGTTGTTACTTCGAATGAAACTGGCTTATTATTAGATATAGATAGAAATGTTTTTATGAATTCTTCATAACTTTTGATTCCACTTTTGCTCATTAAACTAGGATTAGAAGTAAAACCCTTTACATTCTTATGAGAAGAATACCTTTTGATAATTTCTAAATCAGCACTATCCAAATAAACTTCAATGTTAAGATCTTTTAAATTATCTAAAACTTTTTCCATTAATATAAAATGTTCTAATTTAAATATTTTTTTATTTTCATGCGCCAATTTTCATCAAACCCGTAAGCTTTATCATCAACAAAAAGATCGTACGAAGGTTTACCCATAATAAGATGATGGTATTTAACTTTCCATTTTTTTAATTGATTCTTGGTCAAAAACAACCCTCTTTTTTTAGCTAAAACAACATTTTCTTTAGATCTGCCCATAAATCTAGCTGTAAAAATTTTAATAATAAAATTTTTTTTGAATAAACTATTTATAAAATTAATATTTTTTTTTATTGGTTTGCTGTCCACATAATTATTACCAACGGTTTTACAAATAACACCGTCGAGATCAAAGCAAAGGATTTTTTTCATTAAAAATAAAATTATAGTAAAACTTTTAACATTGTAATTTGTATCTAAAAATTTTTTCAGTGCATAAATCAAGCCAATTGAGCTATTAGTAACGGTAAGCTTAACGTGTTACCACGCTTCCACACCCGTCCTATCA
>Ga0209401_1001595_pt1 | contig 14946 bp, 14 predicted proteins | sample M_140807_MF_Meta_FD_187318 | JGI IMG/M metagenome (GOLD analysis project Ga0209401, IMG submission 187318) | Freshwater microbial communities from Lake Montjoie, Canada to study carbon cycling - M_140807_MF_MetaG (SPAdes) (version 2) | ecosystem: Environmental > Aquatic > Freshwater > Lake...
ACCGGCGTGCATGGAGGGGAGGGCAGGGTCCTGGGAGTCTGCCCGGGTGCATTCCGGCCCCGGACCTGACGGAGACCTCCTTGTGGCCCATTGAGGCCGGGGTTCATGGCGGTTCACGCCTTAGGCATTCATAGCTTCAGACCTTCAGGCCTTCACGCCCGGCATGTAGCCCCGCTCGTGGGGTTCACCGCGCAGCATGCGGTTCCAGTAGATCCAGGGCAGCAGGTTCTTCTTCACCACCCACATGCTCCAGCGCTCCTGGGTGGGATCGAGGGGGAAGGAGGGAACGGGCTGCTGCTGGTAGTTGAACTCGGCCATGATCGTGCGCCCGTAACCGGTGATCAGCGGGCAGCAGCTGTAGCCGTCGTAGCGGGCCTCCAGGGGGCGGCCATCGAGCTGGGCCAGCAGGTTGGCCACCAGCACCGGGGCCTGGCCCCGCACGGCGGCGGCGGTCTTGGAGTTGGGCATGCCGGCCACATCGCCGATGGCGAAGACATTGGCGAAGCGCTTGTGCTGGAGGCTGTACTGATCCACCTCCACGAAGCCACCCGGCCCGCCGGCGGCCAGGGGGCTGCTGGCCACCACCGCGGGAGCCGCCATCGGCGGAGTCACGTGCAAGAGGGCGTAGGGGATCACCTCCTCGCGGGGCTCCTCCCCCTCGCCGTTGCCGGGGCTGGCGGGCTGCACGCGGAACACCGCCTCCTTCGTGGCGGGCCGCACCGCGGTGAGGACATGGTTGTAACGGGCATCGATGTCCTTGCGCTTCACTACTTCCCGCAGCGGCGCCGCGAAGGTGGGCACCCCGAAGATGCCGGGGGTGGCTGTGGCGTAGATCACCTTGGTGGCGGCGGCCACGGCCGGATCGCGCTGGAACACGTCGTCGGCGAGGTAGGCGATCTTCTGGGGAGCGCCCGGGCACTTGATCGGCATCGGCGGGCAGGTGAACACCGCATTGCCGCCCTTGAAGGCCTGGATGCATTCCCAGGTGTAGGCGGCGTGCTGGCGCGAATAGTTGCTGCACACGCCGCCCTGGCCCAGGGCCTCGGGCAGGCCCTCGATCGCCTCCCAACAGAGCCGCAGGCCGGTGGCCACCACGAGGGTGTCGTAGCCGATCACGCGGCCCGTGCTGGTGGTGACGGTGGCGGCGGTTGGATCAAAACCCGCCGCTCCCTCCTGGATCCACTCCACGCCGCTGGGGATCAGATCGGCCTCGCGGCGGCGGGTCTGCTCGAGGCTGAACACCCCCGCCCCCACCAGGGTCCAGCCCGGTTGGTAGTAGTGCTCCTGCGCCGGCTCAAGGATGGTGATCGCCAGCTCAGGCCGCGCCCGGCGCAGCTGGCTCGCGGCGGTGAGGCCCGCGGCACCGCCGCCGACGATCAGGATCCGGTGCTGGGCCATGGCGGAGAGAGCGGGGCAAGGGGGGGCTGGATTCCCTCTCCCGTCTAGGCATGACGGGGCGCCCCGTCAGCTCCCGGCGACCTTGGGCCCGCCGAAGAACGCAAAGGCCACGCCCCGGACCGGGCCCTCTTCCGGTGCAGCCCTTCCCTTCTGCTGGCTGGATCCGCCGAAGCGGGACCTGAGCGCAGCCCCTGAGGCCGGCGGGGCGGTGCTGGCGTAGCCACGAATACAGGTGGAGCTGGCTCAAACCACATCGACCACCCAGGGAAGGGCGCAAGGTTGGGGCCAATTCCCTCCCTCCCGCCATGGCGCTGCAACTCGGCGACACCGTCCCCGATTTCACCCAGGACTCCCAGCTCGGCCCCATCAATCTCTACGACTTTGGGGCCGATCACTGGGTGGTGCTCTTCTCGCACCCCGCCGACTACACGCCCGTCTGCACCACCGAGCTCGGCGAGGTGGCCCGCCTACGTCCGGAATGGGAGAAGCGCAATGTCAAAACCATCGCCCTGAGCGTGGATTCCGCCGAGAGCCACAAGGGCTGGATCTGTGACATCAACGAGATCCAGAACACCACGGTGGATTACCCAATCCTCGCCGACGCCGATAAAAAGGTGAGCGATCTCTACGGCATGATTCACCCCAACGCCCTCAACAACCTGACGGTGCGTTCGGTTTTCATCATCGACCCCAACAAAAAACTGCGGCTCCAGATCACCTATCCCGCCAGCACCGGCCGCAACTTTGATGAAATCCTGCGCGTGATCGATTCGCTGCAGCTCACCGACCACCACTCCGTGGCCACCCCGGTGAACTGGAAGGACGGCCAGGACTGTGTGGTGGTGCCCTCGATCTCCACCGAGGACGCCCGCGCCAAGTTCCCCAAGGGCGTCACCGAGATTCGCCCCTACTTGCGCACCACGCCCCAGCCCAACCTCTGATCCCCCCGCCAACCTCACCATGGACGGCGCCGTAAGAACCTGGTGGCCCTGGAAGCCCCAGGAACGCCTCGGTAGCTACGCGGTGATCGGGGTCGGACGTTTCGGAGGCGCCGTGTGCAGCGAGCTGCTTCGGGCCGGGGCTGAGGTCCTGGCCATCGACAGCAGCCACAGGGCCATCGATGAGATCAGACAGCTGGATCCCGGCCTAGAGGCCAGGGTGGTGGACTGCACCGACGAGGAAGCCCTCAGGGCTTCCGGGGCCCTGGACGTGGACACGGTGGTGGTGGCCATCAGTGAACCCCTGGAGGCCAGCATCACCGCCACCCTGATCGTGAAGGACAGCCAGGGCAGCCGGGTTCGCCAGGTGATTGCCAGGGCGACCAGCGACCTCCACGAAAAGATGCTGCAACGGGTCGGGGCCGACCGGGTGGTGTTTCCCTCGCGCATGCAGGGCCAGCGCCTTGGCCGCGAACTGGTGCGGCCCAACCTGCTGGAGCGGCTGCGTCTCGATGACCGCAACAGCATTGAGGAAATCACCGTGCCCACCAGTTTCGTGGGGCGCTCCCTGCGGGATCTCAACCTGCGCCGCACTTGCAGCGTCACCGTGCTGGCGGCCGGTCCTGCCAACAGGCTGACCTTCAACCCCCCGGCGTCCTACACCCTGGCGTCCGGGGAACTGCTGGTGGTGATGGGGAGCTGCGAGGCCCTCGAATCTCTCCCCAGCCGCTAAGCATGCAGGTGCTCGGCCTGATGAGCGGCACCAGTGCCGATGGGGTCGACGCCGTGCTGGCCGACCTCAGCGGCCCGCCCCGCCGTCCGCGCTGGCGCCTGCTCGCCAGCGCAGCCATTGTCTATTCGCCCGACCTGCGCCGCCGCCTGGTGGCCCTGGGTCAGGGAGAGCCGCTGGCGTCCGCCGAGATTCTCGAGCTGGCCGAGGCCCTCACCGAACAGCAGGCCGAGGCCGCCCGGGCCTGCGATCCCCACGGGCAGGCGGAACTGGTGGGTTGCCACGGCCAGACCGTCTGGCACCGCCCCCCCGCTGCCGGCAAACGGGGAGCGAGCTGGCAGCTGCTGCAGGGTCCCCTGCTGGCGGAGCTGCTCGCCACGCCGGTGGTCTTCGATTTTCGCAGCGCCGACCTTGCCCTTGGCGGCCAGGGGGCTCCCCTGGTGCCTGCCACCGATGCGGCCCTGCTGGGGGGCATTGGTGGCTGGCGGGCGGTGCTCAACCTGGGAGGTATCGCCAACATCACCCTGCTCCCACCGGCCAGCGGCCCGGATCGGGATGCCCCGGTGCGGGGCTGGGACTGCGGTCCGGCCAACACCCTGCTGGATCTGGCGGTGAGCCAGTTCAGCGGCGGCCGCCTCAGCTTCGATGCCGACGGCGCCTGGGCCCGGCAGGGAACGATCCACGAGGCGCTGGTGGCCCGATGGCTGCAGGAGCCCTACTTCCGCCAGCCCCCCCCGAAGTCCACGGGACGGGAGAGCTTCGGGGGCCCGGATCTGGAGCGGCGCCTTGGCGAACTGGCCCAGCTCACCCCCCACGATCGCCTCGCCGCCGATGCCCTCGCCACCCTCACCGCCTTCACGGCGGCGGCGGTGGCGGCCGATCTCAACCTCCAGCCACGCCCCCTGGAGGTGCTGGTGGCCGGTGGCGGCTGCCGCAACGGCCTGCTGATGGACCAACTCCGCCGCCGTAGCCGCGGCCTGGCGGTGCGGCCGCTCCAGGAGCTGGGCATCGCCGACTGCCAGCGGGAGGCCCTGGCCTTCGCCCTGCTGGCCTGGTGGCACCAGCGCGGCCATCCGGGTTCCCTGCCCTCGGTCACCGGGGCGCGGCAGGCCGCGGTGCTGGGGGTCCGGGCCGAGCCGCCCGGCGGAGCGCGCAGGGGAGCGTCCGGTAGTCGCCGATCCCGGCAAGCCAGCGGCGCCTGATCGGTCCCCCGGATCCGCAGAGGTGCCGATCGGTGTGTGATCAGGAATCGGCTGGCACACCAGGGCCTTTTCAAGAGCCCCGATAGGACCGCTCTTCCCCGGCGGCGCAGCTCACCCCCCGGGGGGACGCAACCTCAGGCGACGGGGCACCCCCTTCAGACGACGGGGTCCCTGGGCTTCGTTCCGCTCCAGTTCGGCCCGGAAGCGATCGGCGGCGGCATCGGAGCCGGGAACCGGGCCCGATCCGGCACCATCCACCCCGGACCCGGATGTTGCCGGTGGGGATGGTGGCACCGCCGCCGAAATCGGCGGTGGAACGGTCGGTGGTGGAAGGGTCGGTGGTGGAGCGATCGACGCTGAAACGCTTGGCGCGGAAGCTGTTGGTGGTGGAGCAAGCGCGGCGGAATGGGGTGCGGTATGGGTTGCGGTGGCAGCCGGCACGCCAGGGCTGGGGAAGCTGGATGCAGGGCTGGTTCCATCACCCGAAGCGGCCCCGGTCGCGGCCTCCTGTAGGTGCAGCCGCTCCAACCGTTCCACGCCCTGCTGGATCAGCACCTTGGCCATGTTGCTCACGGTGCGGGATTCGTCCTCGGCCAGCAGGGAGAGGCGGTGGCAGAGGTCCTCGGGCAGCACCACCTGAATCCGGGGGGACTTGGGGCGGCCACTGGAGGAGGTCTGACGGGTGGGCACGACCCAGGGAGATTGCGGGTTACGAAAAAGTGTACTGAGGCTGGCAAGGGTAGTATCCAGGGGTAGTATCCAACCGTAGGCTTGTGGAGCGGATCCCCCTTCCTGGGATCCATACCTCCTGGATCATTCCCCTCTCCGGCCCGACAGCCGTCCGAACCATGGCCAGAACCAGGCAGACCCCGACCCCCGTCATCGAACCCCAGCTCCCCACGCCTGCCGCCACCTCGCGGACGGGCCGTTCCCGCAGCACCGGCACCACGGCCGCCGCCGCCGGGAAACGCCACCGCTCCGCCGCCGAAGCCAGTGACGTGCTCGTCTCCGCCGTGATCAGCACCTATCTGCTCACCCATCTCCACCACGTCCTGCAACGCGCCGAGTACGGGGCCCAGCAGGAGGGGCGCCAGGCCCTGGCCGCCAACTACGCCCAGCTGCGCAAGGTGCTCTGCCTTGATGCCCGCACCATGGAGGATGCCTCCGCCAGCGGCCTCGAGGACGACGGCCAGAGCAACGCCGCCTGAGCGTCGCCGGCTCGACCGGCTCCAGTGCACGATCTAGGGTCAGTCGAACCGATTCCCTGTGATGAACGCGGAGACCAACCCCTCCCCGGGCGCCCAGAACGCGGCTGAGCTCTACGGCCGCATCAGCCAAGACCCCGACCTCACCCAGTCCCTGTTCCGGCAGGCCCTGCAGGACCCCAGCGGCGCCCTGGCCAGGATCGTGGCCATCGGCGCCCAACAAGGTCTCACCGTGAGCACCGGCGACGTGAAGGCCCACCTCGCCAGCCTGGAAGATGGCTCCACCAAGCAGTGGCTGCTCAAGGCCCGGGGCGGTCTTTGAACCGATCGGTCGGGGCCTGAAGCGGCGCAAAGAATCGGCGGTTCCCCGCCGCCGCCACGGCTGAAGGAGGCGCCGGCATGCCCACCATGCCGGTGCGGCGGGCGGGCAGCCGATGCTCCGCACCGCCACCCCGGGCCCAGCTGAAAAACAGCCAGTAACTCACCAGGGCCAGGCCCGCCGCCACCACCAGTGCTGCCACCTGCTCGAGCCGTCGAATCATGGCGATCGGAAGCGGTGAGGATCTCTGCAGTCTGCCCGACCTCTCCATGGGCCGCGCCGAGGGATGATGCAGGTCATCGACCCACCGCCCGCAGTGCTGCGCCTCGAAAGGATCGGCAAGATCTACCCCACGGGAGAGGTCTTGCGGGATGTCACCTGGGAGGTGAAGGCAGGCGACAGGATCGGGCTGGTGGGGGTGAACGGCGCCGGCAAGTCCACCCAGATGCGGATCATCGCCGGCCTGGAGGAGCCCAGCAGCGGCCAGGTGGTGAAGCAGGGGGCGCCCCGCATCGTCTATCTGCAGCAGGAATTCGATGTCGACCCCCGCCGCACCGTGCGGCAGGAACTCTTCCAGGCCTTCGGCGAGGCCGCCGAGGTGCTCAACCGCCAGAGCGAGGTGGAGGAGGCGATGGGCTCGGAGGATGCCGCCTCCGACCCCGAGCTGCTCGACCGCCTCATCCAGGAACTGGGCAACCTGCAGAGCCGCTTTGAGGCCCTGCACGGCTACGAACTCGACGCCCGCATCGACAAGCTGCTGCCCACAATTGGCTTCACTCCCGAAGGGGCAGAGCTCCAGGTGGGCGACTACTCCGGCGGCTGGCAGATGCGCATCGCCCTGGGCAAGATCCTGCTGCAGGAGCCGGATCTGCTGCTGCTCGACGAACCCACCAACCACCTGGATGTGGAAACGATCCAGTGGTTGGAGGACTACCTGATCGGCCAGACCGTGCCGCTGGTGGTGATCAGCCACGACCGGGCCTTCCTCGACCGCGTCTGCAACCAGATCGTGGAAACCGAGCGCGGCGTCTCGCGCAGCTACCTGGGCAACTACAGCCAGCACCTGGAGCAGAAGGTCCTGGAGCGGGAGGCGGGTCAGGCCGCCTTCGAGCGTCAGCAGAAGGAACTGGCCACCCAGCAGGCCTACATCGATCGCTTCCGGGCCAGCGCCACCCGAAGCACCCAGGCGAAGAGCCGCGAGAAGCTGCTGGAGAAGGTGGAACGCATCGATGCACCGGTGGAGGGTGTGGGCGGGCCCCGCTTCCAGTTCCCCCCGGCGCCCCGATCAGGCCGGCAGGTGGCCACGATTGAAAACCTCACCCACAGCTACGGCGAACGCATCCTGTTTCTGGGGGCGAACCTGGAGGTGGAACGCGGCGACCGCATCGCCTTCGTAGGACCCAACGGCGCCGGCAAATCCACCCTGCTGCGCCTGGTGATGGGCCTGGAGCAGCCCGAAGACGGCCTGGCCTGCCTGGGCGAACACCATGTGGTGGCCGGTTACTTCGAGCAGAACCAGGCCGAGGCCCTCAACCTCAGCCGCAGCGTGATCGACACCCTCTTTGAAGCGGTGCCGGACTGGACCCAAACCCAGGTGCGCTCCATGCTGGGCAGCTTTGGCTTCAGCAACGACAGCGTGTTTAAGGAGGTGGGCAAGCTCTCCGGGGGCGAGAAGGCAAGGCTGGCCCTGGCCCTGATGTTGCTTACCCCCTGCAACCTGCTGGTGCTGGATGAGCCCACCAACCACCTCGACATCCCCGCCAAGCAGATGCTCGAGGACGCCCTAATGGCCTACGACGGAGCCGCCCTGCTCGTCTCCCACGACCGTTACTTCATCTCCCGCGTTGCGAACCGGATCGTGGAGCTGCGCGATGGGGATTTGGTGCTCTACCGCGGCGACTACGCCTACTACCAGCAGAAGAAGCGGGAGGAGGCGGGGGAGGCCGAAGCCCGCCAAGAGGAGCAGCGGCGGCTGGACAAACGGGATGCCAACCGCACCAAGCAGCAGCAGCGCAAGAGCGCCCGCCGTGGAGCTCCCGATCCGGAGGGCGAGGGCGCGACCGCGCAGGACACCAGCCCATCGCCCCGGCGCACCCGGGGCAAGGCTGCCTGATCGACACATTCCTGGTGGGGGGATGCTGACCCTGGAGGCAGGCCCGGTCCCGTCCAGAAACCTCCCAGCGATCGGAGGTGGCTCCGGACGCCCGCACGCAGCAGCCATCGGGGGAGGGGAAGCCATCCCCGGAATCCGGCGCTGCCAGGAGCTGAACACCTCGTCAGCGCCCTCGGAGGTCCGCCTCCGCGAACGCGCCTCGATGGCCGGACGCCCCATCGCACCCGTCGCGGCAAGAGCGGATTTGCTGACGGGCTCATGATCCATGTTGCAACGGATACGTGGGATCTCGAAACAGTTCGTAGCTTTACAGAGACCGAACGACCCCTTGCGCCGCTCGCCATGTCCGAACCTCTCGCCCTCAGCCTCGGCCAGAAATTCGAGCTTGAGCGGATGAACCGGGCCATCGATGCCACGGCCGATCCCCAGGCGCTGCGGGGCCTGGCCAAGCAGCTCCTCCAGGCCTGGCACAGCCAAAAGGCTGCCACCCAGTGGGTGATGCGTCAGCAGCTGGGAAGCCCGGCCCGGGTGCCAGCCGAACTCGGCCTCGACACGATCGGATTCGAGGGCCTGCGTCCTGGCCCCGAAGACCTCGAAGCCGGGGAAGGCTGAACCAAGGTGAAGGTCGTCGGGGGAGATGGCTCCCTTCAACGCTGAGCCGGTTGCCCCATCTCGCCCGGCACCACACTGAGGAGCAGGTCGGTGCCGTTGCGGTTGATCCGCACCGCCATGGGTTCACCCACCACCGCTCCCTCCACCGAAGCGATCACCTGGGATGGTGTGGCCACCGGCTTACCACGCACCGCCACAATCACATCCCCCACCTGGAGACCGGCACGGGCGGCCGGTCCACCCGGCTGAACCGAGGCCACCTGCACGCCGGCATTCAAACCAAGGCGATTGGGCTGGGGGAGGCTGCCGAGTCCGACGCCGATCACCGGGTGACTCGCCCGACCTGTGGCTAGCAGCTGGGCCACGATGCCCCTAGCCCTGTTGATCGGGATCGCAAACCCCAGGCCGGCCCCCGGACCGGACCTCACCAGAGCGTTGATGCCCACCACCTCCCCATCGGCATTCAGAAGCGGCCCACCGGAATTGCCGGGGTTGATGGCGGCGTCGGTCTGGATCAGATCGAGGCGTTTGTCCGTGATCCCCAGCTTGCTGGCGTTGCGATTGAGACTGCTCACAATCCCCAGGGTCACGGTGTGGTCCAGGCCGAAGGGATTGCCCACGGCAATGGCCCAGTCACCCACCTGAAGGGCGTCGGAGTTGCCCAGCGGTGCCACCGGCCACGGTCCTGGCCCGACCAGCCGCACCACCGCCAGGTCGGTGACCGAATCGGCACCCACCACCCGGCCTTCGAAGCGCTGCCCGCCCTGGAGCCCCACGGTGAGCCGATTGGTGCCCTCCACCACATGGGCATTGGTGAGCACGAGCCCGTCCGCCTGGAAGATCACGCCGCTGCCCTGGCTGCGTTCCGTGCGCTGGGAAGGGCTCGACGAACCGTTGGATGGCAGTCCGAAGAACTGTCGAAAGCGCGGGTCGCTAAGGAGGCCTCCGGCTCCGGCGCTGCCTGCCGTGGCCACGGTACGAACCGTGTCGATCGTGACCACCGCCGGGCCGGACCGGCGAACCGCCGCGGCAACGAAGGACTGACGGGAGAGGGCGGCAGCGGCCACCTGGGCGGCAACGGGGACCGGAAGGCTGATCAGCCCAGCCAGCCCCAGCACCGCCAGGCCGGAGGCTCCGGAAAGAAAAACGCGGCTCGGAGGGGTCACGCGGGGCGGCTGGAACAGGAATTCGAAACGTTAAGCAAGACATCCCAGCCCGAGAAGGGAGGCAAACCGCCCGCAGCCCTATGATGTGTGAAGTTTTCTATCGAGCCATGGACACCAGTCGCCTGCTCCTGGCCTTTCTCGCCTTCGGAGCCGCCTGCACCACCCTTTGGGCCTGGATGCTGGCCACCACGGGCTCAGCGGCAAAGGGGCGATGATGGGAGAGTCCACGGCATCCGGGGGCTTCTCGACACCATGCCCGCTCTCCTGGCCGATCTGTTTCCGTTCGTCTACGCCCTCTGCTTCTTAGCGCTGCTCTGGCAGGCGTTCCGGATCATGTCCCGCGGGTTCCGGGCCGCTTCCGGCCCGATCGAAAACCCGGCGACAGACTCAGGCAACGCCCGCCGCGACGACCGAACGGGGCGCCTGACCATCCACCCTGAGCTGCTCGATGCCGATGGCCAGCTCACCCGGGAGGATCTCCTCACGGTGCGATTCAGCGGCGACAACGAACCCACCCCCTTCCCCGGTGATCCGGCCTGATCCGCTCCGCCGGCCTGGGATCCGATCCCCCGAAGAGCTGCGGTGACCGACCGCTGAATAGGCTCACAACCGTGACCAAGATTTCCGGCGGAGGCTGATGGTGGACCAGAGGACGAGGATCGTGGGGGCTGTGCTCGGGGGCCTCAAGCTGCCGCCCCGTTTCCGGCTGAAACTGGTGAAAGATGATCCAGTACGTCTGGAGTTGAGCATTACCCCCGCCTACGGCAAGGAGCCGATTCTGGTGGGCATCGTGGAATCCCAGGACCTGGTGGCCCGCCGCGACCGCGAAGGCCGGATTCCCCGCGATCTTCAGGGCACCTGGGATTGGACCGTGCGCCACGGCAAGGTGAGCACCGGGGGCTGGAACCCCTATCTCAAGGAGGCGCTCCAGACGATGTTCGAGACCGGCCTGCCAGCGATCGTCTACGAGGAAACCACCGGCGAGGCCTACCACCCCGTCGACGGCATCCGCCACGTGCGTTGACCGGCAGGGCCCTCGCCGACCGCCTGCCCATCGACGACCAGTTGGAGGCCATCCGCGGAGCCCTCGGCCCCGGGGCGACTGTGGTGCTCCAGGCCCCGCCGGGTGCCGGCAAGACCACCCGGGTCCCCCTTGAACTGCTGAAGGCCTTCAGCGATCAGGGGCGCATCCTGCTGATCGAACCCCGTCGCCTGGCGACCCGGGCCGCAGCCGAGCGGCTCGCGACCGGCCTGGGCGAGGCGGTGGGCGAACGGGTGGGCTACAGCGTGCGCTTAGAGCGGCGTAGCTCGAGTCGCACCCGCCTGGAGGCCCTCACCGGGGGCCTCTTTCTGCGGCGACTGCAGGCCGATCCCGCCCTGGAGGGAGTGGCCTGCGTGATCTTCGACGAATTTCACGAACGCAGCGCTGAGGCGGACCTGGCCCTGGCCCTGGTGCGCCAGGCCCGCAGCCTGCTGCGGCCGGAGCTGCGCCTGCTGGTGATGTCCGCCACCCTCGACCTCGAGCCCCTAGCGGCCGGGCTGGATGGGGCCACGGTGATCACGAGTCCAGGGCGCAGCTTTCCCGTGGCGGTGGACCACCAGCGGCCGCGGGAGCGGGAACGGCTGGAACAGCAGGTGGTGCGGGCCCTCGAGAGCCACTGGCTGGAGGAACGGGACCCGGGCGAGACGGTGCTGGTGTTCCTGCCGGGCCAACGGGAGATCGGCGATGCCAGGCGGGCGATCGAAGCCACGGCCTGGGGACGGGCCGTGGACTGCAGCCCCCTGCATGGCCAGCTCTCCTTGGCAGACCAAGGCGAAGCGATCGGCCCGGCCCGAACGGCGGCCGGCAAGGTGGTGCTGGCTACCTCGATCGCGGAGAGCTCGCTCACGATCGCCGGGGTCACGCTGGTGATCGATGCGGGCCTGAGCCGCCGCAATCGCTTCGATCCAGCCACCGGCCTCGACCGACTGGTCACCATCCCCGCCAGCCTGGCCAGTGCCGAGCAGCGACGGGGCCGGGCTGGCCGGCTGGGCCCAGGCCGCTGCGTGCGCCTCTGGGCGCCGGGCGAGGAGCAGCGGCGTGTGGCCTTTGATCCACCGGAGCTGCTGGTGTGTGATCCCCTGCCGATCGTGCTGCAGCTAGCCGAATGGGGCGACGCCCTCGGGGAGGAGCTCAGCTGGATCGATCCGCCCCCAGCAGCGTCCTTCCAGGAGGCCCGCGACCTGCTGGAGCAGCTCGGCGCCCTCGACGGCGGCGGCCGCATCACGCCCGCCGGCCGCACGATGGCGGGGCTGGGTCTGTCCCCCCGCCTGGCCCACATGCTGCTGCGGGCCCAGACGTGCGACTGCCTCGAGCTGGGATGTGAGCTGGCCGTGCTGCTCAGCGAGCGCGACCCGCTCAATCCCCGCGATGGGGGCTGTGATCTGCTGCGCCGGCTGGACTGGTTGCGGGCCCGAGCTGGCGAACCGGCCGACCAGCTGGCCCCAGGACGCTCCTCCCAGCGGCGCGAACTGCAGAAACTCCAGGCCGAACTGAAGCGGCAGGTGCTGGCGGCTTCGCGCCGGGATGGACCTTCGGAAGCTCGGGGCACCGCCCCCTCGCCGCCCCCCGCCAACCCAGCCGCATCCCCGAAACCCACTGTCGTTGGAGAGCACTCGGCCCCTTCGGAGGAGGCCATGGCAGCCCAGCTACTGGGCTGGGCCTATCCCGAGCGGATCGCCCTGAGCCGTGGCCGAGGTGATGGCCGCTTTCTCATGCGTGGCGGGCGCGGAGCCCTGCTGCACCCCGACGATCCCCTGGCGGATGCCGAAGCCTTAGCCATTGCCACGGCGGATGGGGAGGGGACCGAAGCCAGGGTGCGCCTGGCGGTACGGCTGGAACGGGCCGATCTCGAGGCGCTGGCGGTGGCGGAAGGCCGGGAGGTCCTGGAGGCCCGCTGGGATCCCCAGGCCGAGCGGGTGCGTTGTGAGCGCAGTCTGCGGTTCGGGGCCCTGGTGGTGGCTCGCACCCCCTGGCCCGAAGCGCGGGGTGAGGAGGTGCGGGCGGCCATGGCGGAGGGATTGCAGCAACTCGGTCTGGCGGCGTTGCCCTGGTGCCCCCGCAGCCGATCACTGCAACAGCGCCTCGCCCTGGCCCACCGCTGCCTGGGCCAGCCCTGGCCGGACCGGCGCCTGGAACGCCTGGCGGAGGATCCGGCGGCCTGGCTGGGGGAGCGGCTGTCCGGCCTGCGCAGCCGCCCGGACCTGCGGCAGATCGACCTGATCGACGCCCTCTGGGGCGACCTGAACTGGACGGAGCGGCAGCAGCTGGAGCGCTGGTTTCCGGAAACCCTTGCGGTGCCCTCTGGGCGACAGGTCGCCCTCGATTACAGCGGCGAGGAGCCGGTGCTGGCGGTCAAGCTGCAGGAGATGTTCGGCGCCGCGGTGAGCCCCTCCCTGCTGGATGGCCGGCTCCCGGTCACGGTGCAGCTGCTCTCCCCGGCGGGAAGGCCCGCTGCCGTGACCCGGGACCTGGCCGGCTTCTGGAGCAGCGGCTACGCCGAGGTGCGTCGGGAGCTGCGGGGCCGTTACCCCAAGCACCCCTGGCCGGAGGATCCTCGCCAGGCGGTCGCTACCGCCCTCACCAAGGCGAGGCTGGAACGGGAGAGAACCAACGGCAGTCCGCCTGCCCCGGGCTAGAAGACCGCTTCGAACAGGTGGCCGAAACCGAAATGGTGCAGGCCCTCCACGATCCCCTCACAGCCATGGCCGCGGGCCCGGTAGGTGCGGGGCAGGCGGGGCAGAGCCGCCACCAGACCCGCTTCGGCATTGCCCACCATCACGCTCTGCAGGCCGGTTTCGAACATGGCCAGGTCATTGAGGGTGTCGCCGGCCGTCACAACCCGGGCGTGGTCCACCTCCAACCAGGCGAGCAGGTCAAGGAGGGTGGAGCCCTTGTTCACCCCGGCCGGCAACACATCGAGATAGCGGTTGTCGGACACCAGGCAATCCACCCCGTGGGCCTCGATCTCAGCCAGCTGATCGAGGTCGAGTTCGGCCGGATCGATCAGGTAAGCGAGGCGGCGCTCGGCGGTCACCGGCTGGGCGGCGATCCCCGGAATGCGGGCCAGCAGGGGCAGCAGACGCTCCGGCAGTCCGGCCCAGCGGGCCTCAATCGGATCGGTGGCCAGGGGCAGGGGTTCGAGGGTGTGACCACAGGCAACCGTGCTGCCCACATCGCCGATCACCAGGTGGGGAGATCCGAGGCCCAGCTCCCGCTCCTCCCGCAACAGCCGCGCCACCGAGGCCAGGTCACGGCCCGTGCAGAACACATGCAGCACCCGCTGCCGCTCGGCCTGGAGCCAGCCATAGAAGCGCCGGCGCCAGGGGTCGGCTCCCCCCAGCAGGGTTCCGTCCAGGTCGGTCACGAGCACCAGGGCCGGGGCATGGGGCAAGGTCACCGCCAGCTGGCCCTGCAGGAGCTCTCGGGGACTGCGATCAGCGGTCATGGACCTGGGGGCGAGCGGGACCCAAGGGGAGCGAGCACCGCGTCTCCAGGATCCCCGCCCCCCAGCCGCGGATCGGGTCGCCCAGCGTTGCGGTGGCCTGGGAGGGGCGCCAGGTCAGGCTGGAGGCTGGGATCGGAAGGGCCACGGGTGCTTCACGGGCACGGCCATCCTCTCGCAGGCAAGAGGGCTCTGGGGTCAGCGGAATCCAGGCGGATCCGCAACCGGACCCTGAAGGTCATCGCGGGTCTAGCGTGACCAACCGGCCCCCGCGTTCCCCCCGGATCCGTCCATGCCTGCCCCCGGCCTCGGCTTCCCCGGCAACCGCCGCGATGGTGCCCGCCAACTAAGCATCGTGACGTTGATCGGCGCGGCAGCCCTGACCCAAATCGACCATCCAGTGGGCCAGGTGGTGCTGCTGATCACGGTTCCGTTGGGGCTCTACTGGTGGACCCTCTATCGCCAGCTGAACGAATGACCATGGCGGCCGCCACCCCGAGCCCGGAAAGAACCGGGAAGGGCCTGCCGCGCTACTCGGTCGGGGAACTGAATGGGGCGATCGGCAACCTGCTGGAGCGGGGTTTCGCCCCCCGGTTTCTGGTCGAGGGCACGGTCAGCCGCCCCCAGCTCAAGAAGGGCCATCTCTGGCTCAGCCTGAGCGATGGAGAGGCCTCGATCAATGCGGTGATCTGGGCCTCCCAGCTCCGCCAACTGGCCTTCGTGCCCGAGGAGGGCGATGGGGTGGTGGTGGTGGGCCGGCTCAATTTCTGGAGTGCCAG
>Ga0209401_1001596_pt1 | contig 14941 bp, 12 predicted proteins | sample M_140807_MF_Meta_FD_187318 | JGI IMG/M metagenome (GOLD analysis project Ga0209401, IMG submission 187318) | Freshwater microbial communities from Lake Montjoie, Canada to study carbon cycling - M_140807_MF_MetaG (SPAdes) (version 2) | ecosystem: Environmental > Aquatic > Freshwater > Lake...
CTGGTTGTCGCATGGCCCTTTTTCTGTGGTAACCGGCACCCAAGAGTTTCTTCGAGGTTCCGCCCAGGCTCAGGACTGGTTAATCGCTATCATGTGGCTGATGACACTCATTCCCGTCTTTCTCATCCCCATGTTACTGCCCGTTGCCGCCCATAGGCGCATCTGGGTCACCCTCTTGGTCAGTGTATATCTTTTCGTGCCGGGTTTTGTCCTTCTTGAAAAACTTCCCTTGTACCGCGATATCCGTGCCCCTTGGGGGTTCTGGGAAGTCGGTTTTTTTGCGGCCGCCGTGGCTGGTGCTTTGGCAATTCAACAGTTATGGGAAAGCATCCTTCCCAAAAAAGTGCGAATACCCGTGGTCGGAATTATGGGTATCTTGCTTGTAGTCGATTCCGGATTTTATCTGGCAAAGTTTTTTGCGCCTGGATTGCCGGCCCAGACCTTCAGTGACTTTGACCGGTCCCAAGAGTATTTGCGTGCCTCTCCAATTGAGGGTCGTGTGTACCCGTTATCGGGAAGATATTTTTATCTACGTACGCCCATGCAATCCGGGCGGGGTCTCAACACCGAAGCTGCGTGGAGCCACTTTCAGATGCGTGGGGTGCGGGCACTGTTGAACGGGGCCAACACATCCCCCAACGCTATGAAAACTTACATGCGCGTGGCAGGGATTTCTCATGTACTTCTGGACAAGCAGGATCCTTTCACCCCCCAGGAAGTTCAAAACTTTTATACCCAGTTTTATCCTATCGGATTTGACTCTGAGTATATCCGTGTCTTGGAAAACCGTGATTCTCTAGCTCCAGCTTTCGTAGCAAGAGAGTACTTGGCTATGGATACCGGAACGGAAGGGTTAGCATCAGGGTTTTTGGATCTTGCCAGTAAAATTAATGCAGCACCCATTGAATTAGCCCTGGATGAACGTGCCTTTCCTTATCTCGTTGGCACCGGAACGGTGAAAGGTGAGGTGCAGCTAAGTCCTAACTACACTCAAACGGTGGGTCTTCCATTTCAAAAAGTCCCCTTTTCCGAATCCAGGATTGATCCGATTTGTATGGTTTTTGATCCACAGCAACCCAGAGAGGGTTGGTTGGTAGTTACTGAGGCTTGGCATCCAGATTGGCATGCCTACTTCGGTGGAAACCCGGTTCCCGTCTACAAGGCTTTTGGCGGTTTGATGGCGGTTTCTTTGGAAGGAACTCAAGGTCCTCTACGATTTATGTTTGAGGCACCGCATTGGTACGACCTTTGTCTTTGGGTTTCCGGTCTTTCCTGGTTGGGCGTTGTCGGGTTGTTGATCCTAATGCCTATGCCATTTACACCTTTGGGTTGGAAAAGATGGTGGAATGGAGGGTTAAAGCCACAAACTTTGGTGCATAAAGTAAAAGGTACAGCTATTGGCAAGACACTAGTGGTGATCCCTACCTATAATGAAAGGGAGAATATTGCCCAAGTCCTTACTGAGGTAATGGCATTACCTCGAAAGGTTGATGTCCTCGTAGTTGATGACCGTTCGCCCGATGGAACGGCTGAGATTGTGCGCGCGTTTCCGGAATTTGAAAAAAGAGTTTTTCTTCTCGAAGGTTTGGGCAAACAAGGGCTTGGTACGGCTTACCGTCGTGGGTTTGAGTGGGCTTTGAAAAAAAACTATGGTGCAGTAGTGGAAATGGATGCGGATTTATCGCATGACCCCTCCGATATTTCCCGACTCCTTCAGGCCCTTGAGGAAGGAGCCCATATGGTAGTGGGATCACGCTATCTAAACGGTATCTCGGTCCTAAATTGGCCTAGGAGTCGGATTCTTGTCAGTACTCTCGGTGGTCGGTATGTAAGGATTCTTACAGGTCTTCCGCTTAGTGATCCCACCAGTGGCTTCAAGGCCATACGAACTGAAGTTCTAAAGGAATTAGATTGGAAAAGAGTGGGTGCCGAAGGATATGGTTTTCAAATTGAACTTCACCATGCCGTCTGGAAGTTGAATTATTCTATTCGCGAGATACCGATCATTTTCACGGAGCGGCGTGATGGCTACTCCAAAATGACGGCAGGAATCGCCTGGGAAGCTGCTTGGAGGGTACTCAAGTTAGCCTTGATAAATTAAGATACCCTACCGGAACTCTATTGTGATTTTGTGGGCTCGGTCGCAAGCTGGACTGACAAGAAAAGAGTAGGGTAGGTACAGTAGGTTTGATTCCCTGAAAAGGAACAAACGGACAGGGGCGGAGTTTTGAAGAAATATTAAAAATAGCCAGTCTTCGCGGATTTACGTTAAACTCGTTCGATCTGAGCACCCAGGAAGCGCAAACGCTCCTCAATGCGGCTGAAGCCACGGTCGATCTGAGTTATATTGCGTATTTCTGATTCCCCATCGGCGCAAAGGGCGGCAATGAGAAGTGCCATGCCCGCCCGGATGTCAGGACTAGCGAGTTTGGCTCCCCGCAATTTATCGGATCCAAGAACCACGGCGCGATGGGGATCGCAAAGAATGATTCTGGCTCCCATTTCCATTAATCCGTCGACAAAGAAAAGGCGGGATTCGAAAAGCTTCTCATGAATCAAGACCGTCCCTTTGCACTGGGTAGCAGTCACAAGAGCAACGGATGTCATGTCGGCAGGGAAACCAGGCCAAGGAGCATCGGCAATGTGCGGAACCGACCCCCCAAAATCCTTTTCCACCTCAAGGGATTGTCGTTTTGGAACAAGGATATCCTGACCCATAATTTCCGTACGGATTCCAAGTCGCCCAAAGGTTTGTAGAATCATTCGCATGTTTTGCGGAGCGGTATTTTTGATCTTCAGTTCGCCGCCCGTGACTGCCGCCAAAGCAAGCAAGGATCCGGCTTCCAGATAATCTGCGCTGATCCGATGAGTGGTTCCCTTTAGAGATTTCACTCCCTCGATGGTGAGGGTGTTGGTGCCAATGCCCGAAATCCTGGCCCCCATAGAATTGAGAAGATTTGCTAGGGCCTGAACGTGGGGCTCACTGGCTGCGTTATGGATGACCGTAGTTCCTTCTGCTAATGTTGCAGCACAGAGACCATTTTCGGTAGCGGTGACTGAGGCTTCATCAAGAAGGATATCAGCCCCGTGGAGTTTTTTTGCCTGAATTTGTAATCCATTTTTTGACTCATTGATTTTAGCGCCTAGTGCGGTAAAGATTTGAAGATGGGTATCGAGGCGACGACGGCCGATTCGATCGCCACCAGGACGGGGTAAGGTTACTTCACCTGTGCAGGCGAGAAGTGGGCCAGCCAAAGTGACAGATCCTCGCAGGCGGGAACCTAGTTCTGAAGGGATAGTGGATTTGGGTTTTTTCTTGGCTTGCAGGGTCAAGGTACGGCCAACCTTGGTGGCTTCTGATTCATTCGAGGACAACCCAAGGTCATGAAGGATTTCCTCCATCAATCGGACATCATCAATTTGGGGAATATTTTTTAGGGTAACAGGCTCATCGGTCAGGCAGGCAGCTGCCATGAGGGGCATAGCTTCGTTTTTGTTTCCCTGAGGTTCGATTTCGCCATGAATCGGTTTACCCCCCTGAACAATAAACCTTGAGCCATTACCACTAGCCATACCCAGAAACTGCCCAGATCATTAGATAAGGGCAATCCTATGAAAGAGTTCTTTTTTGGGGTTACGTCTTGGGATTTCTTCTCTACAATAAAGAACTTATGAAGATTCCAATGCTCGACTTGGTGGATGAGCATTCCCCTTACCGGGCGGAGTTGATTGCGGCTTTTGAGCGTGTACTGGATAGCGGACATTTTGTGCTGGGATCTGAGGTCGAGGCCTTTGAGCGGGAGATTGCCACTTGGATTGGGGTTCCTTATGCCGTTGGAGTTTCAAACGGTTCAGATGCACTCCTGTTGGCTCTGCAGGCGGTGGGAGTCGGCCCTGGGGATGAAGTTATTTGCCCTACTTACACCTTTTTCGCCACTGCGGGAGCCGTGGCTCGTTTGGGCGGGAAACCGGTTTTTGTAGATAGTGCAGAGTGTTGCTATAACCTTCGTGCGGATCAGGTCACAGCCAAGATCGGCCCGAAAACTAAGGCTATTATTGTGGTCCACCTTTATGGTCAGTGTGCCGATATGAATCCGATTCTTACGGCCGCAAAAAAATATGACATTCCAGTGATTGAAGACGCGGCGCAGGCCTTAGGGGCCAAAGACAACGGGCGGCAGGCTGGAACTATGGGAACTTTAGGAGCGTTCTCCTTTTTCCCGACAAAAAATCTCGGGACCCTAGGGGAGGGGGGATTGATCACCACACGGGATGCGTCTCTGGCTGAAAAAATTAGAAAACTCCGCGTGCATGGGGCCAAGAAGAAGTATTTTCATGAGCTGATCGGTGGAAATTTCCGTCTACATGAACTCCAGGCCGCCTTTTTACGCGTGAAACTTCGGCATCTTGATTCTGCTCTCCGAAATCGGCGGAAGAAAGCGGCGAAACTTATCCAAGAACTCAAGGAAAAGTGGAGGGCCATATTCCCAGTCGAGCGTTGCCTTTGCGAGGGGGAAGAGATGAATCCAATTAAGCATCCTATGGAGAGAGTTTTTCTTCCCTACATTTGTCAACCTGGGGAAGAGGGACACACGTGGAACCAGTTTGTGATCCGGATTACAGGTCAAGGCAAGCGTGACGAAACAAGAGAACGTCTTGCCCGAAATGGAATCCAGAGTGAGATCTACTATCCTAGAGCCATGCACCAGCAAGAGTGTTTTTCTGATGCTCAAGGCACAGGCTTTCCATTGGCAGAAACACTTTGCAATGAGACGCTAGCGCTCCCCCTTGGTGTAGCTGATTTTCTCGAGAAATAAGGCTATGGAAAATTCGGCGGGAACTTCCTTGTTGGAAGGTCAGGTTCATCCTGATTCACCACAAGCGAGTCCGGGCACAACGATTCAAAAGTGTCTTGTTATTTTACCTGCCTGCAACGAGTCCGACCCCATTTCACATATCATCAAGCAGATTCAATCTTACGCACCCAGTGTTGAAATCCTTGTGATCAACTGTCACCCCCCTAATGGATCAGCGGATAGGGTAAAGCAGTTTGCGAGTTTTGGTAAAACGGTTCATCTTATGAATCGACCTTACACAAACGGGCCGTGCTCCGACTATAGCTATAAGGACGCATTTGAATCGGCTATACTTCATGGTTATGATGCGGTGGTAGAAATGAGTGCAGATCTATCCCATGATCCAGCCGATATTCCCAAGCTGCTTAATGCCCTGGATGATGGGGTGGATTTGGCTGTCGGATCGAGGTATCTTCATGGAGTTCGTGTATTGAATTGGCCTCAGTCAAGGCTATGGATAAGTAGTTTGGGTGGTTGGTGTATCCGCTTGCTATCAGGATTATCTATGACTGACCCGACTAGCGGGTTTAAGGCGATCCGTTGCCGCGTGTTGGAAAAACTGGATTGGCAGAAATTCACTGCCCAAGGGTATGCCTTCAAATTCGAATTTCATTTCTTTGCATGGCAAGCAGGATTCAAGATCGTTGAGGTACCAATCGTTTTCACAGAGAGAGGGGAAGGGAACTCTAAAATGTCTGCACAGATTGCACTTGAAGCTGCGAAAAGATTGCTGCAACTAGCAGTACGGAGGGTATTTCCTTGAGCCAATCTGACGTGCCGAAAAAAATTCGTTGGATATGGCCGTTTGAACCAGTGGATTGGATTGCAGCTGGGCTCAGCTGGCTAGTTGCGCAGTGTGTCTACTTCTTTACAGCTCAACCTAATGTCGGTCTTTTAGATTCGGGCGAGTTTTTAACCGCGGCTATTCATGTGGGGGTTCCTCATCCCACCGGGTATCCTCTTTGGACGATCGGAGCTCATATTTTCAAGCTCTTCCCATTTGGGAATGGGGCGTGGGAAGTGAATTTGTTTTCCGGATTTTGTACCGCTCTTTCTGTTGGAGTCGTTGGTCTCATTCTCAGCAACTCGATGAGATGGGCGGGGATTCGAGATCGACTTGCTCAAATCCTTTCCGTGGGTTGGGCCTTGGCATTGGCTTTCAGTATTTCCATGTGGTCTCAGGCGGTCATTGCCGAGGTCTACGGACTACACGTCTTGGTTGTTATGCTCTATATATGGGTTCTCTATCGTTGGGTTAGAGATCCTGCGTGGATAAACGGACTGCCATGGTCTGCTTTTTTCTTTGCACTTGGGATGAGCAATCATCATTTAATGATTGCTCTGGCGCCACTTCCAGTCGTCGTGATGCTTTTAGTGCGGCGAGATATTTTAGCCGAGGGCCTTCTTTATCTGTGTGGTGCAGCTGCACTCGTTTACTGGGGTTTCGGTAGCATTTCGGGGGAGCATGCGACATGGCACTCCTCGGTTCGTTTTCTTTGGTGTGTTGGACTTGCACTTGTTTTATGGGTAGTCGTAAGAAGAAAATTAAGTCACTGGCGAATGGGCTTGTGGGTTCTTTTGGCCGTGATCTTGGGGCTATCGCCCTACTCTTATATGCCATTGGCATCAGAGACGAACCCTCCCATGAACTGGGGTTTTACAAGCACAAAAGAGGGCTTCTTTTATTCAGTCAACCGCAGTCAGTATTCAGGCAAGCTTTCAGACCAACTTCTGAAAACTATAGGTCGGGCTATGGGTGCAGCCCCCCAAGAACTTTTGAATCCGCCTCCACCTCCACCCGGATCTCCTCCTCCTCCATCTTTTAGGGAAACATTAGGAAAGTTTTCACAACTATACTGGCGTAAGATTGTCGCCAATTTCACTCCATTATCGATTTTTGCACTCGTTGCTTCCGTGGCTTTTTTGGGCGGGCTTCCTCGACTTATTCGAACTTGGATTCAGGTAATGGCCCTAGGCTTTTTATTGGCTGGTTTCCTCCAGCCCGCCTTTGATCAGGCAGGTGCTGACGAGGCTGCCTGGCTTCTCTACATGCCTTACCTAGGGTTTTCTCACGCATTTTTCGTTCTTCTGGCGGGATTGGGGTCAGGGTTAGCGATTCAGAAGTGGGCAAAAAAACCAATCTTTGCAGCAACTGCCGCGATAGTTCTGGGTGCAATCATTACTACTTTTAGTTTTAGACAGAACTTAACGTTTTGTAGCCAGCGGGATCACTGGTTTGGCTGGATGTACGGGAGGGATATGCTTGCGGATCTACCCAAGGACAGTTTTGTTTTCGGTGGCACTGACCCCGGTCGTTTTGTGCCAACTTATATGATTTTGTCCGAAAGTTTTGAGGATAAGAAGAACAAAAGGGATCCCAATTTCGATCGTCGTGATCTTTACATTATTACACAAAATGCCTTGGCAGATGCCTTTTATAATCAGTATATCCGAAATCACTACTCGACCGAGCGACCCGATCCTCGGGGGTGGGTCGATAAGTGGCTAGGCCGAGGAAAACACTTTCCAAAGGCACCCTTGGTATTGCCAAGGCAGGAGGATATTATGGCAATTTATCAGACAGCGATCGAAAAAAGGCAGAGAGATGCTTCAGCAGTTGACCCTAATTCGGACCCTACTTTTTTAAACTCGCTGGTGGGAGAGTGGATTTGGCAAAGGAATAAAGATCAGCGATCCTTTTTTGTTGAGGAAAGCTTTCCGATGGAGTGGTCGTACCCGAATGCAGTTCCACACGGGCTTTGTTATGAAATTAAGAAAGGTCCTGTTCCCGTGCTCAGCCCTGAGTTGGTTCAGGGTGATATGGATTACTGGAGACAGTATATTGACCACCTAAAGAAGGACCCTCGGTTTGAGGATGACATTGATGCTCAGAGATCCTTCTCAAAATTACGTAATACAGGTGGAAATATCTACAAGTGGCGCAAGATGGATCAAGCAGCGGAGCAAGCATATCGTCAGGCGTTGGAGTTATGGCCTGGCAATACAGAGACCCTAAATAACTTTTCCGACTTACTTCTTAAACAGAAGCGAGCCCCTGACTTGAGAGATATTCTTGAAAAAGCATCAAAGGCAGACCCAAATAATGGTTTACTAGCAATGCTTTTGGCAAACTGTGAAAGACGGATCGCTTTAGCGAGGGATATTAAGTCTCTAGAATCTCAGTGGAGTGTGAGTTCTAAAGATGTGAAGGTATTTCAAGAGTTGCTCGGCAAATATTCTGAAGATGGTAATCTGGACAAAGCTGATCCCCTTGTGGCGCAAGGCGCCACACTATTTTCGACGAATGTTGATGTTATGCGAGATGTCGTTAACTACTTTGCGATTCAGAATCGAGTCCCTACGGCTATCGAATATGGCAAGAAGCTTGAAAAGCTTGTTCCTGAGGATGCGGAAGTGAAGCTTGGGATGGCTAAGTTTTACATGGCTACTGGTAATCGAGTGGAGTTCTTTAAATCTCTAAAAGAAGCCATTCGTTCAGGAGGTCTTCCTATGCGTGAGAAGGTTGCCATTGAGCCAATTTTCCAACAAATCCAAACTGACTCCGATTTCCAAAAGCTCATCAAATTACCCCAGTAGATTTGCCTATCTAAATTGACTTAACTTTCATTGTTTCTACTTTGAAAAAATTTCCCAATAGTCCGCAATAAGTCATCAGAAATGATGACTGAGCCCTTTTTTAGGGCAGAGCCTATTTCTTTGGCGCGGCTGGGGGGATGGGAGGTGTTTTGACAGGGGGTTGGGACGTGGGCGGAGGGGAGGTTGACTCATCAGGAATAGCTAAAAGGCCTGCCTCTGCCCAAGGAGTGGTCATGGATGCTAATGCCTTGCGTTTTTCCGCGACCTCATCTGATTGGATTGGACTGGCATTATTTCCCCAGTCACTACGAATGTAGGTAAGGATTGCGGCAATCTGATCATCTTTAAGCGGGACGGGGGCTCCGTCACCCCAGGCTGGCATATTGTTGTTGTAAACGTTTCCTTTGACGTGAATGACGCCTGCGATCCCCTTATGGAGTATTGCGATGAGTCGATTCTTTGATCCCGTAACCCACTCCGATTCCGCTAAAGGGGGATACACTCCTGCTTGGCCCAACCCGGTTGCTTGGTGGCATTGGGCGCAATTCGCTGTGTAGAGACGTTTGCCTATCACTTTGGGATCTGGGGGTGCCACGGGTCCTGTGCTTACTGGACCCCAAGTAATCTGACCCGCATCGTATACATCACCACGAAACCCACCGCTGTAAAAAAACAGATATCCACCTGCCCAGAAAGAGAGGATGACCCCTAAGCCGAGAATCCAGCCAGGGATTGGCGCATGCCGTTCGGACGGAGCCTGGGACAAAGAGGGTAGTTCGGGCTGGTTCATTTCAGAGGCGCCTCTGGCAATGAGTAGTCTGAGTGAAGAGACTGCAAGTAAGCAACAAGGGCTTTGGCTTGGTAGGTTGGGAGGACCTGCTTCCAATCTTTACTTGGCACGGGTAATGCATCCTTTTCTATTGTTGGTCCTGCAACTTTTAGATCGAAAAGCCATGGATGTGGCGGGCATGTTGAAGAAGTCTTCTTTAAGCGGGGGTTCCAAACATGCATCATGAGCTCGTTTGCATCTGCCAATCGAATTCCAATATTTGATAGATCCGGACCGATCCGTGAAGATCCGATCCATGCGGGCTCGCGAAATAGGTAGTCCCTTGGAACGGTTCTTCGAGGGCCCCATCCACGAGAAAGATCTGCCGACCCTGCGGGGCCACGCATGGAGAGGGAGTGACACTCTAGGCAGCCTTGAGAGGCAAACACATGTGAACCCGTCTGAGCGAGTCCTGATGGTACAGGTGGCACAGTATAATTTGTCTCTTCATTGAGTATAGGCTCAAGCTTTCCGACTTGGAAAAACCCAAGAGCTATCTGTCCAGCCCAAGCGAAGAGTAGGGCTAGAAAAACCAGAACGAGGGATTGCGTTGATTTCATTCTTTAATGATGTGCTGGGTTCAGGGATGAAGCCGATTCATCGGGAGGAGGTGGAAATATTGCGATAGGCGCAACGGAATTAAAGAGCCCAAGTAGAGTGGCGAAAAAGAGTGTCGAAAAAGCAAGTTGGCCAATCCACCAAGCTATTTGTCCTGCAAGAACAACAGAGAGAAAGGGGCGGAGATAGCTTGCAATTGTCGACATAGGAACACCAGGATCGTTCAAAGCTAACCCTTGGAGAATTCCGGCTATGGCATAACAGGACGCTACAGATGCAATTCCCAGTGTCGAAAACCAGAAGTGGATTGTGAGTGCCGGGTGTCTAGGCCAACCCACTGCTCTTGATGCGGGAAGGAGTGCATAGATCGCTCCTGCGAGAGCGTTTCCATAAAAAGAGAACAATAGAAGAGATTGGGTTGCTTGGGTGACAACGGTGAATGTGGTGGCTTGTCGAATTCCTGGAATCGCAAGAAACGCCAACCATGCGTATGAAACAAAATAGGACCAGAGGCTTACTGCTAAAAATCGTAGTGCTACTTGACGTCTACACTCCTCAATTTTTCCATCAAGAAGTGGCTTGAGAAGTGTTCCGTTACCCCAAACAGCGACTCCCAGAAGAATCGTTGCGACAACTCCAGCACTTTGGAGCCATGAGGGTATGGGACCCTCACTTGCTAGACTCATTCCAATCCATCCTCCAAGGCCGATTGTCGCGCCCCAAGCCAGAAGGCCTAATGAAAGACTTCCGACAGGACGACCTGTAAGTGTTGGCATAAGTTGGAAAAGAAGAACTAAGGCTAAAGGGGTCAACCAGAGATGATGGAGAAAGGAATGCCATACAAGCTGAGCAATAATTTGAAGTGCACCAGGGGCAAGACCCCCACGAAGAAGTATTTCTGCTGTACCAAGTCCTAGGGGTAGGGCGAGAAGTGCCGCCAGAAGATAGAGCCTTGGGAGAAGAGGCCCACTTTTCCATGAGCGACCTAATCCACGGGTAAGTCCGGTCCCAAGAACCAGAAAAGAGGCCAAAAAGAGGCAGGTTACCGAGCGAGTGAATGGAAGAGAGATAAGTCCTGTAGCTCCATTCCAAATTATCTCAGCAACGCCGATAAGGACGGCGATCTGCCAGAGAAGAGCTGCACTGGTGAGGAGTTTTCCGTAGCGAAAGGGTATCCCTGAAATACGGGGAATCAAAATTAGGAGTACGCCTAAAAAGCCAGAGGTGATCCACCCGTAGGTAAAAAGAAATGTCGTGAGCGGGGTGAGATGACTATATCCAATCCATGGTATGGGCAGTAGGTAGGCAAGAGAGGGAACAAGAAGTTGAAGTGTTGCTAAAACTTGGAGGCCGGCTCCTAAAAGTGCCCAACTAACGGACCCAACTAAAAGGATTAGTGACGCAAAGGCTGATTTGGAAAACGAGGAATGGGAAGTGTTCATGGTTTCTTTACAGGAGGAGTGGGGGGTGCGCTGGGTGTTCCCCCATCCGCCTTGATTGCTGTGGCAACAGTATTGGAGTCGACAGGAGGTAACTCCGGATATAGCGGGGCGCCAGCCGCGGTAATGGCGGAAGGTTGGATGGTTGTGATGGGATAGGCGGCATGAGGTTTGTTTGTGCGCAAATCTGCAATAATGATCTCCATTGCCTTTGAGATAGGAATATGACCAATGCCCTTGGTTTTATCTACCCAACCATAAGAGTTTGCTGATTTATCCTGTTCCAATCGAAGTTTAGATATCTTTTCCAAACGCACTTTTGCTGCTGCTTCGGTGACTGTCTCTGGAGTCACGCCCCAAGGCCTCAAGATAAACGCCAAGCTCGCGAGACCTAAAAAGCCTGCAGCTAGCCAAAGCCCTGGAAGATAGGGGTGGCGACGTTGACTAATAGATGTGGATGATTCACTCATAGCCAGTTTGTCACAGCTAGGCTGTCCCTCAGCCTTGGATCCCGTGCAGGAAAGATCGAGCCTTTGGAAAGCAGCCAAAGGATCGTATGGCCTAGAATTCCAAGAACACCTACAAGAGTCAGGAGGTCCAAGAGGTGGGGATGGAAGCCCGTGGTTGCTGCCACATGGCCCGCATGGCGTGATTCTTGTAACTGTAGGTTGGGCATAATAATCCAGTAAATATCGACGCAGTGCATAGCCATAACCCAAACCGCAGTTGTGCAAAGCCTCCAACTCGTTCTCTTTGCGGGTTGGGTTAAAAGAAGAAGAAACGGAATGAAGAAGTGACCTACGACAAGAAAAACAGAGAACCAGAACCAACTCCCTGTATTTCGATAGACGAAGAACCATGTTTCCTCCGGAATATTGGCGTACCACTGGAGAAAGTACTGGCTGAAGGAAATGTAACCCCAAAAAGTTGTGAAAGCAAAAAGGAGCATTCCCATAATATGGTTATGTTCGACGGTAAATAGACCTTTGAGGTGTCCAGTTCGCACCAAGCCATTTGTAATTAGAATCAGAATGGCCATCGAGGATTGCGCACATCCTGCAAAAAGATAAACGCCCCACATAGTTGAGTACCAGTGATGGTCTAACGACATGAGCCAATCAAACCCTGCAAAAGTTAGGCAGAGAACGAAGAGAGGAATAAAGCCGTAAGCAGTGTGGCGAAGTCTTAAGGTGATGCGAGGATCCCCATCTTCGTCCTGGCGCATGGAGAGATTTCTGTAAAGGAGCCCCGCCAGGGAAAAGAAGAGCAGATAGAATCCGCACCGAATGAAGAAGAAGGGCTCATTCAGGAATGGCCTCTTCCAGGCCAAGAGAGGATCTGTGGAAAGATCTGTTGTCATCCAGTGCCACAACTCTTTTGAGAAAAGGAAGAGAATTGGCAAAAATAGAAGTAGAAGCACGGGAAAGCAGGATGCAATCGATTCAAGAATTCGTCGCATGAGAACAGACCAGTCTGCGTCGAGAGCATGGTGCAGCAGCGTCCAGAAGAGGGCTCCCGCGCATATTGTGAATCCAACCGTGAACGCAAAAAGATAAGAGAAGGCCAACTGCATGGGATTACTGATCCAGCCCCAAATAAATGCAGAAAGGAGTCCTACGATGCCCACAGTGGGGAGTAGGACAGGGAGGATACCCAGACTTTCAAGTCGTAGCTTTTCCGCTGAAGGAAGAGGAGTAGGTGAGTGACTCATGGCTTATTTCCTGTTGCTGCAACATCTGGGGGAAGGAGTGCAGCCGGTGCATTTTGAGCAAGCTGTAACGCCCGAATATACGCAACGATTGCCCAACGATCTTCCACATCGATGTGGTGGTAGGGTCCCATCTGCCCTTTTCCATGTGTGATTGTGTTGAATATCTCGCCGTCCGCCATTTCCCTGTACTTGTCCAAGTGGTAACTCGCAGCTCCGACAAGACCGTACTGCGATGTAATCCCATTTCCTGCTCCCGTCGCTCCGTGACAGACCTGGCAGTTGATCTGATATCTTTCCTGGCCCCGAGCAAGCAGCTTGCGATCTACTGTGACAGGAATTCCGGTGCCCCACATATTTCCCATTTTTCCTGTCAGGCGATACGGTTGATCTGTCGCAATATGAAATGGAATCGTTCCGTAGGGTGGAACACGATCGACCCTACCTTCGGTGAAAATAGGCGAGGGAGTTTGTGATTTATATTTGGGCTGGCGATCCATATCAGGAAAAATCTCGACGGGGGTTCGTTGGGTGAAATCCCCGCGGAACCCAGCAATTGCCACAATGGCAAGGCCGATCGCTCCAAAGATAGCGAGGAAGGTGCGAATGAAGCCCTTCATGCGACTCCCTCAGATCGTACGGGATGTGGTTCCTCTTCTGGGTCCTGACAAATCTCGGTAATATGAGTTCCTCCCATTTCTTGAAGGAGTTGACGGCTCGCGGTGGAATCGAACTTTGGATCTGTGACCTCGAGAATAAGAAAAAATCCATCATCCGTTGCTCGCTGGAATCGATCCCAATTAAACACGGGATGGTGTAGACGGGGAAGGAGAGTTAACAGAAGTAGACCCAAAATAGTTCCAAAAGCAGTCAAGAGGATGGTCAGTTCAAAAAAGATCGGTAGGGATGGCTCGAGGGCAAAGTAGGGTTTTCCTTGGACGATGAGTGGATAGTTCAATGCAGAGGTGTAGTAAATCAGTACGAAGGCCGTGGTTAGTCCGGTAAATCCTCCAATGAGAGAAAAAAGGGAGACGCGGGATCGTTTGAATCCCATCGCATGATCCATTCCGTGAATTGGAAAAGGGGAGTAGACGTCCCACTTCTTAAATCCATGGGCATAGATCTTTTTTGCGGCTTCCAAGAGGGCAGCTGCTGAACAAAATTCGGCTCCCAATCCCCACAGTGTTTTTGTTGGGTGATTCATGCGTGAACTCGGGTGGTTAAGGATGAGTCAGAGTGCGAAGAGTGATGCAACGATGTAGAGTGGTCCTCAGCGTGGGGATCTGCTTGAGGAGTGATCCCCTTAACCTCGAACATATTAATGATGGGCAGGAATCGAACAAAGAGGAGGAAGAGAAAATTAAAAAGCCCAATCGTCCCGATAAAGAGGGTGATATCGACCCAAGTGGGGGAGAAGTAGCCCCAGGAAGAGGGGAGGAAGTCTCGGTGAATGGAGGTGACAATAATGACGAAACGTTCAAACCACATTCCTGTATTGGGAAACATGACGATCGCGAGTACGACCCACGGATTCTGACGGCAGTACTTAAACCAGAAAAGTTGGGGGGCAGCGACGTTACAGGTGATCATTGCCCAATACGCCCACCAGTAGGGTCCGAACGCACGGTTTGTAAAAGCATAGATCTCAAACGGATTTCCGCTGTACCAGGCAATGAAAAACTCCATTGAGTAGGCGTATCCCACGAGAGATCCCGTCAGAAGAATGATTTTGCACATATTGTCGATGTGTTTGTCGGTCACAAGGTCATGAAGCTTGTAGATTTCACGAAAGGGAATCAGGAGGGTGAGGACCATGGCAAAACCACCAAAGATCGCGCCCGCTACAAAGTAAGGGGGGAAGATCGTCGTATGCCAACCGGGCACGATCGATGTAGCGAAATCGAAGGACACAACGCTGTGGACAGAGAGTACGAGTGGAGTCGATATGCCTGCT
>Ga0209401_1001600_pt1 | contig 14938 bp, 12 predicted proteins | sample M_140807_MF_Meta_FD_187318 | JGI IMG/M metagenome (GOLD analysis project Ga0209401, IMG submission 187318) | Freshwater microbial communities from Lake Montjoie, Canada to study carbon cycling - M_140807_MF_MetaG (SPAdes) (version 2) | ecosystem: Environmental > Aquatic > Freshwater > Lake...
TCCCGGCCTCGCACCCTTGGCGGCGCCCATTCGGGAAGCCTTCGCATCGGCGCGTCGTCGTGGCCTGGATCATTGGCAGCGCCAGTTCGTGATCGGTGAGCCCAACGGTCAACCCAGCGGTGAATCCAGCGGTGAATCCAGCGGTGAATCCAGCGGTGAGCCCGACGGTAGTTCCATCGGTGGCACCATCGGGCAAGGACTCAAACGCGAACCGTCGAGTTCGGCAGGGTTTTCCGAACCGGAGCCGTCGGGCCAAGGGCGGACGGCCGTGGGCCGAACACTGCTGGCCAATGGGACCACGCTGCCCGGCGCGGTCAGTCCATTGCCCGGGGTCGATGGGCTGCTGATCGTGTTTGATGATGTCAGCGAGTTGGTCTCAGCGCAGCGGACCTTGGCCTGGAACGAGGTTGCTCGCCGGCTTGCGCATGAGATCAAAAATCCACTTACACCGATTCAGCTGACCGCTGAACGGCTACCCCGAAAGCTCGCCGGGAAACTCGAGCCGGCGGATGCGGATTTCTTGCGCCGTGGTGCCTTGACCATCGTCAATCAAGTCGAGGCGTTGGCCCGGCTCGTTGATGATTTTCGGACCTATGCGCGATTACCGACCGCCAACGTGGTGCCGCTTGATTTGAATGAACTGGTGCGCGAAGTCTTACTGCTCTACGGCGGTCACGAGGCCGAACCAGAGTTGGTGCAGGAAGGACCCATTCGTGTCCGCCTGGCTGAAATTCCCCGCGTACTGGCCGACGCGGCGCAGTTGCGCCAGGTCCTGCATAACCTGATTAAGAATGCGCAGGAGGCCACGGCATCGGTCCAGGGTGGCGGGATTGAAGTCACGACGACCGCCACGGAAGTCGGTAGTGGCGCGGGCTTTGGTGCTAGCGTCCATTTGCGGGTGTGCGATGAGGGACCAGGTTTTCCGTCGGGCGTTTTGGCCCGGGCATTCGAGCCGTATGTCACGGCTAAGCCCAAGGGGACCGGACTAGGGTTGGCGATCGTGCGCAAGATGGTCGATGAGCAGGGTGCGCGAATCACACTCGAAAACCGTTTTGACGCGAATGGCCTCATTTGTGGCGCTCAGGTCGAAATTACCTTCACCCGAATTGCGGTCTAAGTGCGCGGCCGCACGACAGCTTCATCTATAGTGACGACTTGGTCACGTTGGTGGGCGCCGGCGGCATTTCCCGGATCGATTTGATGGCAAGGCATGGCTGATATTCTGGTCGTCGACGACGAAGTCGGCATCCGTGAACTACTCGCTGAAATTCTCGGCGATGAGGGACACACCGTTCTCTTGGCTGACTGTGGGAACCGCGCCCGGGCGTTGCGCGATGAAACGCGTCCGGATCTTGTGTTGCTCGACATCTGGATGCCCGACCACGACGGACTGACGGTCCTTCGCGACTGGGCCGCCCGCGGTCAATTGACGATGCCCGTCATCATGATGTCAGGTCACGCAACGATCGATACCGCGGTTGAAGCGACCCGGATCGGCGCCCTCGATTTTCTTGAAAAGCCCATCGCGTTGCAGAAGCTCCTGCGTGCCGTGGCCGCTGGACTGGAACGGGGTCGTGCAGGACCCATCTCGGTCCCAGTGCAGGCCCCAGTTGGGGATCGGAACCCGCTGGTGCTGGCCAATGCCGGCGCGGCATCGGATGCGCGCCACGCTGAAGGCTTAGGGCTGAGCGGCGCTTCAATTGGTCATGATGCCCTGCCTCTGGATATGCCGCTACGTGAAGCGCGCGACGTGTTTGAGCGGGTGTACTTTGAGCATCATCTGGTGCGCGAGCAGGGCAGCATGACCCGGGTCGCTGAGCGCACGGGCCTCGAACGAACTCACCTCTATCGCAAGCTCAAACAATTGGGAATCGATCTGACCCGTGGGGCATGGCGGCGGATCGTTTGACCGGCGCCTCTGAGCGCGCGCAGTATCCGTGTGCATCTCATGAACACCTCATGAACACCCCATGAAGATCATTGTCTTGGGCGCAGGCCGGGTCGGCGAGTCCGTGGCTGAGAGTCTTGCTTCCGAGCACAATGACATTACGGTCATCGATCAAGATCCGGCGCGTCTGGCGAAGTTGCGCGAACGACTCGATGTGCAGGTGGTCGCCGGCAATGGCTTGTTGCCCAGCACCTTGCTGGCCGCAGGTGCCGAAGACGCGGACATGCTGATCGCGGTGGCCGCGATGGACGAGACCAATCTGGTGGCGTGTCAGGTCGCAGCGCGCCTGTTCAATTTACCGCTGCGGATCGCTCGAGTGCGCTCGACCGACTTCGATGCCTATCCGGATTTGTTGGGCGAGGGTGGATTTGCGGTCAACCACATGATCTGTCCCGAACAGACCGTGACCGAAACGATCTCCAAACTGATTGAATTTCCGGAGGCCCTGCAGGTTCTGGAGTTTGCGGGAGGCCGGGTCAGCCTGATCGCAGTGCGCGCCTACGCCGGGGGTCCGCTGGTGCGACATCCGATTCGGGAACTGCGCAACCACATTCCCAATATCGATACCCGTATCGTCTCTATTTTTCGCAACGACCGGGCGATTCGACCCGATGGCGACACGATGGTGGAACCGGGCGATGAGGTGTTTTTCCTTGCGCCCAGCGAGCATATCCGCACGGTGATGAGCGAGTTACGGCGGATGGATAAGCCGGTCCGGCGCGTCATGATCGCCGGTGGCGGCCGTATCGGGCTGCGTCTGGCGCGAGCGCTGGGCGAGCGTTACGAGGTCAAGATCATCGAGCGCTCGCGCACGCGCGCCGAGTATCTCGCTCAGGAGGTGCCATCTTCCGTCGTGGTGCTTGAGGGCGACGTGACCGATGAGGAGTTGCTGAGCGACGAGGGCGTCGACTCGACCGACCTGTTCGTCGCGGTCACGAGCGACGATGAGAACAACATCATGGCGGGTTTGCTCGCCAAGCGGATGGGTGCGAGTCGAACGATTGCGTTGATTAACCGGCGCGCGTATGCCGAGTTGATGCAAGGTAGCCGAATTGATATCGCCATCGTGCCTGCCCAGGCGACCATCGGTAAGCTACTGACGTATGTGCGTCGGGGCGATATGGCTGCGGTCCATTCGCTGCGCCGCGGGGCGGCCGAAGCGCTCGAAGCGGTTGCCCATGGCGATGCCGCATCGTCCAAAGTGGTCGGGCGCCGGATCGAACAATTGGCGCTGCCCAAGAGCGCCATGATCGGCGCACTCGTGCGTCGTGATCCCGATGGCTCCTCGCGGGTCATCATGGCCCACCACGATACGGTGATCGAGAGTGATGACCACGTCATTGTTTTCTGTGACGATCGCAAACACGTCCCGGCGGTCGAGAAGCTGTTCCAGGTGAGCGTCGGATTTTTTTGATGGCGGGCGCTGACCGATCGCTGGCGATGGTGCGGGTGCTGGGCGTGTTGTTGTTTCTGTTTGCGCCTACCTTTCTCTTGCCGTTGGGCTGGTCGCTTTGGGCTGACGATGGCCATTGGCAGGCGTTTGCCGCAGGCGCTGGGGCGAGTCTTGGCGCCGGTTGCATCCTCTGGGCCCTTGGGCGCGCGCAACGCACCGAACTCCAGCCGCGTGACGCCTGCTTGCTGGTGGTCGCTGGATGGTGTGTCTGCACCGTGCTGGCGACGATTCCGTTTCGGTTCCTGTTGCCTGAAACTTCGATCCTGGGTGGGTTCTTTGAGGCGATGGCCGGCCTGACAACCACCGGCGCGACCGTATTAACCGGACTCGAGCGCCTCCCGCAATCACTGCACATCTGGCGTAGCCTGCTGCAATGGATCGGGGGCTTGGCGATCATTGTGATGGCCGTTGCCGTGCTGCCGATGGTGGGTGTGGGCGGGATGCAGCTGTATCGAGCCGAGGCGCCGGGGCCGATGAAGGCCGGCCAGATGGGACCGCGCATCGTTCAGGCTGCCCGAGCGCTATGGCTGGTCTACCTGATTCTGACGGTCGGTTGTCTGCTCGCGTTGCGGGGTGCGGGCATGTCGTGGTTCGACGCGATCTGTCACGCGTTGACGACGGTATCCCTCGGGGGGTTTTCGACCCGGGACCAGTCGATTGAAGCGTTTGCTTCGCCGGCCATCGAATTCGTTTTAATGGCGTTTATGACCTTGGGTGCGCTCAATTTTGCGACCCATTTTCATGCTTTTCACCACCGTAGTCCGCGCGCGTACTGGCGAGATTCGGAGGCATTGGCAGTCGTCATCACGATTTTGGCCAGTACCGCCGTGTTGGCGGCCTTTTTGTCGTGGCGCGGCGTGTTCGAGGACGATCAGTTGGCATGGCGCCACGCGGCCTTTCAGGTGATCTCATTGGCTACGACCACCGGATTCTCGACGCTGGACTGGACCTTGTGGCCCAGCTTCGCGTCGATGTGGCTGGTTTTTCTGTCCTGCGTCAGTGCGTCCGCAGGCTCGACCGGGGGCGGAATCAAAATGATCCGAACCCTGATCCTGGTCCGCCAGACCGGGCGCGAGCTGGCCCGCGTGGTTCATCCGCGCGCGGTGGTTCCGTTGCGTATCAGCGGGCAGTCGATCGAGAGCAAGGTGGTTTTCTCTGTGCTCGGGTTCATGTTGCTGTATGGGGCGACCCTGGTGACCGTCGCCTTTTTGCTGATGGCCAGTGGACTGGATTTCACCACGGCGGTGACCGCGACCTTGGGGTGCCTGAACAACGTCGGGGCTGGACTGGGCCTGGTCGGTCCAGCCCACCAGTTCGGGAGCTTAACGGATCCGCAAATTGGCCTTTTGACGCTGACGATGCTGGCCGGGCGGCTCGAACTGATCATTCTGTTCGTGTTGTTGACCCCGGTGTTTTGGCGGCGCTAGAGGCCCTAGGCTGGGCGCGCGATCTGCTGAAGCTTGTGGATTTCGCCCGCGCCCCCATCTAGGGCCAGACAATGTTGGAGCACACCCATGCGCTTGATTTATAACAGCCCCAGTTTTTGTGTGTTGGAATTCCCCAAGGCTAATCCCGTGGGCATTCCGCCCGCTTTCGGCGGTGGATTTGAGATTCTCGACAAAGCGGCACGGCGCGAGATTTTTCTGGCTGGGTCGATGGCCGAGGGATTTCGAGAGCACTTGAGGGTCTGGGCCCAAACGCCACCCAGCCTGGAAGAAGTCGATGATTTCCTGACCCGATTTCAAGGCTTGGCGCATCAACCGCTGGTGCTGCACTGAAGCTTGCCCCTAGACTGCAGGGTATGACGCATCCATTGTTCGCTTGGTCGGGGGCGCTCGCCTGATGGGTTTGCTCCATGAGGCGGGGATTTGTCGGCGCTTGCGCCCCGAAGGCCCCGGGCTGATTCACCGACAGTGGTCCCCCGAGAATCCGCCGCGCGCTGTCGTCGCGATCATCCACGGGGTCTGCGAGTACGGCGGGCGCTACGGCAAAGTGGTCGCCCCGGCCTTGACCGAACGCGGCTTCGCGGTGCAAACGGTCGACCTGCGTGGGCACGGCGAGTCCGAGGGCGAGCGCGGGCACGTTGAATCCTTCGATGATTACCTCGACGACCTCGACCATTTGTTTGAGAGCGCGCTCGAACAAGCCCAGCGCGAGGCGATCCCACTTTTTCTCTACGGTCACAGCATGGGCGCGTTGATCCTCATGGACTGGCTGAGCCAACGCGATGCTTCTCCGGCGGCGGGGGCCATCATCAGTGCGCCGCCCCTCATCCCAGGCCTGCCAGGGGCGCCCTGGTTGACGGGGCTCACGCAGGCGATGTCGTTCTGGTGGCCGACCCTGTCCATGGACTTACCACTCGGGTCCGACGAACTGACGCGAGATCCTCAACTCAAGTCGGTCTGGAACCGCGACCCGCACATGAACAGTCGGGTGACGGTGCGTTGGGGAGCCGAGTTATTGGCTGCGATCGACCGCGTCAATGTCCGTGCACCGCAGGCGATCACACTCCCGGTGTTATTGGTCCACGGGACTGACGACGATATTTGCCGGGTCGAGGGCACCGAGCGCCTGTTTGATTCCATCGCCGCCGCAGATCGGACCCTCCGTTTGTGGCCGGGAAGTCGACATGAGGTTCATCACGATATGGATCGGGAGCAGATGTTGGGCGAATTGGCGCAGTGGATTGAAGCCCGTCTCGGACCCAATTCCAGCTCGACCGGTCGACACCGTTAAACTACGCGGCTCGATTGGAAATATTTATGACTGTTGAGCTGACGTTGCGAGCGCTGCTGGAGTCGCGCATCTTGTTCCTCGATGGGGCGATGGGCACGATGATCCAGCAGGAGCACCTAGATGAATCCGATTTTCGTGGCGAACGCTGGCGCGACCATGACCGGGATTTGAAGGGCAACAACGAGTTGCTCTGTATCACCCGTCCAGACGTCATTCGCGGGATCCATGAGCGCTACCTGGCGGCCGGGGTTGACCTGATCGCGACCAACACCTTTGGCGCAACCTCGATTGCGCAGGAGGATTACGGCCTTCCTGAAATCGCACGCGAACTCAACCTGGCCGCGGCCCGAATTGCCCGCGAGGCGTGTGATCGCATTTCCACTCTCGACCGTCCGCGGTTCGTTGCCGGCGCCATCGGCCCCACCCCGCGCACCGCGAGCATCTCACCGGACGTCGCCGACCCTGGCGCGCGCAACGTCACCTTCGATCAGCTGCGCGAATCCTATTCAGAGCAGGCGCAAGCCCTACTCGATGGGGGCGCGGACGTCCTCTTGGTCGAAACCATTTTCGACACTCTGAACGCGAAAGCCGCGATTTTTGCGATTGAGACCTTGCAGGACGAGCGTCATGCGGCGGGCCTTCCATCGATTCCGGTGATGATCTCGGGCACGGTGACCGACGCCTCAGGGCGCATCCTGTCGGGGCAGACAGTCGAGGCCTTCTGGAACAGCGTGCGCCACGTGCGTCCCCTTACCATCGGCCTCAATTGCGCCCTGGGTGCTGCGCTGATGCGCCCCTACATCGAAGCGCTATCGCGGATTGCCGATACGTATATTTGCGTCTATCCGAACGCAGGTCTGCCCAACCCGATGTCCGACACGGGCTTTGATGAAACGCCTTGCATCACCGCTGGGCTATTGGAGCAATTTGCCCGCGCTGGCCTGGTCAACATCGCGGGGGGCTGTTGCGGGACGACGCCCGAGCATATTGCGTCGATTCAACGTGCGGTGGCGCCGATCGCCCCGCGCCGATTGCCCCGGCTTGAGCGCCGACTGCGACTCTCTGGGCTCGAGGCCTTCGAAGTTGGCGAGGACAGTCTCTTTGTCAATGTGGGCGAGCGCACCAATGTGACCGGAAGTCGGCGCTTCGCGAAGCTCATTCTCGAGGGCGATTTTGACGCGGCGCTGGCAGTTGCCCGCGAGCAGATTGAGGGCGGCGCTCAGGTGATCGACGTCAACATGGACGAAGCCATGCTGGATTCGGCCGCCGCGATGACTCGATTTTTGAACCTTGCCGCTTCTGAGCCCGACATTTCGCGGGTTCCGGTGATGATTGATTCTTCAAAATGGGAAGTGATCGAGGCCGGTCTGAAATGTGTTCAGGGCCGCAGCATCGTCAATTCCATTTCGATGAAAGAAGGCGAAGCGGAGTTCCTGCGTCAGGCCCGCCTCTGTCGAAAATACGGTGCCGCCGTGATCGTGATGGCCTTTGATGAGCAGGGACAGGCCGACACCCTCGAGCGGCGCTGCGCGATTTGTGAACGCGCCTACCGCCTCCTCGTCGATCAGGCGGGGTTTGCACCCGAGGACATTGTTTTTGATCCAAACGTGTTCGCGATTGCGACCGGCATCGAGGAGCACGATCGTTATGCGGTCGACTTTATTGAAGCCACCCGCTGGATTCGCACCCATCTACCGGGAGCGAAGGTCTCGGGCGGTGTCAGTAATGTGTCGTTTAGTTTTCGTGGGAACGACCCGGTTCGGGAAGCCATTCACACGGTGTTCCTGTTCCATGCGATTCGGGCAGGCATGTCGATGGGGATCGTCAACGCAAGCCAGCTTGGCCTCTACGATGACTTAGACCCTGAACTGCGTCTGCGGGTCGAGGATGTGGTGCTGGCTCGGCCCCCGCGGGCGCTTGATGGCAGTGAATTTGCGCCAGACCATCCGGACTACGGCAAGTCAGCGACCGAGCGATTGATCGAATTTGCGTCCACGGTTCGGGGTGGCGGCGCGCGCCGCGAGGAGGACCTGGCCTGGCGCGCTTGGCCGGTCAATCAGCGGCTCACCCACGCGTTGGTCCATGGGATCACGCAATGGATTGTGGCCGATACCGAAGAGTCCCGGGGGCAGGCCGTACGCCCAATCGATGTGATCGAAGGCCCGCTCATGGACGGGATGAACTACGTGGGCGACCTCTTTGGCGCCGGCAAAATGTTTTTGCCCCAAGTCGTCAAGAGCGCGCGCGTGATGAAGCAGGCCGTGGCGCACCTTGTGCCCTATATCGAGGCCGAAAAAGCGGCCCACGCGGCGGCAACGGGGACGGTGGCTGCCGCCAAGGGTAAGGTCTTGATCGCCACGGTCAAAGGCGATGTGCATGACATCGGCAAGAACATCGTCGCGGTGGTGCTGCAGTGCAATGCCTTTGATGTCCTGAATCTCGGTGTGATGGTGCCGGCTGCGAAAATTCTCGAGGTGGCCAAGGCTGAGAACGTCGATGTGGTGGGGCTATCGGGACTGATTACCCCATCGCTCGAGGAAATGGCCAATGTGGCACGCGCAATGGAGCGCGACCCGTGGTTCAGTAGCCGTCGGATCCCGTTACTGATTGGCGGTGCGACGACTAGCCGGGTGCATACAGCGGTCAAGATTGCGCCGCATTATTCGGGTCCCGTGATTTATGTGCCGGACGCGAGCCGATCCGTGCCGGTGGTCCAGAGCCTGATCTCGCGGGAATCACGCGCGGACTTCATTGCGCAGACGATGGCTGATTACGAACGGATCCGCTTGCAGCATGCGGGCAAAAAAGGTCCAGCACTGGCAACCCTTGAAGAGGCGCGTGCCAATCGGGTGGCCATCGACTGGGCTGGATCGTTGGCGGCGGGTGAAATCATCACGCCCCGGTTTACAGGCGTACGCGCACTGAAAAAGGTCGATCTGGCGAGCCTGGTCCCCTACATCGACTGGACGCCCTTCTTTCAGGTCTGGGATCTGGCGGGTCGGTATCCGGCGATTCTCGATGATGCCGTCGTGGGGATTGAAGCTCGGCGGGTCTTTGCGGACGCCCAGTCGATGTTGGAGCGGATTGTTCGCGAGCGTTGGCTGACCGCCCAGGGGGCGTTCGCAATTTTGCCGGCCGCCGCGGTCGAGCATGAAGACATTGCGGTTTGGGCACCCGAACGCTTCACGAGCGTCGAGGAGGCGCCAGCGCCTCTTTTTGTCTGGCACGGCTTACGTCAACAATTGGCCCGAACCCCCGATGAAGCGGGCGCTCGGACACCCAACGCGGCCCTGGCTGATTTTATCGCGCCGGCGGCAAGCGGGATTACGGACCATATCGGGCTCTTTGCCGTGACCGCCGGTCTGGGTGTTGACAAACGTGCGGAAGCGTTCGAGGCGGCTGGCGATGATTATTCGGCGATTATGTTGAAAGCGCTTGCCGATCGCCTGGCGGAGGCGTTTGCGGAGTGGCTCCATGAGCGCGTGCGGCGCGAGTTTTGGGGGTACGCACCGGACGAGGCCCTGGAAACCGGCGACCTCGTGGCCGAACACTATCGAGGTATTCGTCCTGCCCCGGGGTACCCCGCATGCCCCGAGCATCCGGTCAAAGCCGAACTGTTTCGGGTCTTGGGGGCCGAGCAATTTGGGATGGCCCTCACAGATTCTGGCGCGATGACACCAGCAGCGGCGGTGGCTGGTTTTTATCTTGCACATCCGCAGGCACGCTATTTTAACGTTGGACGGATTGGTGAAGATCAACTGGCCGACGCGGCGCGTCGCCGGGCCTGGACGCTGGATCAGGCACGGCGCGAACTGGTGTCTGCGCTGGGCTAAGCGCGCAGCGCCAGGGCTTTTGGATTAGACGCCCCAGACGACGTCACGCCCTCCCGCATGCGCCGCTTGAAGCAGATCGAGTAGCGGCCAGGCGCGCGCACCAAACGACACGGGGGGCTCGGGCGCCTCGGTGTCCGGGTCCGTGTAGGGGTGTTTAGAGGGTTCCGATGAGGGGTGGTCGATTTGTGCGGGAGCATGGATAGATGAGTGCGCTCGCGCCCGCTCGAGTCGGGCGATGATCTCGGGCAGTTGAGCTACCGTGACGATTCCGGACGGGGTGGGTTCTTTGCCCATCGCGCGCAAGAGTGGCTCGGCCACATCGGCTGTCATGACCACGGTACCCGTCGCTCGGGAGCGGAATTCGTAAAGCATATAAAGGTCTCCGGTTGGGCAAGGCCGCTGATCAGACCGAACTGGGTGCAAGAGAAGATGCAGAAAGAGCAGAAAGAGCAAAAACCGCGAAAACAGCAGGAACCGCAAAGACCGCAAAGGCAGCAATTTTCGGGCATGGTCCGGGCTTTGATGTGCGTATTGCTTTTAAGTGCGTGCTCCCCGAAGTATGACTGGCGTGAGGCGGGGGATCCGGCCCTGGGCATGCGGGTGCTCTTTCCGGGTAAACCCGATGTCGCCGTTCGAACGATATTGCTGGGCAATTTAACGCTCGAGATGCGTCAGCAGGGTGTTCGGGTGGATCAGACCATGTTCATTGCCGGCGGCGCGACGTTGCCCGCGGACGATGAGGGGATGCGCGCGCAGGCGATCGCGGACATGAGGGCTGCGATGGTGCGAAATCTTGGCGGCACCGAGGTGGCTGTGCAGACGCGGGCGGTGCCGGTCATTAACCCGGCCGGGCTGGAGCGCGGGCGTCAATCAGGCGTGATGATCGAGGCGCAGGGACGAATTCAGGACGCCCAGGGGCGGATGAGGGCCATTTTTGTGGCTCGCGGGAATCGCGTTTGGCAGTGGGTTGTGCTCGGCGCGGAAGTGGACGCCGAGCAGGCGTCTAATTTTCTGGATTCAGTGCGTCTGGTGGAATAGCCGGAGTTGCTCCAGGGGTTCCTCGTCCAGATCGCCTTCCCGGTTCAAGTCGGCATCCATTTCGGCAAGCATTCCATTCGGAGGAGAATGGAGCTCAGTGCCAAGCAACAGCAGATCCTGCGCAAAGCGCAACACGAGCGAACGCTCGCGTGGATCGAGTTGGGTACTGATCGATTGGAGGCGTTTTTCATAAACTGCCAACTCGATGATGGGCGCAGGCACTTCCATAAAACTCCCCAAGAATTGTATTTGTTGCAAGCAACGTGATGAATCAAAAGGTAGCATTTTTTGATGCGGCATTCCCCCGCCAGAACTGCAAAAACTCCCAACTCCAAGTTCTAATTTTGGCCGACCGATGATTCGTCAACGCATGGTTCGGATCTTGTACCGTTGGTCAGGGCATCGTCGGTTGCGGGTGATCAGTGACGGTGGTGTCCCTTACCTGGAGCGTTATTACCTGGGCACTTGGGTAGGCATCCGATGTTATTTGCATCGTTTTGTGGGCAGTGATCCCGATCGCGGATTACATGACCATCCCTGGTCGTGGGCCGGGTCGATTGTGCTGGCGGGTTTTTACCGAGAACAACTGGATTGGGGGACGCGCACCGTTCGGCGGTTCAACTGGTTGCGGGGCTCGACCTTTCACCGAGTCTTGTTGCCGGAGTCGATGAACGAAGTCTGGACGCTCTTTTTTCATCGGGCACAAAATACGAAGTCCTGGGGCTTTCGCGCGCCCGGCGGCGAGATGGTTCGAATCGCCTCGGGTGACAATCGCCGGGACTGGTGGTTGGATGCGCCCTTGGGGGCCGATCATCCCCAACGTGCGCCAGAACGTGCGCCAGAACGGGCGCCAGAACGGGCGCCAGAGCGGGCTCCGGAGTGAACCCCAGGCCAGGCCGCTAACCGCCTCGCCTCGCCTCGCCTCGCCTGGCCGCGGCTTGGTCGGAGGCACGCTCTTGAGCCCGGGGCTTCTCACGAGATCGCTCGCGCGGGTGTCGGGATCCGCAGTGAGATGGCTTCAGCGACATGCTCAATGGAGAGGCGTTCGTGCGATTCCAGATCAGCGATCGAGCGCGCAACCCGCAGGACCCGATGCAAGCCGCGACCTGACAGATCTAGCCGCTGGGCCGATTGGGCCAGTAGGGCATGCGCAGCGCTCGTCGTGGGACAGTGCTGGTCGAGGGCCTGCGCCGACAGCCAGGCGTTGGGGACGCCCTGGCGTTGCGTTTGGCGCAGCCGCGCTCGCGTGACGCGAAGGCGCACCGTCGTGCTCGTTTCGCCGTCTGGCGGTCCCAGCAAGGCGACGCTCGGTTGGGCCGCCACATGCACAAACAGATCGATCCGATCCAGTAGGGGTGCCGAGAGGCGAGCCCGATAGCGGTGCACCCGTTCACCGGTACAGAGGCATTGCGGGGTACCCAGGAAGCCGCAAGGACAGGGGTTGGTCGCGGCGACCAGTTGAAAACGTGCCTGAAACTGCGCCTGCCGGTCGGCCCGCGCGAGTTGGATCAGACCCGTTTCGAGGGGCTCGCGCAGCGCGTCCAAGGTTTTAGGACGCCATTCCAGGAGTTCATCCAGAAACAGCAAACCTTGGTGGGCGAGGGATATTTCGCCGGGTCGCGGCGGATGGCCACCGCCGATCAGTGCGCTCACCGTGGTCGAATGATGCGGGCTGCGGAATGGACGTTGGCCAAAGCGACGGGGATCAAATGCGCCGGTCAGGCTGGACAAGGTGGCGGATTCGAGCGCTTCTTCGTCGGTCATGGGGGGTAAGAGCCCCGCAAGTCGATGCGCTAACATCGACTTTCCGGTTCCCGGCGGGCCGCTGAGCAGGAGCGCATGGCCCCCACAGGCCGCGATTTCAAGCGCCCGTTTAGCCGCGGGTTGACCGCGCACATCGGTGAGGTCGGTGAGGTCGGTGAGGTGGTCCAGGTCCCCGAGCTTGACGGTGTCAGCCGGGTTTGCCTGGGCCCCGGACGCGCCCGCCGGGGTTTCGCCGCGCAACACCTGAGCCGCTTCGGCGAGTGAAGCCAGCCCCCAAATGGGCGCCTGGATGGATTCGTTGAGCACGGTTTGAACCAATCGGGCTTCGATGGCGTCCCGAAGTGGCAGCAGCAGCGTTCGGCCGGCCGGATCTCGGCGGTTGGCCAACGCGATTCCGAGGACCCCCCGGCCGCTGGCGCGCAAGGTGCCTGAGAGGGAGAGTTCGCCCACACACTCCAGCCGATCTAACTGCCCCGCGGGCAACTGATCGCTTGCCACGAGAATGCCCAGGGCGATGGGCAGGTCCAGTCGGCTTGAGCGCTTGGGCAGATCGGCGGGGGCCAGGTTGACCGTGATTCTGCGCGTCGGGAACTGAAATCCACTTTCCTGCAGAGCGGCCCGAACCCGCTCACGGGATTCGCGCACCTCGGCGTCGGGCAATCCGACGATCTGGAAGTTGGGCAAGCCGTTGGCAAGATGCACTTCGACGGTCACCGCAGGCGCGCTGCTGCCGACGAGCGCCCGGCTGTGAACAATGGCCAACGCCATGAGCGCTCCAGACCGCCGGCGCCAAAGCGCACGCGGGGGTGTCAGTGCTACGGGTTGTGCGGGGGCTCAAAGCCAGCGCTTGGCGCTGACGCTTGGCGGGCTTCGAACTGTTGGACTTGCTTCTCTAAGGCGTCGAGCTTGTCGCGGGTTCGGGCCAGCAGTTCACGCTGCAATTCGAACTCTTCGCGGGTGACCAGTTCAAGACGTTGAAAGCCTTGCGCTAGCAGGGCCTTCAGGTTGCGTTCCAGATCGGCAGCGGGCCCAGATCGTAAGAGCCCGAGCACCCGATGCTGCAAATCGTCGAAAAACGCCTGTCGGTCCATGATCACTCGAGTCTAGCACGTGGCGCAGCCGCCAGATGGGGAGTGATGCCGGCGCGACGGATGCGCGCAATTAGGCAGGGTGAGCGGGTCGTGTGCGGCTGGTCACGGTGGGCGGAATGGTCCCGAATACAGTTGCACAGGATGAGTGCCCAACGCACCATATGTGGGCTTTTTTGAGAGACGAGCCGACCGTGGCGAGGTTTCCCAAGCGTTTTCAGGAATTGACGAGGGCTCATGCACCAAGTTGACTCCTGAATTGCATTGGCATAGCTCGTGCAAAGGCTTCGTTTGTCGCAAAGCCGGCGTCGGCCACACGCGGTGCCGAGTTTTTGATCCGTTTGTACCTACAGGAGATTTCCTCATGAAAAAGACCATGATTTGTGTCAGTTTGGCTGCTGCACTCGGTGCGGTGTCCATGACTTCGGTCGCGCAAACGGCGGCCTCGGCCCCAGCCGCGGCACCCACCCCCGATTGGACCGTCACGGGCAATGCCACCCTGATCTCCGACTATCGATTCCGTGGCTTTACCCAAACCAACTTTGGCCCGGCTTTTCAGGGCGGTTTTGATGTGGCGCACTCGTCTGGTTTTTACCTCGGAAACTGGAACTCCAACGTGGCTCAAGCCCTCTACAACGGCGCGAGCCTGGAGACCGACCTCTACGGGGGTTTCAAGGGCGAACTCATGAAGGACTTGGGCTTTGATGTCGGCGTTCTGCACTACATGTACGCCAAGAGCGGGAAGGACTACACCTCTCCTCTCGCAAGCGCACAGGGCAAAAAAGTCGATAACACCGAAATTTACGGAGGCCTGACCTACGGCCCCTTCTCGGGCAAGTTGTTTTACGCCACCGGCGATTACTTCAAGACCGCCGCTCTGTTTAATGCCCGGAAAAAGACCGACGGCACAACCTACCTGGATCTGAGCTACTCGCAAGAATTCAGCGGGATTACCCTCGGCGCGCATTATGGTTTGCTGAGCCTAAAAAATAACGCCCAAAGCGCGCTCACTCTGGCGACCGATGCCGGTGGCGCTGCGTTGCCCAAGACCGTCGGGGATTTCAAGCTTAGTGCCGGC
>Ga0209401_1001605_pt1 | contig 14919 bp, 10 predicted proteins | sample M_140807_MF_Meta_FD_187318 | JGI IMG/M metagenome (GOLD analysis project Ga0209401, IMG submission 187318) | Freshwater microbial communities from Lake Montjoie, Canada to study carbon cycling - M_140807_MF_MetaG (SPAdes) (version 2) | ecosystem: Environmental > Aquatic > Freshwater > Lake...
TTGCATCGCCTGACCTTCAGGATTCGCTGACCTTCAGGATTCGCTGACCTTCCGGCGGTACGTTTAGGGCTCCAAAAGTCGGCGAAGGCCGATGGTTTCCCGATGCACATCCCTCACATCCCTTGCCGGTGTTCCAAAATACGTTTTTCCTCCGGGGATGGATTTGGTAACCCCCGATTGCCCCAGCACATTCGCGCCTTCCCCGATATCGATGTCTTTTTGAACGCCCACTTGGCCCCATAGGCAAACGCCGTCTGCAATTCTGGTTTTGCCACCAACGCCAACCTGCGCGGCAATCAAGCAATTTTTGCCAACCACCACCCCATGACCCAAATGGACCTGGTTGTCCAGTTTGGTGCCTTCGCCCAGGATGGTATCGCCAGAAACACCTTTGTCAATGGTACAAGCAGCGCCAATTTCAACCGCGTCGTGAATGATGACCCGCCCGCAGCTTAACAAACGATCGTAGGAACCGTTGGGGCGCTTTTTGTAATAAAATGCATCGGCCCCCAGGATGGACCCGGCGTGAATAACAACCCGGTCTCCGATGATGGTGTCGGCGTAAATCACAACATGGGGATGGATAACACAGGAGCGACCTATTCGAACCCGGTCCCCCAAAACAACGCCCTGCATGATGACAGTGTCCTCTCCAATTTCGACATCTTGACCGGCATGGTAATGGTGCCCCATCGGGTTGCCAAACGGACGGTAACGACGAACCAAGCTGTTGTAAACATCAAAAGGCGCGTCGCAGACCAACAGGCATTTCCCGGGGGGGCATTCCATTCGGCTGTTAATCAAAACAACGCTGGCAGGGGAGGCTAAGACCTTGGGGTAATATTTGGGATGATCGCAATAGGTGAGGTCACCTGGCCCCACCTTGTGAATTTCATTGATTCCGGTGATGATCAGGGATGAATCACCGATGATTTCGAGGCCGAGTTCAGAGGCCAAAGCCGGCAGGTGCAGAGGATCGCGCAATTGCATGGTGGATTGGTTTACAATTCAAAGATAAGACCGGTCCTAAGCGTACTTTTGAGGGGCACGAAACCCGATTTTCCCACAGATATCTCTCAACGTCTTCTTTCTTAACAAACCCAATGGAATCGAACCCCATCCGCAAAACGCCTCTCCATGCAAGTCACTTGGCCCTTCATGCCAAGATGGTTCCCTTTGCTGGCTTTGACATGCCGGTTAGTTACAGCGGTATCAAGGCCGAACACCTGGCAGTGCGTTCCGCCTGCGGGCTCTTTGATGTATCGCACATGGGGGAATTTAGGGTCAGCGGTCCCGGGGCCCTGGAATTTCTGGAAAAGGTAACTTCCAACCATGTAGCCTCGCTTTTTCCCGGACGGGTTCAGTATTCCTGCATGCCCAACGGTCGAGGTGGTTTGGTGGATGATTTGTTGGTTTACAACCTGGCCCCTGAATCCTATTTGTTGGTGGTTAATGCGGGGAACCTCCGCAAAGATTGGGAATGGCTCAGCAGCCATCTGCCAACCGATGGCAGCGTAGTCCTGGAGGATCATTCGGATGATACCGCCTTGTTGGCCCTGCAAGGACCTCGTGCCTTGGATATCCTGCAGCCCCTTTGCGATGTTGATTTGTCGGGATTGGCGTATTACCATTTCACCCACGCCACGGTGGCTGGCCTGGGTTCGGTGCTGGTATCGGCGACTGGTTATACCGGTGCCGGTGGTTTTGAGTTGTATGTTCCGTCCAATCAGGCGACCCAGCTTTGGGATGCCTTGATGTTGGCCGGTGCAGCCCACGGCCTGCTACCCTGCGGTTTGGGTTGCCGTGATACCCTCCGTCTCGAAATGGGATTCTGCCTCTACGGCAACGATATCGATGAAACCACCTCTCCCATCGAAGCTGGGCTGTCTTGGATTACTTCCTTCAAAAAAGATTTTATTGACAAAGACTTCTTGTTGGAACAAAAGAAAAACGGGCCATCGCGACGTTTGGTGGGATTTGTTATGGAAGACAAAGGCATACCCCGCCATGGTTACCGCCTTTGCGATGCCGATGGTTTGGAAATCGGAAAGGTTACCTCCGGTTCCGAGTCCATATCGACGGGACGATACATTGGTATGGGGTATATGACTTCCGAATACGCAGCGCCCGGCAGCGTGGTTTTTGTTGAGAACAGGGATCGTCTCCTGCGCGCCGTGACGGTTCGCCCGCCTTTTATCCCCTCCCAAGGATCATAAAAGCTCTAGAATGGCGAATCAGGGTCTTTTGTTGCAGGTGGCCTTTACCCCCGAAGAACTGGGGACGACCGTTGTCCAAAACGCGCGGGTTGTCGTTTTGGATGTCTTGCGGGCGACCTCTGCCATTTGTGCGGGCCTTCATGCCGGGATTCGTTGTTTTCGACCCGTCCTCACCACCGAACAAAGCCTGTCCCTGGCCGAGCAAGGGTTTATCCCGGCGGCTGAACGCGAAGGGTTGGTAGCACCCGGCTTTGAGGTTGGAAATTCTCCCTTGGTCTTTCGGGAACCCCGCTTCCAAGGGACCCAAATTGCTTTGACCACAACCAACGGAACGCGGGCCCTTCATGCAGCACGCGATGCCGGTGCCTCCGAAATATTGGTAGGCGCGTTTTTGGGTTTGGAGGTCTTGTTGCAGGAACTCCATCAAAACCCTCGACCCACCGTCCTTTTGGGTTCGGGTTGGCAAGGCAAATTCAGTTGGGAGGATACCCTCTTGGCCGGGGCCCTGGCCGAGGCCTTGTTGACGCGTTCCCTCGGGTACCATGCCCAGGATGACCGAGTTCAGGCCGCTCGTTCCTTGTGGCAAAACCATCGCCACGATCTGCGCACGGCCATTCGATTGTCATCGCATTTTGCGCGCCTGGCCTCTGCCGGGCTGGAGGAGGATATTGATTTCTGTGTGCAGCTCAACGCATGCCCTATGTTTGGTCGTCTGGTGGGCGAGGACCTGGTACCCGGATTGGGTTAGGGTTGCAATTTGGGGTTGGCCAGGTGCCGATCTTGATCCCGGGCTGTTTTCTTTACGAGGCTGAGCCGGAGTTCCTTTTCGAGATCAATCCCGCATTGATTCGCGAGGCAAAGCAGAACCCATAACACATCCGCCATTTCGGGACCGAGTTGTTCAGCGGATTCACCCGCCTTGAAGGATTGTTCCCCGTAGGTTCGGGCCATGATACGGGCCATTTCACCCACCTCCTCCATGAGGATGGCGTTGTTGGTCAACGGGTCAAAGTACCGAACACCGTAGGTCTGTATCCAGGCATGGACCTGGTTTTGGGCGATTTGAATTCCTTCGGGGTTTTCAAAAAGGGGAAGGTTGGATTTTTCCATGGCGGGGCAGTGGGTTGACCGGGTTAAGGTAGCCTGGGTTAAATTGATCGGGAGCGGTCTCGGCTGTCCATCCAGATGGTCACCGGTCCGTCGTTGAGGAGTGTAATTTGCATATCCGCCCCAAAAACCCCTGATTGAACCCGGTGGGGCCAGGCTTTGCGGCATAAATCCACAAATTGCAGAAACAAAGGTTCGGCGACCGCCGGGGCGGCTGCTTTGCTGTAGCCCGGTCGATTGCCCTTGGCCGTATCCGCCATGAGGGTGAACTGAGAAACGATGAGGCACTCGCCCTGTATGTCTTGAACCGAAAGGTTCATACGGCCTTCCTCGTCCCCAAAGATGCGGAGTCGGAGCATTTTGCCAACCAAGTATTGCAGGTCTTCGGTCGTGTCATGGGGTTCCATACCGACCAAAGCCAAGAGTCCGGGGCCAATGCGGGCGTGGATTTGGCCGTCGATGTCGAGCTGGGCATGGGACACCCTTTGTAACAACAAACGCATGAGTTCTAGTTGTATTGATTGTCGTTGGCCAAAATGCTCAGGTACGACAGGAATCGTTCCGAATGGATACGGCCCTCCTTAACGGCTTCTTGTACAGCGCAAGACGGTTCGTGGGAATGGCTGCAATTGGGGAAGCGGCAGGCCGGGGCGATTTCCCGGATTTCCCGAAAATGGTAGGCGATTTCGTAGGGCTGCAGATCCAGGATTCCCCATTCTTTGATCCCGGGGCTGTCGATGACGGCGGTTCCGGGTCCGGTTTCGTAAAGGGTGGCCGCGGTGGTGGTATGGGTTCCTTTGCCGCTGTAGGCGCTGATGGCCCCGGTTGCGGCTTGCAATCCCGGAAACAAGGCGTTGATAAGGCTGCTTTTGCCGGCGCCTGAATAGCCGGTCAACAATTGAGTTCCTTGCTTCATGGCTTCGGCTAATTCGGGAATGCCATCCCCGTTCAGGGCCGAGCAAAACCAGGTTTCGATGCCAGCATCGGCGTAAACCAGTCGCCAATGTTCGGCGAGGTTTCGGTCCTCGACCGTCCAACGATCGGATTTGTTCAAGACCAGGTGACAAGGGATTCCAAAGGCCGCGGCGGTCAAGGCGATTCGGTCCGCAAAACCACCCGAAAAACGGGGTTCAAACAGGGAACAGACCATCCAAACCCGGTCGAGATTGGCGGCCAAGGCGTGCGTTTGTTTGGAAAGGTTGGTGGCTTTGCGGACCATGTGGTTGCGGCGGTCTTCGACCGATTCCACGGTCCAGTCCCCTGTCCCTTGGTTATAACACAATTCAACGATGTCGCCGCAACAAACCGGGTTGGTGGATTTGAGCTTTTGCAAACGAATTTTGCCCCGCAAAGTTGCCTGAACAACGGGTGCCTCCTCGTTAAGGATTCGGGCCAGAACCCGATGCCCGTGGGATTCGAGTACCAGCCCCTTCACTTAGACCTTGGTGCGGTTGTTGTAGTACAGGGAATAGTCCTTGCGGTGGGGGATGGTCTCTTTGAGCAAGGCCAGAGAAATGACCTCTTCCATGCGATCCACATAATGGAAAGTCATATCCGAAAGGTAGGTTTGTTTAATTTCTTCGACATCCTTCCGATTCCCTTTGCAGAGGATGATTTCCGAGATTCCGGCCCGCTTAGCGGCCAAAATCTTTTCTTTGATACCCCCAACAGGGAGTACTTTGCCCCGGAGGGTAATTTCCCCGGTCATGGCCAGTTTCTTGCGGATTTTGCGCTGGGTGTAGGTGGACAGCAAGGAAGTAAGCATGGTAATGCCAGCAGAAGGGCCGTCCTTGGGCGTGGCTCCTTCGGGAACGTGAATATGGATATCCGAATGCTCAAAAAGTTCAGGGTTGATATTCCATTCAGCGGCATGCGATCGAATGTAGGCCATGGCAATGCTGGCCGATTCTTTCATCACATCCCCCAGGTTACCGGTAATGTTGATGCGTCCTTTGCCTTGGCTAAGGCTGCTTTCGATGTAAAGGATATCCCCTCCCGATGCCGTCCAGGCCAATCCCGTAACAACTCCTGTATGGAGGTTGTTTTCGTAGAGTTCGGGTTCAAATTGACGAACCCCCAAAATGCGGGCCGCGCTTTCCTGGTCCACCTGGATTTCGTAAGGTTCTTCCAGGGCCTTGAGTTTGGCGTACCCTCGAACCAGCGAAGCGATTTTCTTGTCCAGCGAGCGGACCCCTGATTCACGGGTATAGGCTTCAATCAGGTGGCGAATCATGGGGATGGGAATGCGCAAATCGTTGCGGTCCAAGCCATGGGCCTCAAGTTGTTTGGGAATCAAGTACTTGCGCGCAATCTCAGTTTTCTCTTCGAGGGTGTACCCGTTGATTTCCACAATCTCCATGCGGTCCAAGAGGGCCGGCTGTATCGTGGCCAAGCTGTTGGCTGTTGCTATAAAGAGGACCTTGCTGAGGTCGTAATCTAATTCCAGGTAGTGATCAAAGAAAGCGTTGTTTTGTTCCGGATCCAGAACTTCGAGGAGGGCCGACGAAACATCGCCCCGGAAGTCTTGCCCAACCTTGTCGATTTCATCCAAGACCATGACAGGGTTGGAACAGCCTGCTTTTTTGATGCTCTGAATAATTCGACCCGGCATGGCGCCGATATAGGTTCGGCGATGACCGCGTATGGTGGCCTCGTCGTGGACACCGCCTAGACTCATGCGGACGTATTCTCGACCCAGGGCACGGGCGATGCTTTTGCCCAAAGAAGTTTTGCCAACCCCCGGAGGTCCCACCAAAAGGAGAATTGGGGCTTTCATGTTGGACTTGAGTTTGAGAACCGCCAGGTATTCTAGAATGCGATCTTTGATTTTCTCGAGGCCGTAATGATCGGTATCCAGGATTTTTTGGGCTCTTTTGAGGTCAAAGCGGTCTTTGGTTACCGTATCCCAGGGCAATTCCAGCAAAAGTTCGACATAGTTCAGGACTACGCTGTAATCGGCCGCCGCCGGATTCATCCGTAACAATTTATCGACTTCTTTGTCAAAATGTTTGCGGGTGGCATCGTTCCATTTCTTGGACTTGGCGCGCTCCTTGAGGTTCTGGACTTCCAGATCCGGGGTGGCTCCTCCCAACTCTTCCTGGATGGTTTTGAGTTGTTGATGCAAAAAATACTCCCGCTGTTGTTTGTCCAAATCGGTTTTGACTTTGGACTGAATCTGGTTTTTGAGTTCCAGCAATTGAAGCTCTTTGTGCAGGTATTCCAAGACCCGGGTGGAGCGTTCATGCAAATCATGAATTTCCAGCAAGGTTTGTTTTTCACCGACTTCGATGTTGAGGTTGCTGGCAATAAAGTTGACCAGAAAGGCCGGGCTTTCAATGTTACGAAGGGCCAGGGCGGCTTCGCTGGGAATGTTCGGGGAGATCTCTATGATTTGGAGGGCCAAATCCTTGATGGTCGAAATCAAGGCGTTGAATTCCTTGTTTTTGGGATCGGGCAGCAAATCGGGATTCGGGGCAAGATGGGCCTTGAGGTAGGGCTCCCGTTGCACCACTTCCTGCAATTCAAAACGCTGCCGGCCCTGAATAATGACCGTGGTATTGCCATCCGGCATGCGCAGCATTTTGAGAATGCGGGCCAGGGTGCCAATGCGGTGCAAGTCCTCGGGTCCCGGGTCTTCCACCGAAATATCCCGTTGGGACATCACCCCGATGGTTTTGGTCTTGTTGTTGGCTTCGCGGATCAGGCGAATGGATTTGTCCCGCCCCACCGTGATGGGAATGACCACCCCCGGAAAGAGGACCGTGTTGCGCAGCGGTAGGATCGGAACCGGCTTTTGGTAGGCTTCGTCCAGGCTGGGGTCCTCCTCTTCTTTGAAGGACATAATGGGGATAAACTCGGAATCGTCTTCGTACAGGGTCATGGCGGTGGGGGAGGGTCTAAGGTTCGTACAAAATAAGCAAGGATTGTGCCAGGTACTAGGAACTGACAGACTGTCCTCGCTTTGGTCACAGTGTCTTTGCCAAATTAGGAGACCAGTCCTTCGAGGCTGACCGAGGAGCTGGGCACGACCACCAGGCCGCTTTCCTCGAACCAATCCAGAAGGATGGCATCCGGGGCATGGATTTCCCCGCTCAGCAAGGCCGTCGATAGACGGTTGAGGACCTCCTTTTGGATGAGTCGGCGCAGGGGACGAGCTCCGTAGCGGGGGTCGTAGCCGTTGCGGGCCAGGTAATCCACCACCGCATCGGTGTAGGTCAATTGGACCTGCCGCTTTTCGAGGCGTTCCTGGAGCTCTTTGAGTTGCAGCGTCGCGATGGAGCGGATGTTATCGTGGCTCAACGGGTGGAATTCCACCACTTCGTCGATACGGTTGATGAATTCGGGTCGAAAGCGAGAACGCAAAAGGTCGTCCAATTCGGGGCGGTTTCCGTCCTCGTCTTCCAGACCGGCTCCCAAATTAGAGGTCATAATCAGGAGGGTGTTTTTGAAATTCACCGTTCGTCCTTTGTTATCCGTCAGTCGGCCTTCGTCCATGATTTGCAGGAGCAGGTTGTAAACATCGGTATGCGCCTTTTCGATTTCATCCAACAAAACCAAGGCATACGGGCGGCGTCGAACCGCTTCGGTCAATTGACCGCCTTCATCGTAACCCACATAGCCCGGAGGAGCTCCAATCAGTCGGGATACGCTGTGTTTTTCCTGGTACTCGCTCATGTCAATGCGGATCATGGCCTGTTCGTCGTTGAACAGAAGCAGGGCCAGGGCCTTGGTCAGTTCGGTTTTGCCGACCCCGGTGGGGCCCATGAACAAAAAGGTTCCGACCGGACGGTTTTCGTCTTGCAGCCCGGTCCGGTTGCGTCGCACGGCTTCGGCCACGGCTTGCACGGCGGCATCCTGACCGATCACCCGACGGTGAAGTTCATCTTCAAGGTGCAGTAGTTTGGTTTTTTCGCTTTCCAGCATGCGCTGAACAGGGATGCCGGTCCAACGGGCGACTACCTCGGCAATATCCTCGTATTCAACGACTTCTCTGAGTAATTTGCCGGCGCTCTCGGCGTTTTTCTGTTGTTCCAGGAGGCTTTGCAGTTCCGTTTCCACGGATTTCATTTTGCCGTAGCGTATTTCGGCCACCTGCCCATAGTCCGCGGCTCTTTCGGCTTGTTCGGCCTGGACTTTGAGTTGTTCCAGGTTTTGTTTGCATTGTTGGATTTGCTCCACCCATTTTTTTTCGGATTGCCAGCGTTCGCTGAGGATTCTGGCTTCTTCCTTCATCTTATTGAGATCCATATCCAAGGTCTGAACCTTGTCTTGGTTGTTCTCCCTCAGCATGGCTTGTTTTTCGATTTCCAGCTGCATGAGTTTGCGGTTCAGTTCGTCCAGTGCCTCGGGCATGGAATCAATCTGGATGCGCAATCTGGATGCCGCTTCGTCAACAAGGTCAATCGCCTTGTCCGGCAAGAAGCGATGGGGGAGGTAACGCTGCGACAACTCGACGGCGGCAACGATGGCTTCGTCCCGAATCTGGATACGGTGATGATTTTCGTAACGCTCTTTAAGACCTCGCAGGATGCTAATGGCGTCGTTGCGGTCCGGTTCTTCAACCAATACCTGCTGAAAACGGCGTTCCAGCGCTTTGTCTTTTTCAAAGTACTTGCGGTATTCATCCAAAGTGGTTGCGCCAATCGCCCTCAGCTCCCCGCGGGCCAGGGCCGGTTTGAGGATGTTGGCGGCATCCATGGCTCCTTCACCTCCGCCGGCCCCTACCAGGGTGTGGATTTCGTCAATAAAGAGGACTACACGGCCCTCGCTGCTGGTGACTTCGCGAACCACGTTTTTGAGCCGCTCTTCGAACTCGCCCTTGTATTTGGCGCCGGCCACCAAGGCGGCCATGTCCAAGGCGTAGACTTCTTTGTCTTTGAGGCTTTCGGGAACATCAGCCCGAACAATGCGCTGGGCGATGCCTTCCGCAATGGCGGTTTTTCCGACCCCGGGTTCGCCAATCAACAAGGGGTTGTTCTTGGTTCGGCGGGTCAAAATCTGAATGACTCGTCGAATCTCATCGTCCCTGCCAATGACAGGATCCAATTTGCCTTCGGCGGCCAAGGCGTTGAGGTTGCGGGCAAATTTGCCCAGGGCTTGGTTGGGGGTTTCTTGATTGGGTTCCATAATGTTTTGTCCTTTGCGGAGTTTTAGAAAGGTATTTCGAAGGGTGCCGGCTTTCATGCCTTGATTGCGAAGCATTTCACCGCAGGCATCGCCGCTTTCGGCTAGGCCCATTAAAAGATGCTCGGTTCCTATAAATCGGTCCCCCATGGATTCTCGGTGGGATTGAGCGCGTACCAAAGCTTGGTTAGCTCCGGCATCCAAAGCGTTCTGCGCTTTTTGGCCTTGGGGTAAATTTTGGAGGTTGCTTCGGTTGAGTTGGCGAATCCGGTCGGTGTCGATGTTCAATTCACGGCCAAGGCTAAGCAGCCAAGGCTGATCCACCTCAAACAAAGCTTCCAAAAGGTGGGGGGTTTGAACATAGCCATGGTTTTGTTGTTCCACTGTTTGCAAGGCCCATTGCAGGCATTGCTGTACGTGATCGGTCATGGCGGGGTTGTTCATAATGAGCGGGTTTCTATGTGGGGTATCGAATCAAGAACTCCGCCAAACCCCACCGCGTTCCTCTATCCGACCGTTGCAAGACAAATTGTCTCAAAAACAGGCAGATACCAAGACATTTTGACACCACAACCGGTATTCAACCGGGGACTGCCTTCCAATAAATTGGGTGAGAGGTGGTTAAACTTGCCCCAAAAGGGTTAGATTTGCGCTCGCTTTGAAAAAAAGCAGGAAGGAAACCAACTAAATGACTGAAAACCAAGCAACTACCCCCAAAACGACCCACGTCGCTCCCCCGACCGATTTCGATTGGTCCGCCGGTTCCGGCAAATTCGGCACCTATTCATCCGAAGAACGCCAGCGGATGGAGTCATTGTACAATGTCAGCCTCACCACCGTTCAGAGCAACGAGGTGGTCAAAGCGGTGGTAGCCGGGATCTCCGAAAGGGATGTCATTCTCAATATTGGTTTCAAATCCGATGGAATGGTTCCCCGTTCCGAATTCCGCGATCTGCCCAATCTGACTTTAGGGGATGAGGTTGAAGTACTGATTATCAACCGAGAGGATAGCAACGGCCATTTGTTGTTATCCCGCAAAGCTGCCCGCATTATGAATGCGTGGGATCGCATTGTCAAATCCCACGAAGAAGATTTGGTGATTCAGGGCAAAGTGAAATCCCGCACCAAAGGTGGACTTGTTGTCGAAATTGACGGCATCGAAACCTTTTTGCCAGGCTCTCAGATTGATGTCAAGCCGGTCCGCGATTACGACCAATATGTTGGCAAAACCATGGAATTCAAGGTGGTCAAGATCAATCCGGTCTTGCGTAATGCCGTTGTTTCCCACAAAATTTTGATTGAAAGCGATATCGAGGCCCAGAAGGTAGAGATTATGAGCCGGATGGAGAAAGGCCAGGTCCTCGAAGGAACCATCAAGAACATGACCGACTTCGGCGTCTTCGTTGATTTGGGTGGTGTCGATGGTTTATTGCACATTACCGACATGAGCTGGGGCCGCATTAGCCACCCCTCCGAGTTGGTCAAATTGGACGACAAAGTCCAGGTCGTGGTCATCGACTTTGACGATGAGCGCAAGCGTATTAGCCTGGGCATGAAGCAATTGACTCCTCATCCTTGGGAGGCTTCTACCGCTGGCTTGGAAGCAGGCTCCATTGTTGAGGGCAGGGTCGTCACCGTGGCCGATTACGGCGCATTCCTGGAAATCGCTCCGGGTGTCGAAGGCCTGGTACACGTTTCAGAAATGAGCTGGTCACAGCACTTGCGTAATCCTCAGGATTTCATCAAACAAGGGGATACGGTCAAGGCTGTTATTCTCTCCATTGACAAAGAGGACCGCAAAATGTCCTTGGGTATGAAGCAATTGACCCAAGACCCTTGGATTACCATCCGCGAAAAGTTCCCTGTTGGAACGCGTCTCAGCGGCCGGGTTCGCAATTTGACCAACTTCGGTCTTTTTGTAGAACTAGGAGAGGGTGTGGACGGCCTCGTGCACGTCAGTGATCTTTCTTGGACCAAGAAAATCAACCACCCTTCGGAGTTCGTCAAGAAGGACCAGATGTTGGACGTCATTGTCCTGGAAATCGATACCGAAGCTCGTCGTCTCAGCCTGGGTCACAAGCAGTTGGAAGAAAATCCATGGGATACCTTCGCGACCATCTTCTTTGAAAATTCGGTTCACCAGGGCACCATTGTCAGCGTGGACGATAAAGGGGGCATGGTTCAATTTGCCTACGGAGTTGAAGCCTTTGTTCCCAAAAAACAAATGCTACAGGCTGACAACAAGTCTCTCAAAGTAGAGGACAAGGCCGACTTCAAGATCATCGAATTCAACAAAGAGAATCGTCGCATCGTCGCATCGCATGCCCGCACTTGGCAAGAAACCAAAGACAAGGAGAAAGCCGGTGAGGAGAAGGAAGTTGCTCGTTATCAAGCCAAAGCCCAACAGGATTCTTCCGATTCCGGTATCATGGGCGAGTTGAGTGCTCTTTCCGATCTGCGCGATCAGATTCTGGAAGGCGAGAAGAAAGCGGCCCGCGAAGCCATGCGCAAGCTGGAAAGCGAGCAGGATGCACCCGAGCAGGGCAACGCCCCCACGGAGTAATCCAAGTAGCATCGATTGCAAAGGCCCGGTTTTCACCGGGCCTTTTTTTATGGATTCACTTGGGGCTTGGAACGACGGCTTCGGAACAACTCACCCCAACGGTCAAAGTTGCGGTTGTAGCTCAGGCCAATTCCCTGCCTGTAGTTCAACGTTTGGTTGAAAAGAATCCGATCATCCACCCGGTTAAAAGCCCTGGCCCGCACCGAGCCGTTCGGGTTAATGAGGTATTCCATTTGAATTTCGCCGGCCATGTTTTGGGCGTTGATCTGCAGGCTGTTGCCCATGGCAAGGTTGCCGTCGATCACCAGGCGGTTGTTAAAAAGACTGGTGTTAAGGGCCACATTCAGGTCCCGGCGATTGCTGTCGGTCAGGCTGTTGGAACCGCTGCCGCTTCCCAAAAGTCCGGTCCCCAAATCCCCTCGGTAATTGATGCCCAGGTTGACTCCTCCCAAGGAATTGGAAAGCAAATTGCTGAGTCGGTTGGTCAGCAATTCCGTAACTGAATTAAAGGCCGTGGCGCCAGTGCTAAGCCCCAAATTAGCCGCGTTGATGTTTTCGGTGGGAATAAACTGTCCGGATACCATCAGTCCCAAAACCTGGTTGTTTAATTCCTGTTCGTTGTTGTTGATCCGGATTAATTGTTGAGCGAGGACATCGTTGGGGTCCGCCATGTTGATTGTAGGCAGTTGAAGTTGGAATTTAACCTCCGGGTTGAGTACGGGCCCGGTTAGGTTCAGTTGGGTTTGGACGGGAAGCATGTTTCGGCGGTCGTTTTGGGCCCTGGAGCTCCCCAAAAGGTTTTGGACGGAGGCCCGTTGGTTGTAAACCGCCTGGATATTCATAACCCCTTCGTAGGGGTCGCCGTTCCAGTCGATGCGGCCACCGTTGTTGATTTTGAAATTCTTGCTGGCAATATTCCCCAGATTAAAGGAGTAATCCCCTTTGGTGAATACATAGTTTCCCGACAGGTTCAAGTTGCCTTCTTGGCTAAGGGTTAGGTCCAGAGCCCCGTTTCCGTACCCTTTGATTTGATCCCCGTAGCGTCGGTCCAATAACAGGGTTACTTCGGATTCCGGGGTGAGAACCAATGAGAGCTGGAGGTCCAAGCCCCGCAGGGCCACAACATCCGATGTCGCGCCGGGAGTGGATCGGGCCGTATCCGGGTCAAGCTCGGCAAAGCGTATAAAATCGTAACGGCTTTCTTCGTCCAGGTCGTCCAAGGGGATGATGAGGCGGCTGCCTTTTTGGGCCTGGGCTCGGACTTGGATGCGGGTGAGGTACTCATCCCCCGAAATCACAGCATTCCCACTGACACGGCCCAACCCGTAATAATAATCCCCGCTCATGAGGCGGGGCTCGTTGAGAACCCGGAGATTGCGTACGCTATCCAAAGCAAAGCGGTAGGTCCAATCCCTAAATCGGCGGTGATTCACCGTTCCAGTGACCCAAGCTGTGCCGAGGTCAGCGTCTCGGACGGGGTTGCCTCCAAAAACATAGCCATCGGGAGTCACCAAAACGGTGTCTTGAATCCAATAGGTGCTTTTGAGAGAGGGCAGGTAAAGCCTTCCGCTGTCCATGACCAAGTAGCCGGACATTTCGGGGTGGGTTAAGCCGCCCTTGACTTGAACCATCGCCCTGGCGGTGCCGCGGATGCTGTCCAGATGGGGGAGCAGCACCAGTTCCAACAATTGAAGGGGTGCGCGTTGCAGGCGCAGATCCAGCTGGCATGGGAGATCGTCTTGATCTGTTTGGACCCAACCGGCCACCGAGGCCAGGTCCCTACCGCGGTCTTGGAGTCGGGCATTGATGAGGAGGCGGTTGATTTCGGGCTGAAATTCGGATTGAAGGCTGAGAATGCCCAGGGGTAGGCTGTCCAAACGCAGATTACTGACGACGAGGTCTCCGCTTAGGTTGGGGCTTGCCAGGAGCCCATCTCCCGTGACCTGGCCGTTGATGGTGCCGTCGAGCCATCCCGTGCCCTGTCCCGTCAGGGCCAGGACCTGGTCTGCATCCACATTGATCAAATCCAGCTGAATTTGGTCCCCGCGGTCTTTGGACAAAAGACCATCCAGCCGTAATTGAGAAGGGCCGCTTTGGAGATGAATGGTTTCCAAGGCCCAGACTCCCCCGGACTTTTGGATGAATCCTCCAGGCAATGCCTTCCAATTCTGGTGGCGGGATCGGAACCGAAAGCTGTCAACCGCCAAGGACCACAGGCTGTCCTTTTCCATCAAGGTTCCTTTGAAATGGGCAAAGTCACCGGTCTTGGCATTGCGCCCGTTCAGCGCAAGGGTCGAGGTGGAACCGTTGCGAATTTGACGGTATTCAATGCGGTCAAGCAGGGCCCCGTTGTCCAGTTCCAGGCTGTCCAAGGTTCCCTGCACCAGGAGATGATTCCCCAGGTATTCGGATTGAAGAGAAATTTTTTGGGCGGCCCATTGTTCCCATCCCAAGCGACCGATGGACAAGCGCAAGCCTTTGTTGAGAGGGCTGGACCAGTTGAGGTAGCCTTGAATCTCCTCGGCTTGCAAGGGGTCGCTTACCTTCAGGAAAGGGAGGTAGTCCCCAAGATTTCCGATCCGGCCGTAGGCCCAAAAGGGAATATCTTGAACTCGTAACAATGTGTCAGCCAAAAGAAAACGCCCTATTTGATCAAGTACAGAATCAATTTGAGTCCAACGCTCCAGCCCCATCGTTTGCAGGCTATCGTTGTTGATTTGAAGGGTGCTTTGGGTCCGGGATCCTTGCCCCGAAAAAACCACCTTGGCCTGATCCAGGACCAAGGCATGGGATGGGCAGGCGAGCCCACCGTCCTTCAGGGTCCATTCCAGCCAAGGCTCATCGCCTGGGTTGTTGGAATTTTTCTTCTGGGGGTCTTGAGGCTGGTAGGATAAGTCAAAGGTCCCCCGG
>Ga0209401_1001606_pt1 | contig 14917 bp, 17 predicted proteins | sample M_140807_MF_Meta_FD_187318 | JGI IMG/M metagenome (GOLD analysis project Ga0209401, IMG submission 187318) | Freshwater microbial communities from Lake Montjoie, Canada to study carbon cycling - M_140807_MF_MetaG (SPAdes) (version 2) | ecosystem: Environmental > Aquatic > Freshwater > Lake...
AATCCACCACGTTGACCGGAATCTCTGGGTCAAAAACTTCTTTCAACTTCTCCCAGACCTTTTTCTCATCCGCAGGCTCGCTCGACTCTGCCTCCGCAGCCACCACCACCACCTTTAATAGACCCAGCGCATCCTGATCCTTCTCCTCAATCCGCGCTAATCCAAACGCCCCCGCCACCGTATGACTCCCCCCCAACGACTGAGTCAACGTCACCTCCGTGTCCTTCGGGAGAATGAGGGGTGATCCAGCGGGAATCGCCGTGGCCGGCACCTCACGCAAAAGCTTTGTCTGCTCTCCAGGTCTCATACGCAGCTCACTTCAGCTTCCCCAGAAAAAACATCTCAACCTCGCCATGATGCTTGATCGGCAACTTTCCGCGTGCTTCCACCTCGACTCGGTCTCCCATCAGATCCCGAAAATCTTTCGAGAGATTAATCTTCCCCGGCACGGACTCTTGCTGAATACGTGCGGCAACATTCACCGTGTCACCCCAAATGTCATAGGCCATTCGTTTCACCCCCACCACACCCGCCACCAGAGGTCCCGAGTGAACTCCGATCCGAATGCTCCAATACTTTTTCCCTCCCGCCTCGACCTCCGTTTTCCGCTTCTGCGTAAAAGAAACCATCTCCTGGGCAAACTTCAACATCTTCATCCCCGCCTCCACCGCGTCCCCCTGCAACCCCGACACGCAAAGATACCCGTCCCCGATCGTCTTCAGCTTTTCCACCCCGTACCGTGCGCTCAGCCCGTCAAAAAGACAAAAGGCACGGTTCAACTCCTCCACCAGGTCCGCGGGGCTATACGTCGCCGCCACCGAAGTGAAATCACTGAAATCAGAAAACATGACTACCGCCTGATCATGACCCACCGCCTTGACCTTGCCATTCGCCCGCAACTCATTCGCCACGCCCCCAGGAAATATATTCGTCAAAAGAAATTCTGAATTTTGCTTCTCTGCCGACAAGTCGGCCACCGCTTTCTCCAATTCCTGTCCTTTTTTCTCCAACTCCTCCTTCGCTTTCAAAGTCTCAATTTGCATTTGGATTTTGTCCAACAGGGTGAATTCCCTCTCCACCAGCTTCGCAATTTGCGCCAGCATCTTCAGGTCATGTTCTCCCAACTCCCTCGCCTCACTGTCCGCCAAACATAACGTTCCCACCTTGTGCCCGGACGGCCCCCGCAAGGGTTGCCCTGCATAAAATCGAATAAACGGCTCCCCTAAAACCATCGGGTTCCCCGCAAAGCGATAATCTTGCAACGCATCCGGCACCACCATCGCCTTGTCCTCCAAAATGGCATGACCGCAGAACGAAACGCTGCGGGAGGTCTCGTTCGCCTCAATTCCCACCTTGGACTTAAACCACTGACGGTCCTTGTCGATCAGCGCGATATAAGCGATCGGCACACGAAAGAGCAGTTGGGCCAGCTGGACAATGCGGTCAAAACGCTCCTCTTGGGGCGAATCGATTAATTTGAGATCGTCCAAGGCCGCTTGCCGTTCCGATTCATTCATCGGAATCGCGGGAATGACACAACCTTGGGTGGGGAAGCACTCATGAAATTAAATCATCAATCCGATCTTACTTTCAGCAAACTTATTTTGCTAGCCCTTGCAGCGCCCGCACATCCAAGACCTCATCCTCAACCAAGCTCATCTTTCCTCCTCTTGGGCGAGGCACCGTTTTCTCCTGCACTATTTGGCTTTTCATCGAAACAAACTTTGCCGCCACCGCCAACCGTACCGCCTCCCCGATCTTCTTTTCAGGTAAACGAGCAATCACCTCCTCGAAAAAGCCGTGGGCCAACAGCTGCGCTCCCGTCCGGGGATCGATGCCCCGCGCCATGAGGTAAAAAAGCTGATCCTGATCGATCTGCCCCGTCGTCGCTCCGTGCGTACAGCGCACATCATCATTCAAAATCTCCAGCCCAGGCATCGAATCCGCCTCCGCCTCGGGATTGAGTAAAAGATTTCGGTTGTTCTGATAAGCATCCGTCTTCGCCGCCCCCGGGGCTACCCGAATCAAACCCTTGAAAATCGATTTCGATCGATCATCTAGCGCATTTTTATAAAGCAGGTCACTCCAGGTATTCGGTACGTCATGACACTGCAAGGTTCGCTGATCGAACTCCTGCCGATCACTCCCCACCGACAAACCCAACATCTCACTTCTCGCCCCGCTTCCGGCCATCGTACTCCGACTCTCCTGCCGGGCATAAGCCGCTCCCAAATTCACAAAAAGACTTCGCGCCTCCCCATCTTTCTCTACTCGGGTTGAATTCAGCTGAAAACTGGTCACCTGCTTTCCCCACTGCTGAAGACAAACGTAATCCACTTTTGCTCCTGGCCCGACCAACAGATCGTTCAATCCGCAAGCCAAACCCACACCCTCCTCATTCGTCGAGGCCAAGAAATCGACCACCGTCACTTTCGAATTTTCGCCCGCTACAATCAAAGTGTGGGGAAATACGGAGGACTCATCACCATCCAACCAGTGAAAAGAAACTAAGGGCAACTCAAGCTCCACATTTTTTGGCACGTGAATCAATACTCCCGCAGAGGCATGAGCCGCATGCAGAGCAGCAAATTTCTGCGCCCCCAGATCCACGGGATGCGCCATAAAATATTTTTGCAGCAGGTCGGGATGCTTCTGCAACGCCCCACTTAAGGACTCAAAGATCACCCCTTTTTTCTGGAGCTCCTCTCCACCCTCAAAATGGAGTAGCCGATCGTTGGCAAAAACCGCCCGGCCGGCTTGAGGGAAAGCCGCCACACTCCGCTTCACGATCTCCGCATCCAGGCTGGCCCCTTTTCCACCCGGCTGAAATTTGCCCAGACGAATGGCGTCAATCGTTGCAAAACGCCAATCCTCCTCGCTCCGTTTCGGCATCGGCATTGCCTGAAATTTTTTCCAAGCCTCCGCCTTCCTTTGCTCCCACCAGGCTGGCTCCTTCCCGCCCTTTTGGCTCAGGGGAGCCTGCCCGTGCTTTTCCGCCATCTTACCCCTTTAAGATCCGTTACTTCCGATGGCTTCGACCGGACAACCTTCCATCGCCTCTTTTGCCAGCTTCTGGTCCTCGGGGCTATCGGGCTGTTTGTAGACGAAAGAGTAACCACCATCGTCATTCCGTTTAAAACTGTTCGGTGCCGTTTCGCGACAAAGATCGCAATCGATGCACTGGTTATCTACGTAGTAGGCTCCCGCAATGTTTTCAGGGTAGCGGTTCGCAATGTCAGCCATGGTCAGGTTTCTCCTCTTCGATGGATTCTTTTTTTAACCGACCGACCCTTCCATCTCGAGGTCGATCAGCCGTTTCAACTCAACACTATATTCCATAGGGAATTGGCGGACGAGATCATTGACGAACCCGTTCACGCTCAAGCTCATCGCTTGTCCTTCCGACAACCCCCTCTGCTGCATGTAAAAAATCTGCTCCGCACTCACTTTCGAAACACTGGCCTCGTGCTGCACCGAATTCCCCTCTCCCCGCGTGACAATCGCAGGATAGGTATCCGTCCTCGACTCCGTGTTAATCAAGAGCGCATCACACTCCGTGTTGTTTTTACACCCCTTGAGATGCCGAGGGATATGCACCAAACCTCGGTAAGTAGCCCGACCCGAACCGATGGAAATCGATTTGGAAATAATATTCGAGGTCGTCTCATCCGCCGCGTGGATCATCTTTGCTCCCGTGTCTTGGTGCTGCCCATTATTGGCCAGCGCAATCGAGAGCACCTCCCCCCGAGCCTTCCGCCCCTTCAAAATCACCCCAGGATACTTCATCGTCAAACGAGAGCCGATGTTGCAGTCGATCCACTTGATCTCCGACTCCTCATGAGCCAATCCCCGCTTCGTCACTAAATTAAAAACGTTCGGACTCCAATTCTGCACTGTGATGTACTGCAGTTTTGCTCCCTTCATCGCCACCAACTCCACCACCGCACTGTGCAACGTGACCGAATCAAATTTGGGAGCCGTGCAGCCCTCCATATAGGTCAACTCCGCCCCTTCATCCACGATGATTAAGGTCCGTTCAAATTGACCGAAGTTCTCCGCGTTGATCCGAAAATAAGCCTGCAAGGGATGTTTCACCTTCACCCCCTTCGGAACGTAGATAAAGGAACCTCCTGAAAAAACCGCACTATTTAAGGCAGAGAATTTGTTATCCGCCGTCGGAATTACTTTTCCAAACCACTTCTTAAAGATCTCCGGGTGATCCTTCAGCCCTTCTCGACTTCCCACAAAGATGACTCCCTGCTCTGCCACTGCCTTCTTGATATTCGAGTAAGCCGCCTCACTATCAAACTGCGCTTCGACCCCCGCCAAAAAAGCTCTTTCTTTTTCTGGAATGCCCAACCTCTCAAAGGTCCGCTTCACATCATCCGGCACCTCATCCCAAGTCCGCTTCGGCTTTGCCCCTTTGGATAGGTAGTAGCGAAAATCATCAAAATGGATGCTTTCCAGATCTTTGCTCGCCCAGTGAGTCGGGAGAGGCTTATCCTGAAAAACTTTTAAGGCTTTCTTGCGAAACTCTCGCACCCAATCAGGATCTTCCTTCGCATCACAAATGTAATCGATCGTCTTTTCCGTCAACCCGATCCCTGCATTAAATGCGTAATCCTCCGGATAGGAAAAGTTTCCCTCATCTTGGTCAATCTTTAGGTCCGGTTTTTCCAATGTGGTTGCTTCGCTCATGACTTATGCTGCGACCAAGTTTTCCACCCAGTCGTATCCTTTCTTTTCCATTTCTAAGGCCAACTCTTTCGGCCCGCTCTTCACAATTCTCCCATCCACCATCACATGCACCACATCGGGCACAATGTAATCCAGCAAGCGCTGATAGTGGGTGATCACTAATATTCCCATATTCGGCCCCCGCAAACTATTCACCCCATGGGAGACAATCTTCAGCGCATCGATATCCAGCCCAGAGTCGGTCTCATCCAGCACCGCATACTTCGGCTCCAGCATTGCCATCTGCAAAATCTCGTTCTTTTTCTTTTCCCCTCCTGAAAAACCGTCATTCACGGCCCTGGAAGTGAAAGAGCGATCGATCTTGAGCAGATCCATTTTTTTGTAGAGCTCGTTGTAGTACTCCACCGCGTCGATCTCTTGGCCCTCCGGTCGGCGCGCGTTTAGTGCCGCACGCATGAAGTTGGCAATCGTTACCCCAGGAATTTCGCTCGGATATTGAAAGGCGAGAAAGAGACCCTCCCGCGCCCTCACGTCCGGGTCTAAACCCAAAATCGTTTTTCCATCCAATAAAACATCTCCTCCCGTCACTTGATAATCCGGATGACCCGCCATCACTTTGGCCAAAGTGCTCTTACCCGAACCGTTCTTCCCCATAATCGCGTGCACCTCGCCTTTAGGCACAGTCAGATTCAATCCATGCAGAATTTCTGTCCCGTTGATCTCCGCCTTCAATCCTTTGATTTCCAGGCTGCTCTTCATTTTGTTTTTCTTTTAGCTAAGTGACCGCGAAAAACTAACTCCACCGAGTCCGCCTCGTACTCCCCAGGCAGCACTTGCGCTAAACCCTTCATCATTTCTGAGGGAACCGGTACATCGTACACTCGACCCGTCTCCCGACAGTGAAAGTGAGCATGCGGAGCAAGATTTGGACAGTAGCGGGTCGGCTCCCGCTCAATATTCACCTGTTTGACCAGCCCACAGGTGACCAGCGCCTCCAAACAGTTGTAGACCGTGGCCATCGAGATCGTCGGCATCCTTGATTTTGTCCGAGTATAAACCTCGTCCGCCGTCGGATGATTCCGCTCATCCAGTAAAACACTAAAGACCATCTCCCTCTGCGGGGTCGTTCTCTGACCTGCATGATCTAAAGCGTCACTCAGTGCGCCCCGATCCATCTGCTTGAGAGTCTTCATCAGCCCACCAATATAGTTTAGAATTATTCTAAATCAAATTTTAAAAAGTGAATTCGCAATGCAGTAAATATAAGCAGTTACGCACTAACTACTTGAGCTTGATTCCGCTCTTTTCCTGTCCGACCAAACCTTACAAATTCCCTTCATCCGCGAGAGAATGTAGTAGGTCGTTTGGCTTCGCACCCGGACCAACTGTGCCCCCACAATCTTGGGAACAAAATCGCTCTCTAAATCCATCACCGCCTTAGGCGTCACCCCCTCCAGCCCTTTGCATAAAATCGCTGCCATCGCTTTCGTCAACGTCTGCACCTGCGGTCCCAAAGTCATACGAAAACGGCCCTTTCCTTCCCCGTCCACTTGCAGAAAAACCCCTACCGTATCGGCACACTCCTCGTCCTTTCGCACATCCTCCAAATCAAACTTCTCCCCATCCTTGGGTTCGTAATTTTTTGTCGTCAGACTGTAAGACACCAAACTTTCCCGCTTCTCCTCATCCGGCAAATGCTCAAACAGAGAAACAATCTCCTCCAGCTTTTTCGGATAATTCATCGCACCTCACCCTTAGCACGCTTTTTGGCATCCGCCTGGGTCCAACTCCATAACTCATTCAACTCCCCAGCTAACTCCTGCTTCGCCCGCCCCAAATCCTCCGTCGCCCCCACCTTCCTTTTTCCAAAAAAGTAGCACTTCATCTTCGGCTCCGTGCCCGATGCCCGGACCGCCACCCGATATCCCTCTCCCAAATCAAACATCAACATCCGCTCCTTCGGTATCTCCTGCCCCTCCACATCCCGATGGCACCCCTTTTCAAAGTCGATTACCCCCACCACTTTCCTGCCCCCCCACACTTTCGGCGGCCGACTTTGATAACTCTCCACCGCCTGAGCGATCTGCTTCGCTCCCTCCGCTCCAGGCATCTCTAAGGTGCCCAACTTCTCTAAGTACAAACCGTGACGCCGATAAATTTCATCCATCTCCTCCAGTAAGTTACGCCCTTGTGACTTCGCCCACGCCGCCGCCTCGACAAACATCAAGACCGCCCCATTGGCATCCTTATCCCTGACATAATCCCCGCCACTGTACCCATAACTCTCTTCTCCCCCAAAAACAAAAAAGGTGCTCTTTTCCATTCTTTTCTTTCTCCACTCCTCTGCCCCCATCTTTCCTCGTCCCCCCGCCTGCTTTTCATAAATCCCCAGCTTCTCCCCAATATATTTAAAGCCGGTCAACGTCTCAACACATCGAATTCCCGCTACAGCCGCGATCTCCTTCTGCAGATCGGTTGTGACAAATGTCTTAATCAAACAACAATTCTTCTCCTGCCCAGGTTGAATCCAACCCTTGGCCCGCATCCGATCAATTCGGTAGGCCGCCAGCAACGATCCAATCTGGTTCCCCGTAATCAGCTCGTACTCTCCATCGCGATTTCGCAAAGCCACACCCATCCGATCTCCATCTGGATCGGTCGCCAAGACGAGGTCTCCCCCCTCCTTTTTGGCTAACTCAATCCCCATCGCCAACGCCTCCCCATTCTCCGGATTGGGCGACTTCACCGTTGGAAATCTTCCATCGCCCTTCTCCTGCTCTTTCACCAGCAAAACCTTCACTCCCGCCCTCGCCAGCATTTCAGGCACAATTCGTCCCCCCGTTCCATGCAATGGAGAAAATACCACCTTCAGCGCCTTCCCCTCTTTCTTCAGCATCTCCTCCTCCAAAATCAGCTCCCGCAACCCCAACTGATACTCCTCATCCACCTCCGCCCCGATCGATACAACTTTTCCCCCTCCTTCCCACTTTGGATTTAAATTTGGCTCCCTCACCGCCTCCACCTCCCGAATGATTCCCGACGCGTGCGGCTCGACAATCTGCGCCCCGTCAGAAAAATAAGCCTTATATCCATTATCGTGGGATGGATTGTGGCTTGCGGTTATCTCCACCCCCGCCTGCGCCCCCAAATGCCGTACCGCAAAGGAAAGCTCGGGAGTCGAGCGGTCCTCCGAAAATAAATAGGCCGTCCCCCCCGCCGCCGCCACCGTCCTTGCCGCCAACTCTGCAAACTCACGCGAAAAAAATCGCGTATCATGCGCAAAAACCACTCTCGGCGCCTGCCCAGGAAAACTCTTCTGCAAATAGTTGACCAGCCCCTGCGTCGCCTTCGCTACGTTTCCCTCATTCATACAGTTCGTTCCTACCGCAGGAAATTCCGGCCGACCCAAAGCCGTCGGCTTGCCCATCTCCGCCTTCGTCACCACCTTCCCAATCGTCCTGCCCCGCAACCCCCCCGTCCCAAAAGCTAAGGTTCGAAAAAATCGATCATTCAACTCCTCCCACTCACACGCCCCCACTAGCTCTTGGATGCTCGCGACCATGCGGGGCACTTGCTTCGACTCCCTCATCAACCGCTCCACGTTCTCAGCAGAATCAGTCGAAAGTTTTCCCTCCTGAACCGCACTTTCTATCGCTTGTTTAAACTCCGTGCTCATCAGATCGTTTTACTGAACCTTTCCCCCTGAGGCGAGTCCCCCCTCAACCAGCCCCCTCTTTTTCTATCCCCTGATCCCATCTCCCGCCTTAACCTTTCAGACAGATGAAACCCCCCAAATACCTTTGCGAACGCTGCACCAACTGCTGCCGCTGGCCAGGGGACGTAAAAGTTTCCGAAAAAGAGATCACCGCCATCGCCTCTTTTCTGAAAGTAGAGGAGGCCGAGTTCATCGGAACCCACACCCGCCTTCGCTCCGACCGTCGTGGTCTTTCCCTGATCGATCAACCCGACGGCTCCTGCATTTTCCTTGATGGGCAAGATTGCCAAATTCAACCCGTCAAACCCGCCCAGTGCCGCGGCTTTCCCAACGCATGGAACTTCCCCGGTTGGCGCGAAGTCTGCCAAGCCACCGAAATCAAATAAATTCTCGCTACACCCCATTCACACCGACCAACCGAAAGACCGGTTCCTCACCCTTTTTCAGCTCCAGCCAAGCAAACGATCTCGGAGCCCCTTTATTGGCCAATCCAGCCGATCCTGGATTCAAAAACCGAACCCCCTCCACCACTTGATCCCTCGGGACATGAGTGTGCCCATGCATCAGAAATCGCACCCCAGCAGGAGCAGCCCTCGGCGGAATGTGCAAAAGGTGAAATCGGCAACCCAACCTCTCTAACTCGAGACTCATAGGCCAAGATGCCTCGTAATCCTGATTCCCCCTCACTAACTGGGTTGGCCTTCCCAAAGCACAAACCTTTTCCCAAGTTTCCTTTTCACAAACATCACCCAAGTGCCAGATCTCATTTGCCTCGACGATCGCCTGCATGACAAAATCGGGTAGTCGGTCATGCGTATCCGCAATCACCGCAATCCGCAAACCCACCGACACGTCAGCGTCCTACGGGAACGAACCAAACCGACCGATTTTTTCCCGCGGAACGCCGTGCCGACCACTCCACCCCCGCCACAAAAAGACCCGTAAAAAGAAGGTCGGAAATCAGCGAACTCCTCAAGAAAGTCCACGTGGGCGGATATCCAGGAATTCCCACGGTCAAAGCCTGCACCCACCCCGACCAGCTCTTTTCATAAATCGGAATCGACCACCATGCCCCGGTGTTCGTTACCACGTAAAAAATCAAGGTCGCCGCCAACGATCCCCCCAACCACGCCTTCCAAGAAAGCTGCTGGGCCAAGCGAGCCCCCATCACCGAGATCAAAAAGTAGGATACAAGTGCCGCCCCACTGCTTTCACTGATGGGTCCCAATCCATAGTGCAAATTCAGAAATAGGTCAGAGACCAATAGAGCCAACATCGGCCCCGCCCAGCTCCATGGACGCGGAAAGTAGAGCGAACCACACAAAGCCAACGCCGCTAAAGGCGCAAAGTTTTCTGGTCCACCCACCCAGGGCCGCACGCAACGAAAAACCGCAACCCCAACTAAAAGAAAGATTGCCCAACGCATCATTGGACTCTGCACCCTTTGAGAAATCTTGGCAAACCTTCGGCTCCAACCTTGACCCCGACTCCCTGCCTCTCCACTCTTTCCCCTTATGGGTAAACCGTACAACGCTATCATTAAAAAACGCCGTCGCCTGCGTTATCTCAAACGCAAGAAGATCAAAGCCAAGGCCGGCAGCAAAGCCTCCAAACCCGCCGCGGGATGAGCCCTTCGGCGCGGACCGTCACGGACCCCGCACCCCGCTACCTACTCGTCGACGGCCACAGCGTTCTCTACGCTTGGCCCTCCCTTCGCTCTCTTCACAGCAAAAAACCGTTTGCCGCCCGCCAAGAGCTGATTCGCCATCTAGCGAACTTGCACGACTCTGGCCGTTGGCGTGTCACCCTGGTCTTTGATGGGCAGGCGGGGGGAAAAGAGGAAACCGCGGAAAATTCTCTAGCCGTTCTCTATGCCACCTCAGGTCAGACTGCCGATAGTCTCATCGAACGCATCGTCCAAGTTCATCAAGGAAAAGGAGAAATCGGGGTGGTAACGGCTGATCACGCCGAAACAACCACCATCGAATCCTTGGGTGCCTTTGGATACTCCCCCGATTGGTTGGCCCAAGAGTTAAAGGCTGCCGGACTGGAGCTCCAAGAGTCCCTCGCCCAGTACCGGAAAAAGAAGCTCACATGAATTCACACCCCTGCCAGTAACTCCCGAACAAGCAAATTGAATCCCCTTGGGAACGGTGCTGCGAGAGTCAATTCTCTCATCAGCAACCACTATGACCATTGCAGGTAAAATCAGCCTAGGGGGCTCCGTCGGGCTCTCTCTCGCTACCGCAGCCTTAGCCTTTATGGTCATGGGCACGAAAAACCGTTTCTCCCAGCAACTGATCGCTGTTGAATCCTCCCTCAGGGACAATAAATTTACCACCCTCGGCCTACCCTACACGGGGAACTTTCTCGAAAATGAGGCAGAGCCCGCAGCCACTGTATCTCAAGCAGGCCAAAAGTGGGACGTGACGGCAACCGATCTCAAAAGCAGTAAGAGCGCTGAAGACGCCGCTAAGAAAGATGCTGAGGAATCCAAAGCAAAAGCCCAAGAGCTGAGCCTCGCCGCAGAAAAACTTACCAAAGATCTCGACTCCACCAAGAGCGATCTCGATTCCACCAACTCCAAACTCAAGCTCACCGCCGAACAGCTACAAACCTACACCGACGAGCTCAAAGGCAAAAAACCGGCCGAGCTCTTCACCGAACTGAACGACCTCTCTGAAAAAGCCAAAGTCGCCGACTCCGAAAATAAACTTCTGGCCAACGCAAAGCTGAAGATCGAAGAGGAGCTGAAAAAATTGCGCACTGAAATCGAGATGACCCGTCCCGGAACCACCAAATCGATCGCCCTGTCCGGAAAAATCGTTGCCGTCAACCCCACCTGGAACTTTGTCATTCTCGATCTTGGGAAAAACGATTCTGTTGTCGAAGGCTTGACCATGGTCATCTATCGGGGAGATAAGATGATCGGTAAGTTAAAAACCGTCACTGTCGATGCCCAAACCTCCGTTGCCGATGTCCTCCCCGGCACACCCGCCTCCGCCATTGAAGTTGGCGATCAAGTCATCTATTAAATCGGTATGTCGAAGCTAACCCCCGCACTCCTCTCCATCTTATTCGCCACCCTTCTCTCCGCCTGCTCCTCAAGTGGTGGGGGTAAAAATCCGGACGGAACCCCAAAAGACGAGCAAAGTGTTACGACCACCCCTTGGAATAAGCCCGCCTCTTGGGAGGGTGGTTCCGGCATCCCCGGAATGGGTGGCTCAAGGTAAGCCGACTCTCCTTTACGCGGGCAGTCCTCCCCGCTTCGCTAGCTCCTCCGTAATCTGTACCGCATTCCAAGCTGCCCCTTTCAGAAGTTGATCCCCGCTGACAAAAAACGCCATCGATTGAGGATCTCCCTCCACCGCTCGTATCCTCCCTACCAAAACCTCCAGCTCCCCTGACGCTTGGCTCGGCATCGGAAAAAGATTTTTCTCTGGATGATCGACCACCCGAACTCCCGCCGCCTTGGCAAAAGCCTCTTGCGCCTGCTTCAAGGAAATTGACCGAGAAAACCGAGCGACAACCGCCTCCGAATGAGCCCGCGGCACCGGCACCCGCACACAGGTCGGCACCATCCGCAAATGGGGTAAGCCGAAAATCTTTCGCGTCTCCTCCACCATCTTCTGCTCCTCCTCATTGTAGCCATCTTTCCCTATAGGACTGTTGTGTGAAAATAAGTTCAGCGCCAAGACATGCGGAAATACCTCTGCCTTGAGCTCTTTGCCCGCCGCATAATCTCGCGTTTGCTGGTCTAACTCCGCCATTGCCTTTGCCCCCGCCCCACTGGCCGACTGATACGTCGCCACCACCACACTCTCCAGACCCGCCAACCGATGCAAAGGCACCAAGGCCACCGCGAGTATCGCCGCCGAACAGTTAGGATTCGCGATCAGTCCAGGTTTGGCATTCAATAAATCCCCATTCACCTCCGGCACAACCAGCGGAACCTCAGGATCCATCCGAAACGCGGAGGAATTATCTACCACCACCGCCCCCGCCTTTCTCGCGATCGGAATAAACTCCCGCGACCGCGTGGCCCCTGCACTAAAGAATGCCACCTCCACTCCCGCAAAAGCAGCTGACTCCAACTTCCGCACCTTGAGCTTTTTTCCGGCAAACTCCAACTCCGTCCCTGCCGACCTCTCACTCGCCAGGGGGACCAGTTCCGACACGGGAAACTTCCGCCTCTCCAAAACACGGAGAATCTCCTGCCCCACGGCACCCGTTACCCCCACCACCGCCACTCGATAAGCCTTTTTTGCCATCCCCAACCTTACCCCTCGCTCCTCTCCCACTTCAAACCTTGCCTCAAGCCCCTCCTTTGAAATTTTCTCATGACACACCGCCCCTTGACCTTCCTGAGTTTGCTTCTAGTCATGGGGTCAGTTCTTTCCCTTGGTGGAATCAGGGAAGGCCGTGAGAACCGGCCACAGTTGCGCTGCGGTATCGGGTGACAAATCCCCATGCGAAAGCAGGCCAATCTGGAAATCCAATTTCGCGAAAGCGAAAGAGGATTGAAAGGTGAAGGCGGGGAGGAGGCTAGCAACCCGGAGTCCGAACATCTGCCCGCCAAGGCTCATCGCACCTCTTTCTCTAGAGAGAGGTCAACCCTCATCGCAAAAATGAAGGGCGAGAGTCCGGATGCCCGCATCCCGTGCGGACCCGTCTGGCTATCGCCAGAAATGGAGTCCAGTTGTCCCTCAAATGGCTCAGCAGAGACAATCGCATAACACTCCTAGGAGGATTATGCCTCCTATGGATGTCTTGCTCTGCCAAACTTCACGCCACCACCGTGATCGTGACGATCGAGTTTTCTGACCAATCCTCCCGAACTTATACTCTTTCGAAAGATGGGGAGTTTGGATCAGGTCTCGAAATCATGGGCTCCCTGATTCATTCCTTAGGGGGTGGACTTCAGATTTTTGATGATCCCTATTGGAATCGGAACCCTCCAACCGTTACTCCGTGGATCCAGTGGTGGAACTATAGTTTTGGTCTCGTCCTCTATGGCCTCGGGTTAGGCTCTAGTCACGATAGTGGGTTCGATTCCGGCTACTGGGCGATTTATACATCCCCGAGGAACAACGAGCCCTGGGAATACGCGGAGGTTGGCTTGGCTGACCTAACTCCAGAAGATGGCTCTCGGATTGGCTTAAAATACTCAACCTTTGATGACTTTACGGGTCCCTCGGATTCAACGATCAAGGAAAACCTCAGTCTGGCCACACCTCAAACTGGGGAGCCCCCGCGGCTTTTATCCCTTACAACTATTGATTCGGATCGATTATCCATTACCTTTGCAACCACCCCTGGCTGCACTTACCAACTCGAACAGAGCGAATCGCTGCCGATTGTTAAATGGGAGCCATGGAGCGGGATTTGGGTCGCCACTTCAACCGAGACCACTTTGACGATCCTTATCCAAGAAAATAAGCCAAGGTGCTTTTACCGGCTGCACCTTCTCCCATGAAATCTTCCCGCGCCCTCACTCTTATCGAACTGATGGCTGTCATGATCATCCTCGGAATCCTCCTTACCCTACTTGCCCCGGCCGCGATGGCCGTCAAACGCCAAACTACACTCGCCACTTCATCCTCTGCCCTCCGACAACTTTCTATCGCCGCACAAACTTATCTCGGTGAAAACAACGGACGCTTTTTCCGTTGTTTGGAGCGGAGCAACGGTAACGATCAGTGGTGGTTTGGCTATGAAAGCTCCTCCAGCAAATCGCGGGGAGAGGGGAATCGAATTCTCGACAAAAGTCGTAGCCCCCTAGGTCCATATATCGCAGATTCCGCCGGGACCGTTCCCGACTTTGCCTTCACTTCTATGGGTGCCAGTTTCAAGCCCAAGTACAAGAACGGCTATTTCGGCTTCGGCGTGAACACCGAACTCACTGGAGGAGCTTATGCCAATACCAATCCCCTCCTATTCAATCAGATCCCCCGCCCAGGCCAGACTGTTCTTTTCGCCACCTCCGCACAAATCAACACCTTCCAATCTCCCGCTTCAGCCAAAAAGCCGATGCTTGAAGAGTTCTACATGTTCAACGCCAAATCCACCGAAGCCAAAGTAGCTGTCCACTTTCGCCATGCAGGAAAAGCTTTGGTGGCTTATGCTGACGGGAGTCAGGGAGAAATCGTCGGAGATCCGGCCAGCTTCGATAAAAAACTACCTAGAGCCTGTGTCGGCTATTTGCCCGCCTCAATGATTACTCCCTAATTCAAAAGCCAGAATTCATCGACGAGATCCACGATTCGTCATCCGACTCCATGCCGATTGCTGAACTTCTGTTCCGATTCCTGAACTTTGAAGAACCTTCTGTGCCTGAGATGCATCTTTTCGATACAGGTCAGTTAATGCCCCAATGACAGCTCTCTGCTGCAAATTTGGATCCGCCACCATCGCCGCCCACTTCAACCCAGAAGATGGATCTTCCCTCCCAATGTATCGAGCCAGAGTTCCTGCCATCGTATCCCGACTTTCCCCCGAAGGTTG
>Ga0209401_1001608_pt1 | contig 14896 bp, 15 predicted proteins | sample M_140807_MF_Meta_FD_187318 | JGI IMG/M metagenome (GOLD analysis project Ga0209401, IMG submission 187318) | Freshwater microbial communities from Lake Montjoie, Canada to study carbon cycling - M_140807_MF_MetaG (SPAdes) (version 2) | ecosystem: Environmental > Aquatic > Freshwater > Lake...
AAAGATAATTGCGATATGTGTAATTACTTAACGCAACGAAGAGATTTTATTGGGGCTGAGTAATTACTCCTCATCAGATTCAATCTGATCCTCTTCTACATAGCTTTTCTTAATTGCATCCTTTGCCTCTGAGGCATACATATTTGAAACATACTCCTGCTTTGATAACTCTGCGATCTTTTCCATAATTTGATTGGTCGCAGTGCGAAGTACTGCCTGGTCAGTTGAATCACCGGTGAAGTACATTGGCTCACCAAATACCATCTCAACTCTTCTTACCTTTGGCACTACCTGCCCAGTTGGTTGAATCTCTGCGGTGTTAAACATTGCCACTGGAATGATTGGTGCTCCAGAATCGATTGCCATTCGAGCAATTCCAGTTCTACCTTTATAAAGCCGGCCATCTGGAGACCTTGTTCCCTCTGGGTATATTCCTAAACAATGACCTTGCTGCAAAACCTTAAGACCTGTGGCAAGGGCGGCCTCACTTCGTTTGCCGCCGGAGCGATCAATTGGTACCTGACCTAAAGCTATAAATGTTAATTTCTTTATAAATCCTTTAATTCCTGGGGAGGTGAAATACTCACTCTTTGCCAAAAAGGTCACCTTGCGCGGCACAACCAACGGCATAAATATTGAATCACTAAATGAAAGGTGGTTTGAGGCAATAATTACCGGTCCATTGCTTGGCACATGGCGCAGTCCGCTCACCTTTGGTCTGAACAGCAACATCAAAAGTGGGATCAAAAAAGATTTCAGGATCGAATATGCCACATGCCTAATTTAGCGGCTTAGCCAATCTATGACACCATCTGAGCGTGAATTCAATTCCAAACTCCGACGGATTTACCCTTTCGGGCGGAAAAATTGGCATCTTGATAATCCATGGCTTCACCGGTTCGCCAGTAACAATTAAGCCTTGGGCAGAATATTTAAATCAAATTGGCTACACAGTATCTGCGCCATGTTTGCCCGGTCATGGCAGCACATGGCAAGAGATGAATCAAACAACTTGGCAAGATTGGTATGAAGCTGTTGAACAATCTTTTATTGAATTAAAAAGTAAATGCGATCGAGTATTTGTGGCTGGCTTTTCAATGGGTGGCGCATTAGCGCTTAGGCTCGCTCAGATTCGTGGCAGTGAGATTGAGGGTTTACTCCTGCTTAATCCATCGGTGCATGATCGAAGGTGGTATCTAAAATTAACGCCAATTCTTAAATTCATACTTCCTTCCATTAAAAAAGGCCCGACAGATATCGCTGCCCCAAATCCACCAATGCATAGCTATGGTCGCACTCCACTGAAAGCACTTGATTCACTTCGCAAACTTTGGCAGATCGCAGAACGTGACCTTTATCTGGTTGATCTTCCGGTCATGGTTGCATATTCAATTAATGACCATGCAGTAGATCCTGAGAACTCCATGACAGTTATCGATAATATTTTTTCAATAGATATCCGAGAAGTTATTTTTGAAAAATCATTCCATAATGTGCCACTTGATTACGATGCCGACCAATTAAATATTGAAAGCAAGTTATTTATTGAAGATGTGCTAAGCGGGGCGCTGCAACGAGGATCAGATTTTAATGAACGAGATTTAGTAGATGCCGAGTTTGATTCGATTGTTTCAACTCTCTCACTTGATCAATCCTCCCCTTCTACCTATATAGATGAATTGGATCGGTTTGAAGATGTAGGTAAATTTACCCCGCCAAATCCCAAGTGGCTTAAGTTAGATCAAACTCAACGGATGGCGGTTTCAACATTTATTGCAAGTGGAATTTATTTAATTCTCTATACCTTTACAGATTTTGAAATATTTGGAGTTTGGCCAGCAGTACTTGGAGTTCTAGCTTCAATTGCAACAATAATTTGGCGTACTGCTCGAAAAGATGACGATTACGAAGATGGGGCTTTTCTTTAACTAATTCTCTAACTTTTCCTTTAATTGCTTCAACGCTAGACCAATTGTTGATTTTTCAGCTTTCTTTCTCATCATGTCAGGCACTGGCATGGATAGCGCAACCGTTAACTCTGAGGTAACTTCGGTTTCATCGCCATTATCTTTAACAATAAATGAGCCACTCATCTCAGTTAACAAATCAGCATCCTCTAATGAGAATTCAACTCGATCAGGATATGCAGACCAGTCATAATTTAAAGTTGGCTTATCTTTCAATGCACCAGCATCAACGCTCATCTTTACTTGAGTAGGTCTTCCTTGCCCATCACTGGCAAGAACCTCTACCGCTTTAAATGAAGTCGACCAGCTTGGATAATTTGCGATATCAAATACCACCGCCCGGACATCATCAGCGGCGGCAGCGATCGTTACAGTTGAGGTGGTTACATCAGACATATCGCTATGTTACCGCTAAGTAGGTGCAAATTTATCCCCCCAGCTTCCTGAGAATTTCGGGTAGGTCTAGCGTAATTTGGGGCCAAACTAGTAGCGTGGGACTATGAACGAGATAACAATTCCGTCAATTATTCCGCCAGCTTCGGCTGGAAACTTAACCAATCTAATTGCAGAGCGAGCATGGTTTGAGCCAGAGCGGGTTGTAGTTTCACGCCCGTTAGGTGATGGCTGGCAAGCAGTAACTGCGAAAGAGTATGAAGCAGAGATTAGATCTGTTGCTAAGGGATTAATCGCATCTGGAATTTCAATAGGTGATCGCGTTGCGATTATGGCAAAGACTCGTTATGAATGGACTGTTTTAGATTTTGCAATTTGGTTTGCTGGCGCAGTTCCAGTTCCAATTTATGAAACATCAAGTGCTGAACAGGTCGATTGGATTCTGTCCGACTCTGCTGCAGTTGCAATAATTGTTGAAACACCTGCATTAGTTGAATTGGTGAAGCCAATAATGCCTGCTACCTGCAAAAATGTTTGGAATATTACCGACAATGCATTAGCTACTTTGATTACTGCTGGTAAATCAATTACTGATGATGAAATTTCAAAACGTCGTGAAGCATTAAAGCCAGAAACGCTTGCGACTTTGATTTACACCTCTGGTACTACTGGAAAGCCAAAAGGCGTGCACTTAACACATGGAAACTTTTTATCTGAGTGTGGAAATGTAGTAAATGGCGCAAGTGATTTATTTCTAAAGCCTGGTGGCTCAACTTTATTATTCCTACCAGTTGCACACGTTTTCGGTCGCATGGTCCAGATTGGCGCAATTACTGCTGGACTTCATCTGGCACATTGCAGTGACATCACAAAATTGCCAGCAGATCTTGGCACATTCAAGCCAACATTCGTCTTGGCAGTGCCTCGAATATTTGAAAAAATATTTAATGGTGCCGAAGCAAAGGCTGAAGCTGCTGGAAAAGGAAAGATATTTCATAAAGCGGTAGAGATTGCTGTTGCATATAGCGTGGCAATGGATGGTAAGCGAATTTCTCCACTTCTTAAGTTGAAGCATGGCTTGTTTGATAAATTGGTTTATTCAAAAATTCGCGCAGGCTTAGGTGGCCGGGTTGAAGCAGCTATTTCAGGTGGTGCCCCGCTGGGCGAACGATTAGGTCATTTCTATCGTGGCGCAGGCATTCGAGTATTAGAAGGCTACGGTTTAACTGAAACAACCGCTGGTGCAACTCTAAATCTTACTTGGGCTCACAAAGTTGGCTCAGTTGGAAAACCAATTCCTGGAACAACAATCAAGATTGCAGATGATGGCGAAGTACTAATTAAAGGCCCAATTGTGATGAAGGGTTACTGGCAAAATGATGGCGCTAATGCTGAAGTTTTCACAAATGATAATTACTTCAGATCTGGTGATCTAGGAAAACTAGATGAAGAAGGATATTTATATATTACTGGCCGTAAGAAAGAATTAATTGTTACTGCCGGTGGTAAAAATGTTGCGCCAGCCGTACTTGAAGATCGTTTACGTGCTAATCCTTTAATTAGTCAGTGCATGGTTGTTGGCGATAACAAACCATTTATTGCAGCTCTGGTAACTCTTGATCCAGATGCAATTAAGCCTTGGGCGGTTGCTAATAAAAAAGAGGGTGCATCAATTGCCGATTTAACAAAGGATCCAACTCTTTTGGCAGTAATTCAAACTGCAGTAGATGAAGCAAATAAAGCGGTAAGCCGGGCCGAATCAATTCGTAAATTTACGGTGCTGCCAGTGGACTTTACAATTCCAGGCGGACAGCTAACAGCTAAGTTATCGGTGAAGCGACATGTTGTCGCACAGCAATTCGCCCGTGAGATTGATGAACTCTTCGCCTAATTCTGAACGTACTCGCATTGCTCGAGAACTTCACGATGGCTTAGCGCAGGAGTTAGCGTCCCTCGGATATCGCCTTGACCAAATCATTGGTGATACCAATCTAGATAACAAAAGTCGATATTCACTTCGAGAATTACGCTTTACCTTAACCGGCTTAATTCATCAGGTTCGAGATGAAATTTTTGAATTACGGACAAATACAAATAAAGCATTCAAACAACAATTAGAAGATCAGGTATCCGTATTGCTTTCAGGCAGTGATATTGATTGTGAAGTTGTCGGTGAATTAGAAGTAGAAGGTAATAAAAGGTTTGAGTTGATCAGGGCGATTAGAGAAGTTGTCATCAATTCTAAAAGGCATTCAGGCTGTTCCCAAATTCAAATCAACCTATCCGATGAGAAAATAATAATTACCGATAATGGTTCAGGTGGCCTTATTGAAAAAACCAACTCATATGGATTAATAGGAATTCAAGAAAGGTTAACTCAGATAGGCACCTTGCTCAAAGCTGAATCTACTTCTACTGGAACCACAATAATCATAAATTTTTAATTATGAAGCTTGCGATTATTGATGATCATTCATTAATTAGATCCGGAGTGAGTAGTGCTCTTGCTAAAACTGAATTTGAAGTTATTGCCGAGGCAAGCTCCGTTAAAGAAGGCGCAGCAGTTATTAATTCTCACAAACCCGATATTTGTTTAGTTGATGTTAACTTAGGCGCTGGTAATGGAATTGACCTCATTAAGCAAAGTATTGCAACTGGCATTCGGTCCAAATTTGTTGTTTTAACCATGCATGATGATTCTGAGACTCTTGAGTTAGCAAAAGAAGCTGGTGCTGCCGCGTATGTAACAAAGAGCGTGCCGATCGAACAACTCATTCAAGTTTTATATGCAGTTGCAGAAAGCAAAACTTTCATAAGAAGAGGAGAAATCCAAGCGGAAGTAACAAAAAAAGATTTCGGCTTAACTGTTCGAGAGGTTGAAGTCTTATCGCATTTGCCAACCGGGGCTACGGCAGCGGTCATTGCCGGAATTTTGTTTTTAACTGAGGCAACAGTTAAGACACATTTAGCTGCAATTTATCGAAAACTTGGAGCTGCAAATCGAGCGCAAGCAGTCAGTATTGGTATTGAAAACAAGTTAATTCCTAAGCAATAAATTATTAAACCGTTCAGACCAAGTCGATAATTGCCAATTACTAATTACCCATCCCCTACCAGCCTCACCCATTGCCTTACCTCTGACCGGATCGGCTAGTAATTCACAGATTACATTTGATATTTGATCAACATTTGTACCATCAACAAGCAATCCCGTAACTTGATCAATCACTGCATCTTTAGCGCCACCGGAGTTTCCAACTACAACTGGCAGTCCACATGCGCTTGCTTCTAAATAAACAATGCCAAGTCCTTCGACTTCAAAGCCGGCAAATCTTGATCTGACTGGCATTGCAAAAATCTCACCAAGCCGAATGTAATCTGTAAGTTCTGAATGAGGTACTCGTCCTGTGAAAATAACTTTATGAGTTACTCCAAGCTGTCTTGCTGAATTTCTAAGCATTTGTTCAATGGGTCCTTGGCCAACAATCAATAAAATTGCATCTGGATACTTCTCCAGAATGCTCGGCATCGCTTTGATAAGTTGATCCTGGCCCTTGCGGTGAACCAGTCTTGCAACACACACAATTACCCTTCTTTCCTCTAATTTGTATTTTGAAATTAATTTTGGGTTTGGATTTTTTGGTGAAAAATAATTTATGTCTATGCCGGGTGATATTTGAACAAGTTTATCTACCTCATTTGTAACCTTTATAATCTCACTTTTCGTGTAATCGCCCAGGTAACCTAATGAATCTATATCTCTAATCATTTTTTGAAGTAGTTGTTTCAATACCGGAATCTTTGCCCACCAAAGCTCATGACCATGACTTAGAGCCACAATATTGTCGGCTCCTGCCCTGCGCATTTGTTTAGCCATCAAAGCCAAGGGGGCGGCGGCACCAAACCAAACATTTTTAATTTGATACTGCTTCAAGATCCTGGCAGCTTTTCGGTTAATTCTTGGTGTTGGTAGCAGTATTTTTGCCCGATCCCTAATGACAGTTGCGCCAAATTTTTCGCTTAGTTGCGCATCAAAAGGATCAGATCCTTTTTGCTTGGATGTATAAATTACTAAAGAATTCTTTGGCAAACCCTCTATCAAACCCAAGATAAATGTTTCGATTCCACCAGCTCTGGGTCCAAGGTCATTGGTGACTAGCAAAACCTTTTTATCGCTATAAACGGCGTGCTCCGATATAAGGCTTCTTACCCAAATCAAACTCAGCAATCTTTACTCGCGCGCCAGTGCGTGGGGCGTGGAGCATACGGTCTCCACCAACATAAATTGCAACGTGTGAAATTGGTTTTCCAAAAAATACTAGATCACCCGGTTGTAAATCTTTTCGAGCAATAGATTTTCCGTAGTTGTATTGAGCTCTCGATGAGTGAGGCAAAGAAACACCTGCTGCTTGGAATGCCCTCATAGTTAAACCTGAGCAATCCCAGTAGGTAAGTCCATCCGCACCAAATACATACTTATCGCCAATCTGAGCAAGTGCATATTTAATTGCCACTCCACCTCGACCACCAACATTTGCATACTTGCCGGCATCAGCTAATGACCTTTGTTGATCTGCGTTTTCCTGGTCATCATTTAACTTTGCAAGTCGCTCACGTTCTGCGGCTGTTAGTTTGGCTAATAAATCCTCTGCTTCCTGCAGTTTTCCATTTGCAATCGCTAGTTGCCTAGTAAACCTAGCTTCAGCAGCTTTAACTAATGCCAACTTATCCGAAACAGTAAAAGTTGTTGCATTTAATCTTTGTGTCTCAACAGAAAATTTCTTTAGGTCTGCACTCTTTTTTCGAGTCACAGATTCAAGTGAGCCAGCTGCAGATAGATATAGCGCTGGATCGGAAGAAAAAAGTAATTCTAAAGATTGACTAAGCGGTCCGGATTTATATTGCTCAGCAGCAATTGCACCAATCACCTTATGCATCTGATCAACAGAGGCACCCTGTTGGCTTGCCTGTTGTTGAACTGTGTCGAGAGTGCGCTTTAGTTTTGCCAGTTGAACCTTTGCATCTTGAGCACCCTCAGCAGCTGTAGCTGCCTGCTCTTGCAGATCTCTAACTCGACCCTGCACTTCAATTAAATTTGGTGCGGCATTAGCCGAAACTGGAATTAATCCCGAACTGAAAATTACTAGGGCAAATAGCGCTCGAAGTAAGTTTCTCATTCCGAAAGGCTAGCCATTCAAAGTGTGCTAACTCAAGCCAACTTAAGCGTAGTGTGCTGAGAATTATCTAGTTTTTTGGGGTTTATTTGTAATTAATCGGATATTTAGCCGATATTGCGAAGTTTGCCCAGTTTCTCGTTTTTGGCCTCAAATCTTAGAGGTGGAACTAAGCCAGCTGTTGCCAGTAAATTAATTGCAGCTTTGTCCTTATTAGTAAGTTCAGCATTTTTTCCAGGTGCAGGCTTTATATCAAGTAGCACTGAGACAACACAATCGCCACAGGCGATCTCGCGCATTACACAACTATCACAATTGATGATCATGTTCAAAAGGTTAGGACAAGCCACTGACACTCGCTAACCTAAAGCCTGTGAGAGAGATAATCGCTACCGCCAACCTGATTGTGGGTAGCGATGGCTCAACCACCGCGAATAACTCCTCGATTGGCCTATCTACTGATGAGGACCGGCTTAGATTCAAGCAATTACGGAGTAAGTCAGATCTAATTTTAATTGGCGGGAATACTGCTCGGCGCGAGCCCTATAAACGAACCCCAGTCCCCCTTTATATTCTTACCCACGCCAAGGTGAGATTGCAACCAAAAAACCAATTAGCAAAACAGTTCTCCATGGGTATTACCGATTTATTTTCAGAAGTATCAAATAACTTTCTGCCAACAGACATCACTTCACCCATTAATTTACTAGTCGAAGCTGGACCAATCTTGCTTCAAGAGATGATTGAACTCTCACTTATTAATCATTTATATCTAACTAAAAATCTTGAAAAAAGTGGTGAGAATAAGATCTCAATAGAAGAGTTAACAGCAACCTTTAAATTGATCTCCAGTGAAAGAGTTGGGGCTTGTGAGTTTATGCATTACCAAAAACTCTAGCCAAGTGAAATAATTATAATTCCAGAAATAGCAAAAATAATACCTAGATATTGAAACTTGTGTAAACGTTCATGAAGTAATTTGTATGCCAGTAGCGCGGTCACAATTGGGAAGAGAGAGCCTAAAACTACCGCCAGCGAAACTAATCCTTTAGTAGTCGCAACACCTAAAAGTACATTTCCAAAAAAGTCAGCACCACCGATACCAATTAAAATTGGAAGATCTTTCTTAGAAAACCCACCAGTTGTTCTGTACTTTGCAAATAATGCTAATGCAATTAGAAAAGTAGTAAAACGCATTGTCGTCATGGTCATGATTGCACTAGATTTTGAGCCCTGGGCAATAAATGTAATTGCAGTACCAAATCCAAACGCTGCGATCAAAGCGTAAACTAGAGGCCGTACTGAAATCCCGCCCTTAATCTCCGGTCCACTTGCACAAAATGCACCAGTTAGCGCAACCATCATTCCGATTAATTGCACCGTACTTGGTTTTTCACCATTGATAAATGCAACTGTCAAAGGAATTAGCGCAGATAGTGAGCTAATTGGTGAAACCACACCCATACGTCCAGTGGCAAGCCCGGCATAAAAAGCAGTTAAGCCAATAAATCCCAGTGTTCCAGCAAATACACCTGGTAAAAAGTAATTATCCCAACTTAATGTTGGTGCAAACCATGAGGATGTTATTAAGACAACTATTAATCCGAACATCAAACCAAAGCTTTGCGAAACTCCCGTTACCGCAAGTGCCTTATATTTCTTGGTTAAATTGCCGCCGAAAAAATCTGCTGTTCCCCATAAAAGAGATGAGAGCAATGCAAGCATAGAGGCCATTAATTAAGCCTACTGTGAAAAGTTGGCTTAATTACTCTTGCTACCTGCTCGCGCCTTCACTTACTTCCTACATATCCAAATTATCCTTAGACAGTGAAACCCACCTTTGAACAATTAGTTGCACCTATTTTGGCGTTAAAGCCACGGGGTGAAATATTGCTAGAAGCGGTACCAGCACCACAAAAACTTGCACCCCATGCATTAGCAATGACCGCTGATGTATTAGAGGATGCAGCAACTGGAAGATTTGTTTTACTCCATGATCCAGCCGGGCAAGAAGGTTGGGGTGGAAACTGGCGATGCGTAACTTTTGCAAGAGCTGCGATTGATTTAGAGATGGCATCTGATCCACTGCTGCCAGAGATTGGTTGGACTTGGTTGATCGAGTCACTTAAGAAAAATGGTTGTGAATTTCTTGTCCCCAGTGGCACTGTAACTAGAGTTGCTAGCTCATCCTTTGGCGCACTTGAAGATCGAGAAGAGGATTCTGAAATGGAAGTCCGGGCATCATGGACACCGACCTCAGGGGACGATTTAGTAAATCATGTAAATGCATGGTTAGAACTTTTAGCAATGACAGCTGGGCTTGAACCAATTCCACAAGGTGTCAGCACGATCTCACGTAACAGCTAGAATCTTTTAAGTAATGGTTACTCCACTTATCACTCCTAGGCATGGCGTGCCATCAGTCATAAGTAATGAAAGTGATTTTGAAAAATTAATCGCCCAATTATTAAATGGAAGTGGTCCATTAGCAATCGATGCTGAGCGTGCTTCGGGCTATAGGTATAGCCAGCGGGCGTATCTAATTCAGATTTATCGCGAAAATGGCGGATTACATTTAATTGATCCAATCCCCCTTAAAGATTCAAAGTTATGGCAAAAATTTAATAATGAGTTTTCATCATATGAGTGGGTAATCCATGCCAGCACCCAAGATCTTCCGTGTTTATTTGAAATTGGTTTAAAGCCGGAAATACTTTTTGATACTGAGTTAGGCGCCCGAATTGCTGGATGTGACCGAGTAGGGCTTGGCCCCTTAGCTGAGAGTTTGCTTGAATTACAACTTGCTAAGGAACATTCAGCAGTTGATTGGTCGATCAGACCACTTCGACCAGAGTGGGTCACCTACGCCGCATTAGATGTTGATATTTTGCTTGATATTAGAAACGCAATTGAAAAATTGCTAACCGAACAAAACAAATTAAAATGGGCTAAACAAGATTTTGCTTCAATTTTAAAGAGCTATCAAAACTATGTTTTCTCCGATACCCCAAAGCCAGATCGGTGGCGCCGCACATCAGGTATGCATAAAGTGCGAGATAGATTAACTATGGCAATCGTGCGAGACTTTTGGTTTTCTCGAGATGAATTAGCTCGTGAGATAGATCTAGCCCCTGGTCGAGTGTTAGGAGATGATGCAATTATTGAGCTGGCTACTAAGCGACCAGATAACTTAGAGGCGGTAGCAAAGGTAATCGGAAGACGTACTCGATTAGAGGCCCCGCCATTTAACCGCTGGTTAAGTGTTTTAAATCTTGCGCTTAAGACTCCGCTCGACCAACAGCCAGAGCTGCGAGTTGCTTCGCAAAGTTTGCCGCCCATTAAAATTTGGAAGGATCGAAACCCGCTTGGCTATGCCCGCCTAACACATGCACGTGCTGCTTTAATTGAGCTATCAGCTCAAATACAAATTCCAACTGAAAATTTAGTGACCCCAGAGTTGGTTCGTAAAATTTGTTGGCAGCAGCCTCCAGCATCTAATAGCGAGTATGAAAATTTTGTAATGTCTAACTTAAAGACCATGGGTGCTCGGCCATGGCAGATCGAGTTAGTAACACCTGCGATTTCAGCAGCCCTGTCCCAAACTGAGCCATTGATTATTCCTGAGCCAGTTGAGGCCGAAGGTGAGCCAGAATCAGCCCAATAGGGTGTGATCGGAATTACGCAACACTTAAGTTGCGTAATTCAAGGAACTAGGAATATGCTCGACCTATGTTAAGCACCTTTTTAATCGCACTCCGTGAGGGTCTTGAGGCTGCCCTTATTGTCGGCATCTTGGTCGCATATGTTGTTAAAACAGGTCGCAGAAATTTACTAATGCCAATCTGGACAGGTGTTGGGATTGCACTTGCTGCAAGTTTTGCTCTAGGCGGTTTTCTCTCATTTACATCCACCGAGCTTTCAGAGCGTGGCGAACAATTCTTTGCTGGCACAACCTCATTTATCGCAGTAGCACTTGTTACCTGGATGGTTTTTTGGATGAAGCGAGCTGCCAGAACTCTTCGCGATGAGCTACATGGCAAGGTAGATAGTGCTTTAACTGCTGGTCCATTAGCTCTTGCTACCGCTGCGTTTTTTGCTGTTGCTAGAGAAGGCCTAGAAACCGCTTTATTTGTGTATACAAACTTTAAAACAGTTGCCGCAACATCATCAGCATCAATTGGTCTTGTTCTTGGATTAACTCTTGCAGTTGTTCTTGGTTACCTAATCTATAACCGCTCAGTTAAATTAAATTTAAGTGAGTTTTTCACTATTACTGGAATTGCATTGATTATCGTTGCAGCTGGAGTTTTGTCCTACGGCGTGCATGAGTATCAAGAGTTGGGCTGGTTGCCTGGTGAGAGTTCATATGCTTGGGATATCTCATCTGTAATGGCAAAGGATTCGATCGCGGGCTCATTGCTTGCCGGCACAATTGGCTTTGATGTAAATACCTCTTGGATGCAGTTGCTGCTTTGGGGTGCTTACCTTGGAATTGTTCTTCGTCTTTATACCAAGCCCGCTCGCGTAAATACCGCCCAACTAGTTAAGTAGGCGCACTACCCAATTCGCCTACTGGCGAGTAACCTATCCTTATCAGGTAAATAGGTAGGGGAAATAATGAGCAAAAGCGCAACCGCAAAAACTAATGTGGTCTTAGTCGATGCTGTTAGAACTCCATTTGGAAAAGCTGGCTCGCTCTATGCTGAAACTAGAGCTGATGACATTATGGTTCGCTGTATTCGCGGCTTAATTGAACGAAACCCAAATCTGCCAGTTGATCAAATCGATGAGGTTGCAATCGCAGCAGCAACTCAAACTGGTGATCAAGGAATGAATATTGGCCGTTCTGTTTCAATATTAGCTGGCATTCCAAAGTCTGTGCCTGGTTACTCAATTGATCGTTGGTGCGCAGGTGCCCTAACTGCGGTAACAACAATTGCTGGTGGCATAAATATGGGTGCATATGATCTTGCAATTGCCGGTGGAGTTGAACATATGGGAAATCACCCAATGGGCGACGGTATGGATCCAAACCCAAGATATTTAGCAGAAAAAATAGTAGATACAGATGCGCTCCAAATGGGCGCAACTGCAGAGCGCTTGCACGATAAGTTTCCTCACCTTACAAAAGAGCGCGCTGATAAATATGCGTTAGCCTCTCAACAAAAAACTGCAGCAGCATATGCGGCAAATAAAATTCAACCTGATTTAATTCCTGTTGCAACTAGAACTGCCGAACTTGGTTGGGGTATGGCAACAGTTGATGAACCACCACGGCCGCAAACAACTCTTGAAGCACTTACTGCCCTTAAGACTCCATTTAGAGCAGCTGGTCGAGTAACTGCTGGCAATGCTGCAGGTTTAAATGATGGTGCTACCGCTGCAATCTTGGCATCAGAAAGTAAGGCAAAAGAATTAAATCTTCCGATCAAAGCAAAGTTAGTTTCATTTGCATTTGCCGGAGTTGAACCGGAGATTATGGGTTATGGGCCAGTTCCCAGCACAATTAAAGCGCTAGCTAAGGCTGGCTTAGATATCACCGATATTGGATTATTTGAAGTTAATGAAGCCTTTGCAATTCAAGTACTTTCCTTCTTAGATCACTTTGGAATTGCCGATGATGATAAACGAGTGAATATCTATGGTGGTGCCATCGCAGTTGGTCACCCACTTGCATCCTCTGGCGTGAGATTAATTCTTAACTTAGCAAATGGATTTAAAGAGCAACCTGAGGTTCGCTATGGAATTACCACCATGTGTATTGGTCTAGGCATGGGTGGCACAATCATTTGGGAAAACCCTAATTTCAAAGGTGCAAAGTAATGAGTGAGGTATTAGCTGGCGCACCTGATGAGGTAGTAACAAATGCGATTTTGCGTATGGTCTCACTTGCTCCATTTGGCCATAATGGTGAGCTAGCGTTAATTACATTAGATAACGGAGCAGACCACACCAGACCAAATACATTTGGTCCAGCATCTTTAAATGCGCTTTCTAGCGCAATTGATCAAGCACAAAAAACAGATGCCGTGGCCATTGCAGTAACTGGAAAACCATTTATCTTTGCAGCAGGTGCTGATCTTTCTGGTGTTGGAGCTGTTAAAGACATCTCAGTTGCAACGGCTATTGGCGAACTAGGTCATGAGGTTTTCCTTAAACTGCATGAGAGTAAGAAACCAACCTTTGCATTTATAAATGGTTTAGCTCTAGGTGGCGGACTTGAGGTTGGACTTAACTGCCACTATCGAACACTTGCATCAACCGCATTTACTGGCCTACCTGAATGCTTTTTAGGTTTAGTGCCTAGCTGGGGTGGTGCAACACTTCTACCTAAATTAATTGGGCCTGAGAATGCAGTGCAAGTAATAATTCTAAACTCACTAAATAACAACACCATGATGAAGGCTAAAGATGCACTTGGCCTTGGCGTAGTAGATGCAGTATTTGAACCATCAGATTTTCTTGAGCACTCTGTGAAATTTGTGTCCGATGTCCTTAATGGCAAAAAGAAGATTGAACGAAAAGATTTTAGTAAAGATAGCGCTGGTTTTGAAAAGGCAATCGCAACCGGCAAAGCAGCAGTTGCTAAGAAATATAGCGGTGCTCAAATTGCCTCCCCGCTTGCCGCTCTAGAATTAGTTAAAGCCGCACAGACAAACTCTGTTCGAGATGGTTATGCAGCTGAGACAAAGGTGCTAGCTGAGTTAGTAATGAGTGATGCACTTCGTGCCTCTTTATATTCATTTAACTTAATCCAGAAAAAACGTAAAAAGGTTGAGGGTGCGCCAAAGCCAGCACTTGCTCGCAAAATTACCAAGGTAGGAGTTGTTGGCGCAGGACTTATGGCATCTCAACTTGCCTTACTAATGCTTCGTAATTTAAAAGTTCCAGTAGTTATTACAGATTTAGATCAAGAGCGGGTCGATAAAGGCCTTGCCTGGATAAAAGCTGAAATTCAAAAGTTAGTAGAAAGGAAAAGGCTTAACCCAGAAGGTGCTGCCAGATTACTTGGAAATATCTCTGGATCTGTTGATCAAAAAGTCTTTGCCAATGCCGATTTTGTAATTGAAGCTATCTTTGAAGAGTTATCTCTTAAGCAGAAACTATTTAAGGATCTAGAGGCAATTGTTACCCCGGAGTGTATTTTGGCAACAAACACCTCATCTCTATCGGTTGAAGCAATGAGTGAGGGTCTTAAAAATCCTGAGCGAGTTGTTGGCTTTCACTTCTTTAATCCAGTTGCAATTATGCCGCTGTTAGAGGTCGCCAGAACTACTAAGACTGATGATGCAACAACGGCTACTGCGATAAATATCGGTAAAGATTTAAAGAAAACCATGGTGATTGTTAAAGATGCACCTG
>Ga0209401_1001612_pt1 | contig 14876 bp, 15 predicted proteins | sample M_140807_MF_Meta_FD_187318 | JGI IMG/M metagenome (GOLD analysis project Ga0209401, IMG submission 187318) | Freshwater microbial communities from Lake Montjoie, Canada to study carbon cycling - M_140807_MF_MetaG (SPAdes) (version 2) | ecosystem: Environmental > Aquatic > Freshwater > Lake...
AGTATTTTAATAGTATTGTTTTAATTGCAGATAACGATGATGCAGGAATAATAATGAGAGATAAGTTAGTTCAAAGACTTGGACCTGTTGTTACTTCTGTGTATATAGATAAAAAATATAAAGATATAGGCGACATGGATGATGATGCAATTAAAAAACTGGAGTTCCAGTTTGACAATTCTATCACCAGTATGTTAAGATAGATAAGACAAAAAGGAGAAAAATAATATGACTATTGTAAAGGGACTAAAGAATATTAACGCCCTAGTTGACAAGCCAAAATATGATGAAAACTCTCCAAAGGTAAGATGGTTAAAACTTGCCGATGGACAGTCTGCAAAAATTAGATTCGTTGAGGAACTTGACGAAGACTCTGCAAACTATAATGCAGATCGTGGACTAGCACTTGTTGTTAAAGAACATACAAATCCAAAAGACTACAAGCGCAAGGCTGTAGATACTATGGAAACAGAAGGCCGTGACTGGGCTGAAGAAATGCACCGTAAAGATCCAAAGGCTGGCTGGAGAGCACGTCTTCGTTTTTATTGCAACGTACTTGTAGATGATGGCATTGAAGAGCCATACGTAGCCATTTGGTCAATGGGCGTAAGTAAGCAATCTGCATTTAATACTATTCGTGAGTATGCTCTTGAAACAGGAAGCATCTCAAACATTTCATGGAAGTTAAAGCGTAACGGTCAGGGCACTGAAACAAGTTACACACTTATTCCATCTGCACCAGACAAAGAACCATTTAACTGGGCAGCACTAAAACCATATCCTCTTGAGTTAGCATTAAAGAAAATTCCTTATGCTGAACAAGAAGCATTCTATTTGGGGTTTGATACTCCATCTGTAACTTCATCAACCAACACAGATTGGTAAGATGAACTACGTAGGCTTACATGTTCATACTCACTACTCCCTATTTGACGGCATAGCAACTCCACAAGAGTATGTAGACCGTGCTAGCAAGTTGGGTATGAACGCTCTTGCAATTACAGATCACGGTTCACTTTCTGGTCACAGAGAGTTTTACCGTTCTGCAAAAGAAAAGGGTATTAAGCCAATACTTGGTCTAGAAGGATATATGTGTGCAGACATATCAGATAAAAGAGATAAGTCTGAAAGAACGGGTCAACAAGATCTTGTTTATAATCATATTATCCTTCTAGCCAAGAACCAAAAAGGTTTAGACAATCTTAACAAAATTAGCGAAATAGCATGGACAGATGGATTTTTTAAAAAGCCAAGGTTTGATTTTGAAATTCTTCAAAAATATAAAGAAGGCATAATTGTAACATCTGCTTGTCCTAGCAGCGTTATTGTTAAAGCATTAGAAGAGCAAGAATTTGCACTTGCTAAAAAACACATTGGGTGGTTTAAAGATAACTTTGGTAGCGACTACTACATTGAGGTTATGCCACATAACACACCAGAAATAAATAAATACCTTATTGATCTTGCCGATGAGTTTAATATTAGAGTCGTAGTTACGCCAGATTGTCATCACTCTGATGAATCACAAAAGCATATTCAAGAGTTTAAACTTTTAATGAATACTCACGCTAAGGTACAAAAAGATACCACATACGCAAAATCTACAAAAATTGATTCTATGATGGAACGCCTTGACTATCTTTATGGGGAAGATCGTCAGATAACATTTAACAAATTTGACATTCACTTACTTTCTTATGAAGAAATTAAAGCAGCAATGGAAAAACAGGGTATTGACAGAGAAGATATATACTCAAACACACTATTGCTAGCAAAGACAGTAGAAGACTATGACATTAAAGATGGTCTTAATTTACTTCCAGTCCAGTATAAAAATCCAGACCAAGAATTAGCAAACCTAGCCTTTGCTGCTTTAGAAGAAAAAAGATTAAACTCTAACTGGCTTGGTAATGACATCTACGAACAAAGGCTTGATGAAGAGTTATTTATTATTAGAGATAAAAAATTTGCACCATACTTCTTAGTAGTTCAAAATATGATTTCTTGGGCAAAGAAAGAAGGAATTCTAGTTGGTCCAGGACGTGGATCTTCTGCTGGTTCTTTGGTTTGTTATCTTCTTGGGATTACTGACATTGATCCATTAGAGCATGGGTTATTGTTCTTCCGTTTTATTAATCCAGAACGTAATGACTTTCCCGATATTGATACAGACATTCAAGATACTCGTCGTGATGAAGTAAAAGATTATTTAGTTAGACAGTATAGGCACGTAGCATCTATTGCAACATTCCTTCAATTTAAAGATAAGGGTGTTGTGCGAGATGTTGCAAGAGTCTTAGATATTCCACTTACAGATGTTAACAAGGTTTTAAAACTTGTTGATACTTGGGATGAATATTGCACATCTAAAACTACACTATCGTTTAGAGAAAAATATCCAGAGGTAGAAATTTATGGAGAACAGTTACGTGGTCGCATTAGAGGTACTGGCATTCATGCTGCTGGTGTGGTTACTAGTAAGAATCCAATCTTTAGGTATGCGCCATTGGAAACTCGTTCTGCTCCTGGATCTGACTATCGCATTCCTGTGGTTGGTGTTGACATGGAAGAGGCTGAAAAAATTGGTCTTATTAAGATTGATGCGTTAGGTCTTAAAACTTTAAGTGTAGTAAAAGATGCTATCTTAATGATTAAAGAAAATCATTATAAAGATATTGATCTTCTATCAATTGATATGGCAGATCCTAAAGTATACGAAATGCTTTCAGACGGACATACAAAAGGCGTATTCCAGTGTGAAGCAACTCCATACACAAACCTTTTAGTAAAAATGGGAGTAAAGAATTTTAGTGAGTTAGCAGCATCAAACGCTTTAGTTCGTCCAGGCGCTATGAACACTATTGGTAAAGATTATATTGCTCGTAAACACGGTAAGCAGAATGTTTCCTATACCCATCAAATTATGAAAGAGTTCACAAATGATACATATGGGTGTATTCTTTATCAGGAACAGGTTATGCAGGCTTGTGTTTATCTTGGTGGAATGACAATGGCAGAGGCTGACAAGGTTCGTAAGATTATTGGAAAGAAAAAAGATGCAAAAGAGTTCAATATATTTCAAGATAGGTTTGTTGCTGGGGCGAGTAAGTACATATCTCCTAATAAAGCCTTGGACCTTTGGCATGACTTTGAAGAGCATGCGGGATACTCGTTTAACAAGAGCCACGCAGTTGCTTACTCTACTCTCTCGTATTGGACGGCGTGGTTAAAGTATTACTATCCGCTTGAATTTATGTTTGCCCTTCTTAAAAATGAAAAAGATAAAGATGGTAGAACAGAGTATTTGATTGAAGCAAAGCGTATGGGCATATCAGTCAAACTGCCACATATTAATGATTCAGATTTAGATTTTAAAATTGAGGGTAAGGGAATTCGTTTTGGACTAACTGGTATTAAGTTTATTTCAAATAACATTGCACAAAAATATATTGATGCAAGACCATTTAATAGTTATAAACAACTTGAAGAGTTTACATTTACAAAAGGTAATGGAGTAAACAGTAGAGCCCTAAATGCACTAAGGCTAACTGGTGCTGCAACATTTTCTGATAATCCACGTAATGATGAAGATATTAAAGAAAATCTTTATGAGTATTTAAATCTTCCAGAGTTTAATATTTCTATTCCATCTCACTATTATGCATTTATTCAATCAATTGAAGATTTTGAAGAAAAGGGATCTTTTATTTTAATGGGTATGGTTAAAGCAATTAAGAGAGGAAAGGGTTGGTCAAGAGTTGAAATTCTGGACAAAACTGGAAGTATTGGTATATTTGATGAAGAATCAACAACTATTGAGACTGGTCGGACTTACTTGATTCTTGCTAATGATAATAGAATTGTTTCTGCAATTCCTGTTGATGAAATAAAAGGATCAACAAATGCACTTGTTAAGTTTTTGAGTTATAAGCAATTGCCTTATACAGAAGATGAAATGTTTGTTGTTTCATTTAAATCAAGAATAACAAAGGCTGGAAAGAAGATGGCTTCTTTAACCTTGGCAGATACTTCAAGAGACTTACACTCAGTAACAGTATTTCCTACTGCATTTCCAAAAGCATACATGCATATTGAAGAAGGCAAGTCGTATAAATTTAGTTTTGGTAAAACCAAAGATGGCACGGTAATTATGGAGGATGTAAATGTCAGTTAATATACAAGATGTACTATCACAGTTAGACCCAAGAATTAGAAAGCGTCTTGGCACAGGAGAAGGAATTAACTTTGAGTATCAGCCCACTCCAAGTTTTGGTTTAAACCGTGCACTAGGCGGGGGATTGCCATACGGTAGACAAGTACTTGTATGGGGAAGCAAATCATCGGCTAAGTCATCTATGTGTTTACAGATGATTGCTTTGGCGCAAGCAGAAGGCAAGGTTTGTGCATGGATTGATTCTGAAATGTCCTATTCAGAAGACTGGGCTAAACTGATGGGGGTAGATCCAACAAAATTAATTTACTCTCAAGCACGTACTATTAGCGACATGGTAGATGTTGGCGTTGGACTTATAAATGCTGGAGTTGATCTTATTGTTATTGACTCAATTACATCAATGCTTCCTGCAATATATTTTGAAAAAGATTCAGATGAAATGAAAGCACTTGAAAACACAAAGCAAATTGGTGCAGAGTCTAGAGACTTTAGCAATGCCTGGAAAATGCTTAACTATGCTAACAATAAAGTAAAGCCTACACTGCTTGTTCTTATTTCACAATCAAGAAATAATATTAACGCAATGTATACAAGCCAACAGCCTTCTGGTGGTCAAGCAACGAAGTTCTATTCATCTTGTGTCATTAAGTTGTTTTCTTCTGAATCAGAAAATCAAGCAATTAAGGGAAAGATTAAGGTTGGAGATAAATTAATTGAAGAAAAAATTGGTAGAAAGATTCGTTGGGAACTGCAATTCTCTAAAACCTCTCCAGGGTTCCAATCTGGTGAGTATGATTTTTATTTTAGAGGTGACAATATTGGCATTGATGCAATAGGAGATTTAGTTGATACTGCAGAATCAATGGGCTTGGTTAATAGAACTGGCGCATGGTATCAGTTAGATGACGGCACAAAGGTACAAGGTCGTGATGGTTTTATTGCTCGTGTTAAAGAAGATCTAGATTTACAGGAACAACTTAAGAAAAAAATAATTAATGCCTGAACAAAATTTTACTGTATATCCTGGAAAATGGCCATGTAAGACTTGCCAAGAAGTTGTAACATCTTTAAGGTATTGGCCAGAAACTGGGAATGCCACATGGATGTGTACACAAAAACATATCTCAAAAGTTAACCTATTGCCTCCAACAAAGAAGGATTATGAGCGAAAAGAACGAAAGTAAAAGAATAGGTGCTAAGCAGCATAAGAATTCTGGTAGAAATACACAGAAGGGCGATGCTACTTGGAGGGGATTTGTTGTTGACTTTAAAGAAGCCAGCAAATCTTTTACATTAAACAAAGATGTATGGGCAAAGGCTGTTACTGACTCTATTCAGGCAGGCAGAGATAAGTCTCCAGCCATTGTTGTAATTCTTGGAGAAGGCAATACAAAGGTACGACTTGCTATAATTGAAATGAACATGCTAGAGCAATTAACAGAGGAGGAATATAATGTCTGAAACAGGAACACAGAAAACAACACTTGACATGGTAAATGGTTTAACGGAGATTGCAGATTATATGCAAGATGAAGAGTTAACCGTTGCATTAACTATGATTGCAAAGATTATTATAAAGCCAGATATTCCCCTACAGGCTGCTAGTCTTGAAATCGTAAGGCTACAGGCTATTGCAGCAAAGATGTCTTTTAAAGCCACTTGGATGGCTAATGTTGACAAATCTGACAGGGCAAAGAAAAATATATACTTTACAGCAGCACAAGCAATAAACGATTTGGTCTCAGCGCTTAAATACATAATGCGCTAACCTGCTATAATTAATAGAAACAAGGGATGAAACATGGCTAAAAACTTACTAAAACAGATTATGATTAAAGATGTTAAAAAGAACCAAAGAAATAGCGAAGAAGATGAAAGTCTTGTTGAAGGTTTAGACGTTGCTATAAACGCTGGCTACCTTACTAAAACAAAGCCAAAGTTTACTAAGAAGACTAACTTTTCTGCATCAAATTTAACTTATGGCTCAGGAGAATGTCCAAGGTACTGGTCTTTAGCCTTTGATGGTCAAATATTCTACGATAACTCAGATGCAATTGGTGTGGCAAATAGAACACAGGGAAGTCTTGGACATGGAAGAATTCAGGAAGCAATAGAAGCCTCTGGGTTACTTGCAGAAGATTTAGAATTTGATCCAATACCAAGAAAATATAACCAACAAACTCATCCAGCAATGGAGTTTAGAGTTAAGATTGATGATCCACCCTTTGACGGTTATGGAGATGTCATGCTTGACTACAAGGGTGAAAGACTTATTGGTGAAATTAAAACAGTAAGAAACGACGACTTTGAACATAAAAAATTAAGTAGAAAACCTAAAATGGGTCACTTAATGCAATTACTAATGTATATGAAGGTTTGGAAAATTGGTAAGGGTGTAATGATTTATGAAAATAAAAACAATCATGAATTACTTACCTTGCCCGTTGTAGTAAATGATCAGTATCGTACTTGGGTAGACGAAACATTTGAATGGATGAGAGTAGTTTACAAAAGTTGGCAAGATAAACAATTACCAGAAATTCCTTATCGTTCAAATTCAAGAATTTGCAAGTCGTGTCCTATTCAAAAAGCATGCGCTGAAGCAGGAGACGGAACAATTAAGATTAAACCTATGAAATTATTAAAGGACGAGAAAGATGAATAAATGTGAAACTATGTGAAAGGTGCGAGACCCAGTTTACACCAAAGGTAAGTTATCAAATTTATTGTGGAGATATTTGTAGAGAAGAAGCCACCAAAATAAAGATAGCCGAAAGGTATCAAATAACTCGTAGACAAAGAAGAATAGGCAAGAAAAGACTTTGTATTGGCGGTTGTAAAGAACAACTTTCAATATACAATGACTCTGGGTTTTGTTCTAATTGCAATATAAATAAAAAAGAAGTAGACAAGATGCTAAAACAACTAAAAGGATTTTTTGACTATGAACAAAAATGACCCAAAAACAATTTGTGCGATTGATGCAAGCACTAATAGTCTTGCTTTTGCTATTTTTAATGATAACAATCTAGGTAGTATTGGTAAAATTAATTTTAATGGAAAAACAAATTATGAAAAAGTAATGGACGCCTGTTCTAAGACAAGGGCATTCTTTGAACATTTTGGTGGATTTGAAGCAATTATAATTGAACATACTGTATTTATGAACAGCCCTAAAACTGCTGCAGATCTAGCATTAGTTCAGGGTGCACTACTGGGTGCTGCTGGATTAACTGGAACAAAAGTTATAGGAACTGTATCACCAATAACCTGGCAAAATTATTTAGGAAATAAAAGGTTAACCAAAGAAGAACAACTAGGAATTAGATTAATGAACCCTGGGAAATCAGTTTCTTGGTATAAAACATACGAACGGCAAATAAGAAAAGAAAGGACCATAAAACTAATTGAAATCAATTATGATAAAATTATTAACGACAATGACGTTGCTGATGCTTGTGGTATCGGCCATTGGGCTATTAATAACTGGAATAAGGCAATAGGAGAAGATAAATAATGCCAGAGTTAAATGCAAACATACCACCGATTGAGTGTTATGTCCGTGGTAATTTTTTAAGAGATCAAGAAGACAGCCATGACAAATACTTTCCATGTGTAATATTTGGAGTGTCTAGCGTTAAAGCCAGAAGCCCTTTGTTTCATTTCTTAATGGAAGATGGTGGTCTTTGGTGGAGAATGCCAATTAATGCATTTTGTACCAAACCAGGGATCCCTGAAGAGCCTATTTATAACCTTGTGTTATGGAACTCATTTTCGCCACATGTATCTGTTACTAAATTTCAAAACCTAAGCAATATGAGAATGTCATATTTAGATAGAGAAAAGAATCATGTTCCTGGTAAATATCTTTTTACTTTAGATTGGCATAATCCAGATAGCAATGTGCTAGATGACGGTTACTCTGAAAATCCAGGGCAGCACAAGTGTGGCCACGTAATTCAAAGAGATGATGGAAATTTTGCGGTACAGCCTAACAATAGAGTTAAATTGTATGAGCCATCATTTGTTACCAAGCCTGATCTTCTACTTCATAGATTAGTTAATACAAATAAGTGGGATGTTGAAAGTTATGATAAATGGGTTTTAGAAGACTCAAACGCATACAACTATGACATTTCTGAGACAGAAGTTGACAAATAACTTTATGGCTGCTAAACTATATACAAGCGAGGCTTGGCTACGCAAACGGTTTCTTATGGATAAAAAATCTCCACAAGATATTGCTAAAGAATGCGAAGCCAGCGTTGAAACTATATATGTATACCTTGCAAAATTTGGATTAAGGAAATCAAAAAGATGATATTAAAACCAGTTTACGAAGATGTTAAACATTTTAATTGTAACGATCTTTATCTTCGTTCCGTTGGAGCACCTTCTGGCAATTCAATTTGGGAAACGTGTCACTCTATAGCACAAATGCTTATAGAAAAAAATATAGCGTATGGAGATTCCGCTCTTGATCCTGTAAGAATTTTTAGCAAGTCAGACCCAGCAGAACAACTTAAGGTTAGAATTGATGACAAGTTAAGTCGTTTAATGAAAGGAACTGATTACCCTGGAGATAATGACATTGATGATTTAATAGGATATTTAGTTTTATTAAAAATAGCAAAGGAAAAAAATGTCAACTGAATCAGAACTAATTGAACATCTTGATGAAGTTAATAAGGTAGTTACAGAATACCTTAAAGGGCAAGATCCAACAAAAATTTCTAAAGAGTTGGATATTCCACGTACTCGTGTTGTTTCATTAATTAATGAGTGGAAGGTTATGGCATCTGCAAATGATGCAATTCGTGCACGGGCTAAAGAAGCCCTTGCGGGTGCTGATACTCATTATAGTAAACTAATCACGAAGGCTTATGAAGTTATTGATGAATCAAGTTTAACTAATAATCTTAGTGCAAAAACTCAGGCAATTAAGTTAGTTATGGATATTGAAAAATCTAGAATTGAAATGTTACAAAAAGCAGGGCTTTTAGAAAACAAAGAACTTGCAGAAGAAATGGTTGAAATTGAAAGGCGACAAGAGGTTCTTGTTGAAATCTTAAGAGACATTGCTTCAACTCATCCAGAGGTTCGTGATTTAATTATGAAGCGTCTTTCTCAAATTGCTAAAGAGGGAGAGGTAATTACCATTGTCCAAGATGTTTAATGACTTCTTAGAAGTTTTAAAAGAAAATCAATTTGACGAAATTCCAGTAGACGCAAAAACATTTGTTGAGTCTGCTGATTATCTTGGACAGCCACAACTATCCTTAATTCAATATGAAATTGTAGAAGCAATGAGTCAAATTTATCGTAAAGAAGAATTACAAGAAATATTTGGATCTGTTCTTGGTGCTCAATATTTTGACAAATATACTAAAAATGAAATTATTTTGCAACTTGGCAAGGGATCTGGAAAAGACTTTGTATCAACTGTAGCCTGTGCATACATAGTGTATAAACTGCTATGCCTTAAAGATCCCGCTAGGTATTATGGAAAACCAAGCGGGGATGCAATTGATATCATAAACGTAGCCATCAACGCACAACAAGCAAAGAACGTATTCTTTAAAGGATTTAAAACTAAGATAGAAAAATCACCATGGTTTGCAGGAAAATATAACGCAAAGGCTGACAGTATTGAGTTTGATAAATCAATTACAGTTTACTCTGGACATTCAGAAAGAGAGTCTCATGAAGGTTTAAACTTACTTCTTGCAGTTCTTGATGAAATTTCTGGTTTTGCATCTGAGGTTGGAACTGGTAATGAGCAAGGTAAGACTGCAGAAAATATTTATAAAGCATTTCGTGGGTCTGTAGATTCTCGTTTTCCAGATTTAGGAAAAGTAGTATTGCTTTCATTCCCCCGTTATCAAGGTGACTTTATTTCCAAAAGATATGAAGATGTCATTGCAGAAAAAGAAACCATTGAAAAGAAACATCTTTTTATTATGAATGAAGACTTGCCACACGATGATCCAAATAATCAATTTGAAATTTCATGGGACGAAGATACTATTCTTTCTTACAAGGTTCCAAAAGTTTTAGCACTTAAAAAAACAACGTGGGACGTAAACCCTACTAGAAAAATAGATGATTTTAAATTAGCATTCTATACAGATCTTGGTGATGCAATGATGCGGTTTGCATGTACACCAACATTTGCATCAGATGCATTCTTTAAAGATAAAGCAAAATTAGAAAAAGTAATGACATTAAGAAATCCAGTTGACAATTTTAGAAGGTTTGATGAATCATTTAAACCTGATCCAGAAAAAATATACTATATTCACGCTGATCTTGCACAAAAGCATGACAAGTGTGCTGTAGCAATTGCTCACGTAGATAAATGGGTAAACATTCAAGTTATTAAAGATTATGAGCAAGTAGCACCAATGGTTATCGTTGATGCAGTTGCCTGGTGGGAACCAAAAGCGGAAGGTCCAGTTAATTTATCAGAAGTAAAACAATGGATCATTAATTTACGCAGACAGGGATTTAATATTGGGGTTGTTTCTTTTGACCGTTGGCAGTCATTTGATATTCAACAGGAATTGAAGGCAGTAGGAATCAAAACTGATACTGTTTCTGTTGCTAAAAAACACTACGAAGACTTAGCAATGATGATATATGAAGAAAGAGTTGCAATACCAAGAATTCCCTTATTACTGGAAGAGATGTCAGAACTCAAAATTATGAAAAATACTAGGGTTGATCATCCACGTAAAAAATCTAAGGACCTAGCAGATGCTGTATGTGGCGCTGTATTTGGAGCAATATCACATACACCTAAAGATTCTAACCATGAGATTGAGATTCATACTTGGTCTACTTCTGCACGACTTGCAGAGAAACAAAGGGATATGGTAGAATTAGACAACAAGGAAATGCCTAAAGATGTTAGAGATTTTCTTGATAGATTAAACATAATATAAATAAACAAGGAGAATAATGAATTCATTTAAGAAAATTGCCCTAGGACTCGCTGCAGCCATGTCCTTTGGCGTATTATCTGCACTTCCGACACATGCTACGGTGATTGCACCAACCTTGACAATTGATTCTGCTACAGACTCAATTCTCGTAGGTGAAACTGCAACAGCAGTAGTTTCGTTGTCATATATTTCAGAAACATCAGCAGACACAGCAACTGTGCTATCTGCTATGTTTGCACAGCCTTCTACTGCTAATAAGTCTGCAACACTTACATTGCTTGAAACAAGTACAGCAACAGTGGTAATTGCAGGAGATAGTTTGACTGCAAATGTTAACTCAACAGTTAATACAACAGGATATGTAACAGCAAAGTTTACAGTTACTTTGGCAGCGCCAACAGTTGCTGGAACATATGAGGCAAGAATTATTACAACTCGCCCATCAACTGGTCCATCAGTTATATGGACAATAACAGTTGGTGCTGGAGACACAGTTCCTTCTGCTTCAACAACAACTTCAATTCTTAACAGAGGCGAAGTAATTACTGCAACAGCAGATGATTCAGTATTTGCTCCAAAAGCAGCAGCAACAGATGCAGCAGCAGTTATTGTTATTGCACAAAAAAATGCAGCAAGCAGAACAACCTCAGAATCACTTCTTGCTACAGTAACTGGATCAGGATCAATTGGATATGGCACTAATGCTACAACAATGTCAGTTCTTGGTCGTTCAGTTGTTATTCCTTCAGGAAATTACATTGGTGTATTTGCTGACGGTACAGCAGGAGTTGGAACAATTACAATTACAACCCTTACAGGTACAGTACTTGCAACAGAAAAGGTAACATTCTACGGAGATATTGCAACAATTGAAGCAACTGCCGTTAAGTCTGTTATTGCAATTGGTGCAAACACAACTACCGTCAAGGCAGTTGCAAAGGATGCTTCTGGCGTAACAGTTGGAGCAGGAACTCTTTATGCATATTCATCAGATGTCACAACAGTCTCTGATTCAGCAACAGCAACAACAATTGTTAACGGTGAAGCCGTATTTACAATTACTGGTGTTAAGACTGGTGGAGCAGCAATTACAGTTAAGTCTGGAACAATTGTCTCCGCTCCAGTTTCTACTCGTGTAGAGGCAGCAGCAGCAACTGTAAAGATTTCATTTGATAAGGCTACATACCTTCCAGGTGAGGCAGCAACAGTTAAGGTTCAAGTTCTTGATGCAGTAGGTCTGCCAGTTTCTGGTAAGACACACTCAGCACTATTCGCAACAGGTGGAATCACTTCTACTTATGCATTTGGTTCAGGATCTGACGTACTTACAGCAACATCAGTTACAACTGATACAGATACAGCAAAGTCATATAAGGTATACATGCCTTTGACTGAAAATACTGTAAAACTTTCTGCAACAGGTGGTACATCATTACCTCTAGCAGGACAGGTTGCAGTAACCGCATCAGCAACAGTTTCAAATTCTTCTTCTAGCACAAACGCTACTCTTGCAGCATTAGTTGCACAGATTACAGCAATGCAGGGAATTTTTGATGGCCTAAAGGCAGAAGTTGCAATTTCAAAAGCAGAAAGAGTTGCTTTTGTAAAGCAATACAATCTTCTTGCTAAAAAGTGGAACGCAAAGAATCCTAAGTCTAAGGTTGCACTAATTAAGTAATATTACTTATAAATTAAAGGGTTAGCCAAGTGCTAGCCCTTTTTTTTATTGTATAAAAATGGTATAATTGCTAATATAGTTACACATTGGAGATTATACATAATTGACTAGCCTTAAGCGCAAAATATTATTGGCTTTGGGGGTAGGTCTATGTTTAACAATTTTTGGCATTATGGCGCCTAACGAGGCATATGCTACTGACAATCAAGAGCAGGTAGTTGTTAGCCCTGCCCAGCAAGCAGTTGATACAGCCCTTGCAACGGCTACTACAGAGGTTCAACAGGCTATTGCAGCCACAGACACTGCTACAGCCACCATAGCCGTAGCAGTTGCTGAAAGGGTAGAGGCTCAAGCAGCGGTAGACACATTGACAGCCACAGTATCAGTAGCACAATCAACTGTAGCCTTAGTAGACACAGCCACCGCAACAATTAATGCCATAGATTTATCTGTTACTCCAGTGGATCAAAGTTCACAGTTAGTTCAAGATGCAAAAAATACAATTATAACAGCCCAAACCTCCATAAATAATATTGATACATCCACTGCACAGGTACAAATATCTGAGGCTACTGCAGCAAGAACTTTAGCAGTTACAGCACGAACAACTGCTCAAACCGAACTAACCCAAGCCAACATTGCAATTGATAATGCCCAAACAGCAGTAAATAATTTACAAGCCACTATTGGAACTAGCACTAATGTTCTTGCTGGCGTAGACGATGCTGGCGTTAAAATGAATCTTCCATTCGGAATGCAAATGGGTGGAACTTTATATAACAATGTATTTGTTGGGTCTAATGCAACTATAACATTTGGTGTAAATGAGGGAGCAAATTATTATTCAACTCCAAATGCTCCATCTGTATCTATTGCTGGCTGGGATTGGACAACTTGGAGCACAGGAACTGGAATTACATATGCAACTACTGGAACAAGTTTAGATATTGCATGGGACCTTCGTCCTTATCCACAACAGGATGCTTCAACACAAATGGTTCAAGTAAGATTTAATGCTGATGTTAATCCAAATGATGGTGCTTGGATAGCAAATGTAACTGCTAATGGACCAATACCAGGCCAAGCAAGGTTTAATTATAGACAAACTACAAACGGAACTATTAATAACATTACAGATACTAATGTTGGAGCAGGTTTTGCTGGGCAAATAAGTCAAGGTGCAGCATTTACTCCATACGTAGATCCAAACACAGAAACAGTTCAGGCAGCGGTTGACTCAGCAAATGCAACAATTGCACAATTAAACTCAAGCCTTACTCCAGTAGTTGCTCAAAATACTACAAATACATCAGCAATAAATGCTATCAATACAACATCTTTAACTAATGCCGTAAACTTAGCGGTATCAACAAAGACATCTCTTCAGTCATCATTAAACACTAAATCAAGTCAACTAGTTACTGCAATTAATAACAACATTCCAACCCCTGCCCCAATAATTTCAACTCCAATTGTTGCAGGAACTACCGCAACTATTACACCATCCTTACCTCAAGGATATACAGCAAATACTTGGTTTTATCAGGTAGAAACTGAAGATCCTGGTGCAGAAAATCCATATGAAGGTGGTACTTATAATACAAGTGGTGCTCCAGAATCTATTGAATTAACTGGTTTGACACAAGGTGCTACATATTCTATTAGAGTTGCTAACTGGTCAGGGCCTGTAAGTGAATATGCAGAAGTTGTTGTTTCTATACCCGCTACTCAAGGCGCAAATTTAAATGGTGGTGGAGCAATTCAACCGCCACCTGCTCCAGAGCCTCCTGTTGAGCAACCATCTGATCCAGCACCTATGCCAGAGCCACCTGCAGAAGAACCTCCTGTTGTAATTGAAGAACCTCCTGTTGTAATTGAAGAACCTCCTGTTGTAGTTGAAGAGCCACCTGTTGTAGTTGAAGAGCCACCTGTTGTAGTTGAAGAGCCACCTGTCGTAGAGCCTGAACCTCCTGCTATTGAAGAATTACCACCATTAACGGTTGAAGAAATTATTTCAGTTATAGAAGATCTGGTTGCTGACGGTAATTTAACAGCAGCAGATGCAGAAGCAGTATTAGAT
>Ga0209401_1001613_pt1 | contig 14873 bp, 36 predicted proteins | sample M_140807_MF_Meta_FD_187318 | JGI IMG/M metagenome (GOLD analysis project Ga0209401, IMG submission 187318) | Freshwater microbial communities from Lake Montjoie, Canada to study carbon cycling - M_140807_MF_MetaG (SPAdes) (version 2) | ecosystem: Environmental > Aquatic > Freshwater > Lake...
AATGACCGAATATAGCCAAAAAACAAATCGTAAGATAAGTAATGTATTACCTGAGGAGGAAAATGCAGAATGAGTCTAGATATTATTTCATCCGTTTGGGATGCATTGAGTACACATATTGATTTAAATGAACGTAAATATGCCGCAGAAACATTAATTGATTTTTTAATTGACAATGATTTTCAGCCAAATGAAATTTTAGAACATTTTCAAGGTGATTCTGAAATGACCCGTGCAATTAAAGGATGGGTTGATCAATACGGTGATGATTTTGATGTTGATGACATAGAAGACGCAGACACAGACGATTGGGATTAAATGGCAAATTGGTACACAAGAATCGCACAAGATTTATCTGTTATACCTGATTTTATCACTCACTATGAATTTGAACTTGCTACGGCAAAAAATGAAGTAAAGATATACGGCAATGTTGAAAAAAACATTGCCGCACTTCCCGGCATTACTGAAAGGAGATTTAACCAGCTTCAAGAAATTGAGGCTGTGTTAAACTACCTAAATATTCAATTACGGAAAATTCGCCGAAAACATTTTCAAAAATATCTAGAAGCGTATAATAGAGCATTGACTAGCCGCGATGCCGAGAAATACGTTGATGGCGAAGATGAAGTTATTGATTTTGAAACTATCATTAACGAAGTTGCCCTACTAAGAAATCGTTGGTTAGGAATCATGAAGGCGTTAGACTCTAAAAACTTTATGTTAGGTCATGTAGTTAGGCTAAGAGCAGCCGGCATGGAAGATATTCAAATAGGATAATTATGAAGCATTATAATCAAAACACCATGTGGAATCAAGCAATTCCATCACTCACTACCTGTCAAATTGGTTCTTTGCAATCTTATAATATTAACAGTACATTAAATTATCCTAATACATCTCCTATTAATCTCAATGATATTTTAAGAGCAACAAATAATTACCAAGATGGTAAGTATGTTAAAACTTATCAAATTATTGAGGCTGCTGAAGATTTATTGGTGTTGAGTGTAGCCCATAAAAGATTATTGAGTGAAAATATTTCATTACTTGCAAAATCATTTTCTTTTAAAAATATTCTTGATTCAACTATTTTTGAAAATTTAAATGATAATGACCGAGAAATCGCTAGCACAATTAGAAAGTATTATAGCCAACAAATCTTAATGTGGGCACTTAAAGGAATTAAACTAACGGCATTTAGAGAAGATTTAAAAACTTATATCAACGGTGAAGGTAATAAATTTGTAGAGAATACTATTCCATTAGTAACTAAATTGCCTTATTTTTATGATTACGATATTAAATTAGATGAAATAAAAAGAGAGTTTACTACAGATACTGAAGGGTTTAATCCTGCTGCTACTAATAAGCCTAGTAAGAATAGTTACATTTTAACCCCAATTAAATCACTATCTCGTAAAACTAAAAGAGTAAAGTGTATAGAATATTGGTTGAAAGATAATTATAATCAAGCCTATAAAATAGAAATTGAACATAACAATCCTTTACAACACTTATGGGATAAAACTTTTAATTTCAAAAAATTAGAAATATTGGGTTACACTAAAGTAAAACGTTTGGATGATTTGAATTATTTTCAAATATTTGGTTGGGAAGTGTTGTAATTTCACTACATTTTGGAAAGTTGACAATAAATGGGCATGGGCGTATAATGAAATTATACACTGAGAAAACGGAGAAACAAATGGAATTTGAAGCTACAGTCATCAATACTATTAAACCAATACTAGGCTCAACAGAATTGGTAGATTTCAGTTATGGCACACTGTTCGTAAACTGTGCCGAAGAAACTGCCCGTTGTATTTTCCACACACTTTGTGACAATTTTGGCGGAGTGAACAAGGTCCGCATCAGCAAGTGTGGCGAAGAATTTGCCTACGATTTTGTCGCTTGACAATAAATGGTTTTGGGCGTACAATATACATATAGATTGATTAAAGGAGTCTGAAATGTTTGTTGTTTTTAATACCAAGTTTCCAAATCAAGACAAGCGTTACTTTAAAACTGCCGCAGGAGCCAAACGCAGTGCTACTTGCGCTAACCGTAACGCAGGCAAATTTGTTTACAACTATGTTGAGGAATCTTGGTTTGAACTCAAGTATGGCCCGGTTGGTACTAAGGTTGTCAAGAACCTGATGACTGGTCAAAACATTGAAATTCCCGAGGATACTCCTTGGTGTTGCAATCCTGCTAGTGAAGCCTATTGGTCAATGTAAAAGTTGACAATAAATGGATTTGGGTCTATAATAGAATCTTAGACAGTTAGATAACGGAGTAAGTGATGCAAGTCGGTGATATTGTAAAGTCCCTAGATTTTAATGGTATTGACAATTGTTATATGGTTGGTAAAGTTGTCGGTATTCAATACGACGGCCTGTTCCGTGCTAAGTTTATTAAACGTGTTTGGCAAGGTGTAGAGGATAAAAAGTTTAAAACGGACTATTTTACTGCACCAATGCAAGGTGAGCAATTTATGGATCGGCACACTTCTCCCCGTGTTATCGTAATCGGTTAATAGGAAATATTATGTTTACCCAGTACTCAACGGTTCTCAAGCAGGTTCGTGTTAGCGATATCCGCGCTGGCAGTGTTGTCATAGTAAAGGGCAATTTTGGTTTGGGAATGTCACAAATTGTCTCGGTAGACTATGTGGAAGACAACATCAAAAACGGCAAGCCAGGCATTACTTACGGTCGCAGTTGGGCATACTTGGATCAAGTGGTTCAGGTGCTAAAGTACTAAACGGTTGACAATAAATCAGTTTGGATCTATAATATTTGTATTGAATCAACAAAAGGACACAAAATGACACAGTTTATTGCTAAAGGTTACATTGAAAACGGTGACTCGGCAGTTCTTTGGAGAATGGCCGACTATCATTATCAACTGGAAGTTGGGTTCGGAACACCTAGACAACGTTCTATTGATTTGACGGATACCGAGTATTATGATGCTTTTTGCATGTTGCAGGCAATTTGTGTGAAAGAAGTAGCAGTTGCGTAAAAAACCTCAAGGTTGACAATAAATTAGGTTCCCTGTATAATAGAATCTTAGACAGTTAAACAACGGAGTTCAAAATGCGTACACCAACTATCATCAACGGTCTGAAAAACTCTCAAAAATTCCGTGTGATTTTCAAGGGCGATGGCTCTGAAAATGACGTTGGGCTTTATATGACGGTCAAGCAAATGTCCGAAATGTTTGCTACGACTAATGCCCGATCATTGTGTTATGAAGCCCTTGAAATGTTGGCTTCTGAGCGTCAATCTACGAAATCCATTGTAGGGCTTGGTACCACGATTCGTGGTAAGCAAATTCAAGTTGATTTGGTTTAAAAGGAAGTATGATGAGTAGACTAGCATTTATTGGCCGCCCTTGGGTTGCGTTCGAAGCCAGCGATCCACAACACCGAGCGTGGTTCGCAGAGTTCCGCAAGTTGGGAACTTGGGGTAAGTGTCCTGTACGATTTATCATCCCGGATGACCATGGTGATCTTATTACTATGATTCAGCGGCGCCTGATTGATTACTATGTGGGCCAAGAGTTTGACCGTAGTGAGTTTACCCGAGCTAAAGTAGCTCCAATGACATACAGTCCTTTTGGTCTACCCAAGTCTGAAATTAACTAGGCTTATGAATGAAGCCTAAGATAGCCTTATTCCTAAATGATCCGGAATGTTCGGTTATATGTTGCGCCGGCATTTATGAGGCATTGTCTAGTCAATATGATATCCGTATTTTTACTCGGCATGATTTTTCTCCTAAAATACTAAAAAAAGCTGATATTATTGCTTTTCCAGGTGGCATTGGCAACAGTGGGTCCTTTGAAAACCTACTTGAAGATAAAGTTGATATTGTTAAAGAATATCTAGCTAAAGGTGGCAGGTATCTTGGTGTCTGCATGGGAGCATATTGGGCAGGGCATCACTACTTTGATATACTAGATGGCATCAAAGTAGTGCAGTATATCAAGAGGCGAGATACAGAAATTAAACGCAGTTATGCCACTGTAGCTGAAGTGATGTGGAATGGAAGTCTAGAAAATATGTATTTTTATGATGGATGTGCATTTGTATGCAAACCTCATAAAAACAAAACTATTGCTACATATGCTAACGGTGATTCAATGGCTATCATTCAAAACCGTATTGGATTGATTGGTTGCCATCCTGAATCATCACTATCATGGTATCGCCAACCGTATCTTGAATCGTATTGGCATGGGTTTCGGCATCATCAATTATTGCTAAATTTTGTTAATGATTTAATGGAAAGGTAATGGATAGTAATCAATTTGACCGTATAATTGCCATTTGGGGTTGGATTATTATAATTATTGTGCTACACTATGAGTATTGTAGGTAAACTATGAACGAAAAAATTGTTGACAAGGATTACTTAAAATGATTTGGAGTGCTATACTATTTGGATTCTTCTCAGTATTTGGCTGGAACAGTGGTCAAAAGATATGGGACAAATATATTGAACCTAAAATTGAAACACCGATACAAAAAGATTCTAAGGACAAAGAATGAGCAGGATTATTTTAAGTTGTGGTCATGAGGTAAATGATTTTACCCGTGCCTACCATGTCATGACCAAAAGCACAGATCGTTATGGCAATCGTGCCATAGAATATCAAACTGTTTGTGGTCCTTGCGAAGACCGGTACAGACAACAGGGTCAACTTTTTGATTTTGAAGAGGTTGCCTATATGTGGATTAGTAAAGATGAAAATGTGTGTGACCAGTTTTAAACTCTAAAGGAATTGATGATGGATATCAAATTAGATCGTGAAACAATCAGTGATGAATTATATAATAAACTCCTACAACATTTTGTTAACAAGGCTGTAGAACAGGGCGTGTTCGTAACCAAACACACTAAGTTTGAGGATTGGGTTCTCTCCTGTAGGGTAGAGAACACTGTGCATTGACAATAATTCTCACACCGTGTATACTTATTAACTCAACTGAAAAAAGGATCTAAAATGTACGAAAATGACCGTTCTCAAGAAGATTTTGATAACCTAGACTTTTTGATAGAACTAGACGCTCAAGGGCTTCAAGCATGGTTAGACGCCGCTGACGATGATGATTTGGTTTATGCTTTGGAACTACTTAGGCCAATTATTACGGACCTGACGCTGAAAGAATTGGCTATCCGAGATGTCGTGACCAACACCGATTTAGCCGATGAAGTTTTGGATAGAATCCGCAAGCTGGACTGACACTGAATTTGACAATAAATAGATTTGGGTCTATAATAGAGTATTAGACAGTTAGATAACGGAGTCACAGATGAGCGCAATGAGCAATCTTTATACAGAAATTCAGGAACTCTTGGAAGCAGGATTGTTTCCAACCGTGATCGCTAGCCGACTTGGGGTTCCGCTGAATTGGGTAGATCAAGTCCGTATGGATTTGGATCCCCCTGACCTTACTCCTGACAGCGAGGAGCAGTTCCAAGACTATGATTCAGCCTTCGCAGGTTGACAATAATTGGTCATTACTGTATAATAGATTCATACACTGAGAAAACGGAGTAACAAGTGGCACAAGTTCTAGTCAAATACGGCGAGTATCGTAATCTTCCCGTGGTGAATACGAAATTCACCCTTGTCAAAGATTTTCATCAAGGCAAGAAAGGTGCTTACATCACCGTTAAGAACGACGGTCAATTTCCAATCGCTATTAGCGTGGTGAAAGTTAAAGTAAATAATGTTAAGAATGTGGAATATCTTGATGGAGAACCTGTAATGGCGCAAGCTGTAGAATTTAAAGCACTAAAAACCCCCGCGATAGAGACCGAGCAAGAGGCAATGGATCGCATTGCTACCCGTTTTCAAATCCTTGATGACATGTCCAAGGCATGTATCAACGGCGATATCCGTGCAATGATTGTATCAGGTCCTCCGGGAGTTGGCAAGTCGTTTGGTGTTGAGACCCAGTTGGAAAAGGCCGCAATGTTTGACAAAATTGCAGGCAAGAGGGTTCGCTTTGAAATTGCCAAGGGTGCAATGACTCCAATTGGACTGTACTGTACACTGTACAAGTACTCTGATCCAAAGAACGTTTTGGTCTTTGACGATTGCGATTCGGTATTCCAAGATGACTTGGCTCTTAACATTCTCAAGGCTGCTCTTGACAGTGGTAAACGTCGGCGCATTTGCTGGAACTCGGATAGCTCTATGCTTCGCCGTGAGGGTATCCCCGAGGCGTTTGAATTCAAAGGTTCGGCAATCTTTATTACTAACTTGAAATTTGAGAATCTCAAATCTAAGAAATTGCAAGATCATCTCGAGGCTCTGCAAAGTCGTTGTCACTTTCTTGACCTGACGATTGACACGGAACGTGATAAAATTCTTCGTATCAAACAGGTTCATCGTGATTGCGACGGTGGTTTGTTCCGTGACTATGATTTTGAAGGTGACATGGGTGATCAGGTCCTCAACTTCATGGAAACAAACAAATCTAAACTCCGTGAATTGTCGCTACGTATGGCACTGAAGATTGCGGATCTGACTAAAGTGTCTCCGACAAACTGGCGTGTACTTGCTGAAAGCACTGTGATGAAACGCGGTTAATTATTGTCTCTCGTTTGAGGGGGAGAAATCCCCCTTTTTTTGCCTTTTAACTTGATTATTATTTTGGACTAGCGTATACTTGTAGGATGATAACAGACCCCGTTAAAATAACCATAGAAAATAATAAAATTTTAATGAGCTTACCATTCTCAAAAAATTTTATTAAAGATTTACGAAGCCAAGACATTTTTAGTTTAAAGTGGGATTACTCTAATAGTAGATACGAAGCGGTATTTTCAACAGACAGTATTAAAAGAATAATCCAAGTAGTTTCCGATCATTTTTCTACTATATTATATTGTCCTGTGGCAACCAAAGTGCTTGCCACTATTAATGAATATTCAAGAATTAAATATTGGCAACCTACTCTAGTATGTAGAAATGATTTTTATTACATTGCTGCCAGCAATGAACATTTATATAACGCAATCATAAATATTCCATTAAATAGCAATGTAAAAACAATATCATTACTTGCTGAATATGGAATAGCAGTTGACCAAGAATTGATTGAATCCGACAATAGATTGCTATTTGCATCTCAGTTTTTCACAAGAATTGATTACGACAAGACCGAAAATATAATACAGAGGTTGAAAGATATTGATTGTGATTGTGCAATCTTTGCTAATAGACCTTATACTGCTGTAGGTAGTACACTGTACACCGACTTAATAAAACAAGGGTTTCATGTAACAATAATGCATGATGAATTGAATTTAGATTTGGAATACAAAAAAGTTAAACGTCCAGTTATGATTAAATTTTTATCTAATTATCTGCCCTTTGATTACAGTTTAAATATTAAAAAGGTAATTAAAATTACCAATTCTTTACCGGTCTATGTTAAATGAAACAATGTAAAATTATAGTTAAGGACGAGGTTAACGTAAAGATAGAAGGATTAGAATTATCTGAACGTAAAGCCCTTGTAAAAATGTTTGAGTACGAGATACCTGGGGCAAGATATTTACCAAGTGTCCGATTGGGCAGATGGAATGGCAAAGTCAGCTATTTTAGTTTAGGTGGCAGTACATTTATTAATTTATTGCCCGAGATTCTTCCTATCCTAGATAGGGCAGGGTACGACATTGAATTAGAAGATATCAGAGAATATCGTACAACCTTTGAATTCGCGGAAGTGTCCGAGGCAACGTTTGCCCATAAAGTTTGGCCCAAAGGTCATCCTAAAGTGGGTGAGCCAATTGTACTTAGAGATTATCAAATTCAAATTGTCAATGATTTTTTAAGTAATCCACAAAGTTTGCAGGAAATTGCTACTGGTTCGGGCAAAACTATTATGACTGCCGCACTAAGTTATAGTGTAGAAAAATATGGTCGCAGTATTGTTATCGTTCCAAACAAAAGCTTGGTAACACAAACCGAAGCAGATTATAAAAACCTTGAATTAGATGTAGGTGTTTACTTTGGTGATAGAAAAGAAATAGGAAAAACTCATACTATCTGTACTTGGCAAAGTCTTAACAATATGCTTAAGAAAACAAAAGCAGCCGAGGCTGAGGTTCCAATTGGTGAATTTTTAGATGGTGTAGTATGTGTAATGGTTGATGAGGTCCATAGTGCAAAGGCAGACGGCCTTAAAACACTATTGACAGGAGTAATGTCACACATACCAATTCGTTGGGGATTAACTGGAACTATTCCTAAAGCTAAGTTTGAAGCTCAGGCTTTGTTTGTAAGTTTGGGTCCCGTAATAAATAAACTTTCTGCTAGTGAACTACAGGACCAAGGAGTTCTAGCCAAGTGTCATGTGAACATTGTTCAACTGCAAGATAAGGTAGAATTTTCAAATTATCAAAGTGAACTAAAACATTTACTTGAAGATAAAACTAGACTAGACAAAATTGCAGACTTGATAGATAAGATTAAAGATTCAGGTAACACTCTAATTTTAGTAGACCGAGTTAACGCAGGAAATGAAATCGTAAGTAGAATCCCTAACAGTGTTTTTATTAGCGGTGAAACAAAACTAACGGAGAGAAAGGACGAGTATGACAGTGTGGCAATTAGCGATGGAAAGGTTTTGGTGGCGACTTACGGTGTGGCCGCTGTGGGTATTAACATCCCCCGCATTTTTAATTTGGTTCTTATTGAGCCCGGAAAAAGCTTTGTCCGCGTTATACAGAGTATCGGGCGAGGCATTAGAAAGGCAGAGGATAAGGATCACGTGGAGATCTGGGATATAACTAGCAGTTGCAAATTTGCCAAACGCCATTTGACACAACGAAAAGTTTTTTACAATGAAGCCTCATATCCGTTTTCAATTGAAAAATTAAATTATAAATGATATACTCATAATATGAACATACTAACCTTAGACAATCAATACTACAACCTAGAAAATCTTCCTGAGGAAATCGATGACCTTAGGTTCGCTATACTAGACAACTCTAATCCAGCTAACGTAGACTATCATTATATCCCATTAATCTTTTTGGAAAGCTTTAATAGTCCTGCACTTGTACTTCAGATTGGTGATCATAAAATTAAAATGCCAGTTGATTGGCAAATACTAATTGGTGAAAAAGAACATGGTGATCTAGAAACACTACCTCTGACTAGTATAAATGATAGGGGATTTTCAGCATTTGAATTTAATCCTCTGTCATCATTTAGTCCCAGCTTTCTACCAATTGAGATAGTAGACATTTATCATGACGTAACTTGGTATGCACCTAGATTAAAGAATGGTCAATTTTTGTGTGTGCCGCTTGAACTCGGCCCTAAACCCCAATGTGCTTATTTTGTAAAAGAAGTAAGCCGTAACTGTGAATTGGTTGATTATAATCAGGCATTTTAATGGCAAAAGAAAAAGTAGCTACTGACGAAAAATTTGACAAACAGGATTTTGACTTGTTTGAGGCCCTTAGTGCTTTAGATAAAAAAGACTATGGGTATTATGATAGACTAACTACAGAACAGAAAAAGAAGTTCGTACCTTTTATGATGCTGCATTGGATGAGTGCTATTAAAGGTTCTAAAGATTTACAAAGCTACTACTTACAAAGTGTAGATTATCATACTAATAAATATTTCCTTAATGAAACTGTATCTAAGCATCCTAAACTACAATGGCTAATGTTATGCGCTAGTAGCCCTGGCTTAGGTAAACAGTTTCATCAATGGATCCCTCATATCAAAGACCGAGTAAGTAAACTCAAAGAACCTGCTAAATTAAAAGACACTAAAGAGTATTTTACTAAAATTTATCCTAAAGCTAATAAGGAAGAATTACAAGAGATTACTATTACCTTTGTTGAATCACAAAATCGTAAAATGCATTTGGCAAAGTTATTCCCTAACCTAAAACTTGAAGATATAGAAGTCTTAAATACCTTAATTACCGATGCTGATATTGAAACCTATGAAAGAGACTTGGGAAACTAAACCTTATTCTTGCGAGTTTTGTAAGAGATCCTTTCGTAGAGAATCCACGATAATTTCACATATCTGTGAGTCCAAACATCGTTGGATGGATAAAGATAAGCAAGGTAATAGATTGGGTTTTCAATCTTGGATAGAATTTTATAAGAAAAATTCTACTAGTAAAAAACAAAAAACATATGAAGAATTTATCCGCAGTGCCTATTATACTGCATTTGTAAAATTTGGTTCGTATTGTGTAGATGTAAATGTATTAAATGTAAGTAGGTACATTGATTGGCTATTGAAAAATCAAATTAAAATTGACGCATGGTGTCAAGATACTAATTATACTAAATTCTTAATTGAGTATTTGCGTATAGAAGATCCTCTAGATGCTGTTGCTAGAAGTATTGAAACTACTATCAATATGGCAGAAGTTGACCGAATTCTTAGTAAAGATTATTTGAGATATGGTAATTCAAATAAGATTTGTTATGCGATTACTACAGGTAAATTGAGTCCATGGATTCTTTATCATAGTAATAGTGGAAAAGAATTCTTAGACAAACTAGATGAATCGCAAATTAAAATGGTAATTGATTATCTGAATCCTGAACTATGGGCAATTAAATTTAAACGTGAACCTGAAAAGGTTGATGAAGTTAAATCATTATTAACTATGGCAGGTTATTAATGCATTGTATAAGAATTTGTTGGCAAAAGGGTGATACTATTACCAATTGGGATGAAATCTGCATATGGGCTATAGAACAATTTGGGTTACCCGGGACTAAGTTTACAGCACATCCCACACAAGATTACATGGATTTTTTATTTTCCGATGAAAAAGATGCTATACATTTTTCATTAAGGTGGTTATGAAAGCAGTTGTAAAAGTTTATGGAAAAGAATGGGCACTAGTTCTACATTGGCTTAAAGAAAACATCGGCCAGATGTTGCATAGTCGACCAATTATCTTTTGGCATGGCAATGGTTGGCACATGACATTGGGAAGAGATATAGCACCACATGGTGCCATTGGTGATAGTGTTATCACAGTAGAGTTTGATAAACCCATAGACGCAACGTGGTTTGGATTGGTTTGGATATGAACATTAAGCCCTTTCAAGACTATGATGACGATGATCCAAATTTTGAACAAAGGATTAATCGTTGGAAATATTGGACTGCGCTAAAAGTGGTACGCAATGAATATATGGAATCAAAAAAAGATTTTGACGCATATGAGTTTGAAGATTACCTAGAAAAACACTATGGTATACGAATGAATTTGGTCAATGGTAATATTACTGATGGATATCAAGTTGTTGATGAGAAAAAGTTTTTGATATTTTTACTAAAATTTTAATGCCAACTGTTACATTGTATAATAAACATACTAGTGAGATCAGTGGTATAATACATGAATTAAAAACGCATGGTCTTATTGCCAATGAACACTATGAATTTAGATATTATCCTGGTACTTGGGATTACATGATAGGTGAAGTACCAAAAAAATGTGAATTTACTTTTAAAGATGATAAACTAGCTAGTTGGTTTCTATTAATATGGGGGTAACATATCATCACTATGAAGGACCTACGTGGGACTTGACCAAAGTAGGATGGTATGAATGCCGAATCAATGCTATAAGACAAGATAGATTTGAACATTTTTCTGATATTATTGAATGGCTATATGAAAAAATTGACAAGTGTGAGCGACATTCTAGGTGGATATTAAGCCATACCGAAATGTGTTTTAAATTTAGATATGAACGTGATTATTTGCTTTTCATGCTGAGGTGGGGATGAAACTATTAAAAGCTAATCAAGCCGATAGCCTAGTAGTCATCATAAGAGACTATGAATTTTTTGATGGGGATACTACCGAAGATATGGATGAATGGTGTTGGAAAACATTCGGATATCATCCCAGAGAAGGCATGGTCCTGACATTTCGTGAACCCAGCCATACCAATTGGTTTATGTTAAGATGGGGATAAACGAATTTAACAACTTATCACCTATCATTGACTGTGTTGACATGGTAGAATACAAAAATCCACGAGACCATACAGGAATTACATTTGTCGTTAAAGACAAACATAAAGAAATTATTCAATGGTGTCGTAGAAATTTTGGACAGCGTGGTGACGGCTGGGATTTTATGGCTGGAACTCGACATGTTCAAATAACTATTTGGTCTAGTAAACTTATCACAATGTACGAAATATGGATGAATTAATTAAACTTCTATGTAATTGGTTCATGTTGAGGTGGGCATGACAGTTACCATACCTTACGATCCATTTTGGGAACCATTGAATTGGGCTAAAAAACATTGTTCAAGTTATATTACTAACAATATGCACATGGATGGATACAATACATATGATCATACTAAGGTCGATTATCATTTTAGTGACGAAAAAGATGCGTTAATGTTTTCTTTGAGGTGGTCATAATGGCTGAAAAATTTTTCATAGAACGTAAATCTTACAAATTGATCAGCGACGAACGTGACGTAATGCTGCCTATGGGTTTAACCAATCAAGTCGAAGAATGGTGCCTAAATAATAATATTACGGCAGAACGGGCTCCACAAATATTTGTCCAAACCGCACTTGGTGTCACACTTTGGCGTATTAAAGATGAAAGGAAACGTATGTGGTTTAAACTGAGGTGGGAGTGAAATGGGATTGAAAACAGGTTGACAATAAATGAGTTTGGGTATATAATGTATACATACGCTGAAAAAACGGAGCACAAGATGAACGAACGAATCCGAGAACTGATGAAACAGGCAACCGAGGAGGAACTGGAATACACTGAAAGCGGTGTGCCTTTCGTTGTTAGGGAGTTTGTTCCAGAAAAGTTTGCCGAATTGATCATTACCGAAACTTGTCGTATGCTGGTAGAGAACAGTGAACTTAGAGCCGCTACTCTTGTAGGCAAACATTTTCCACTTTGGAAATAACGAGATGAACGAACGAATTCGAGAACTAGCGGAAGAGGCTGAATTTTCCGAAGTAGACCTGCACATCCAAGGTGATAATTTTCAAAGATTCGCCCAGTTGATTGTACGAGAATGTTTGGACATTGTTAATAGACACGAGTATAGTTATCATGAGGCTGACCCACTTTGGGAAACAGCACAACTGATTAAAGAACGTTTTGGAGTCAAAGAATGAGCCTAACCGTAAGCCTAATGGTGTCCAAACCTGTATCCGTCTATGACAACAACATTACTCATAACTTGAGTAAGATGGCCTCTGAAGTCAAATTGTCTAATGGACTGACTCTATACGATGTGTTATGGCGACCTGATGAACACGAACTGGAATTAGCCGAAGATATTGCCGAATTGCTGGACGAAGGCTGGAATATACTGCTCAGTGAGCCTGATCGATTTCGACAACTTAATCCAGAGAATGGTTGGGGCAATTACGACGGTCTTTGTCGGTTTGTTTATGAATACCGTACGGCCTGCTGGGACGAACCTGATGCTACCGTAGAGGTCTGCCGATGAACACTCTAATAGAGCATATACATGCGACTGGCATTGACTTGCCCAAAGACATGACTGATTATCAACTACGCATTCTATGCGAAGTCGTTATTAGATATTGTGATGAGCAGGTAAAAGAGACTCTCTGGGCCGAACCTGGCGATCTGTTAGATCAGTTTGAATTGGATCGTCTTGACAGTGACGAGGAGGATGAAGAGTGAAAATCAGATACAGCACCAATTGGATGGGCCCAGTGTCAATGCAATGGTATAAGGATCGAGGACTCGTTCGCACCGAAACACATATTCAAGAAGAAGACTCTAAGTTTACTAATCGCAAGGTCGGGGACACTTATGAAATTGAGTTAATCACTACTCCATATAGTTGTGGCCGTATTGACATTATGGGCACTGATGATCCTCATGGTGATGAAATAGGTGTGCCTCCTATGCAGAGTGAAGATTGGTGCAGGTTTGGTCTTTGGCTTGAAACTTTTGAAACAGATGATGTTTGGACATTAGATCAATTAGTTGAACTATACGAGAGAGATAATCCAAAAATTACATGGGACAATTATGAACGAACGAATTAGAGAACTTGCTGAACAGGCTGAATTTTCCGAAAAAGACTTGCACATTCAAGGTAATAATTTTCAAAAGTTCGCCGAATTGATTGTGCTTGATATATGTACTGTATTGGAAACTGCTCACCTTGATAACCGACTTCAAAGCAATTGGGATGACTGTTATTTAAAATTGATGAAGTGTATGGGTGCGGGTTTTTCTACCTTTTGCAGAGAACATTTCGGAGTTGAACCGTGAACGAACGAATGAAAACATTGTGCCAAAACGCATTTCAGGAAGTCCATGAATCCCGTGTAGGAACTGACGGTTTAATTAGAACAGATGGAAATCCATATATCTTTTATGAAAAGTTGGCCGAGTTAATCATACAAAAGTGTATTAGTCAAATCGCACTAATTGGCGTAAGCAACTTTGAAAACAAAGATATTATGTGGACCGTTGAAACCGCTATAGCCAATATTGAAGAACATTTTGGAGTTGATGCATGAGTTTATCCGTAATGTCTGCTGGAATAAACCCGATGCTAAGGTAGAAGTATGACGATGAACAAACCTATGAAATTTAGTTCAGATGTAGATATAGATTTTGGAAATAGAGAAGATATACTAGCACATATCAAGCATGTTCCTGCCGCCATGCGAGAAGTTAATCCCATACGAAAACACTCAACTGGGATCTATGTAACAGATATACCCTATGATTCTATCAATGATATGGCTTCAATAGACTATAAAAAAGCAGAGGATAGAGGTTATCTAAAATTAGATTTTCTGAATGTTC
>Ga0209401_1001614_pt1 | contig 14872 bp, 12 predicted proteins | sample M_140807_MF_Meta_FD_187318 | JGI IMG/M metagenome (GOLD analysis project Ga0209401, IMG submission 187318) | Freshwater microbial communities from Lake Montjoie, Canada to study carbon cycling - M_140807_MF_MetaG (SPAdes) (version 2) | ecosystem: Environmental > Aquatic > Freshwater > Lake...
TCGAGCTTGCGCAAGCCCTCGATGAGGATCGGTACGACGTCTCGATGCGCGACCGCGCCGACGATTCCACACATGGTGTTGGCTCCGGGAAAAAGAAAGGATCACGCTTTGGGTGTTTTGGGGTTCTTCGCTGGCCTGACCCAATCACTGAGCGTGCGCGCCTGAGCGCGGGTGATCACGAGGGCACCGGCCGGTACGTCCTTCGTCAAGGTCGTGCCGGCTCCGAGGGTCGCGCCACGCCCTACACGCACCGGAGCAACGAGTTCAGAATTGCTACCGATAAAAACATCATCCTCAATCACAGTACGATGCTTGTTGGCGCCATCATAATTGCAGGTGATCGTGCCAGCACCGATATTGACCCGCTCACCCACCGTACTGTCGCCCACGTACGCCAGGTGATTCGCTTTTGCATCGGCGCCGAAGCTGCTGTTTTTGACCTCGACAAAATTGCCGATGTGAGCCCGGGGACCCAGCTCCGCACCCGGACGCAGACGGGCATACGGTCCAACGCGGGCATTCGCGCCCACGCTGGCCCCCTCGAGATGACTATAGGCAGCGATCTCAGCGCCGTCGCGGATAACGACATCGCGCAACACGCAATAAGGCCCAATCCGGACGCGATCCCCGAGGGTCACCTGGCCTTCAAAGACACACCCCACATCGATACAAACATCGCGACCTACAGTCAGCTGGCCGCGCACGTCGATGCGCGCTGGATCGAGCAGATGCGCACCGCTCTCCATCAGAGCATCGGCCAGACCGCGCTGGTAGACCCGCTCGAGTTCGGCCAATTGCCCGCGGCTATTGACACCCAGGGTCTCCCAAGCATGGGTCGGTTGCACGGTGACCACTTCCAAACCTTCGGCAACCGCCATCCCGACGATATCGGTCAGGTAATACTCAGCCTGTGAGTTGTCATCCGAGAGCGCATCGAGCCAGCGTCTCAGATCGGGGGTGGGCACGACCATGACACCCGTATTGACTTCGCGAATCGACTGCTCCGCCAATGACGCATCGCGCTGCTCGACAATCCGCTGCACCGAACCGCCTGGGGCCTTGTCCCGCACAACGCGCCCGTATCCGGTGGGGTCAACCAGCTCGACCGTGAGTAGCCCAAACCGCCGTTGCGCATCGAGGAGGCTTCGCACCAAACGCTCAAGTGTATCGACGGCGATGAGCGGGACATCGCCATAAAGAATCAGGGTCGGAGCGTGGTCTAGCAACCGCGGGGCGGCCTGCATCACCGCATGACCGGTTCCACGCTGAGGCATCTGCTCGACCCATTGGAGGTCGGGAGCCACGAAGGCGTCAGGGACGAGGCGTCCGCCATGCCCATAGACGCCGACCAAATTAACTTCGCCACGACCGAGCCGCGCCCCGAGCGCTCGTGCCGTATCAAACACATGCGCCAGCATTGGGCGGCCCGCCACCGGGTGCATCACCTTGGGCAGGTCCGAGCGCATACGCTTTCCCATGCCAGCAGCCAGCACCACGACATTCAGAACGATGGCTTCGTCGGTCAAATCCCAATCCTTCGCAGGCTTAAAAGGGAGCCAATCTTAACCGGTCAGGCGCACGGAGCCCGTGCCGTACTGACGATCCGCCGACCCCTGGGTCCATTGATCCGCCGATCGATGGGGTGGATTGGTGGGATCGATTCGTGGAGTAAGTCAGGCCGAGGCTGGTGGCTCACCCAAGGGGTGGGATTTGGGCTGTGATTCGGGCTGTGATTCGGGGTGGGATTCGTGGCGCCGGCGTTCGGTATACACCTGAGGTGCCAAAGAGCCCACAACCATCGCGATCAGGGACGCCGCCAATCCAACCAACTGAGCGGGCACGCCAAACCGCTCACTCAGCCCACCCTCGAAAGCGATCCAGACCATGACGCCGAAACCCGACGAGGCGAGCGCACCCTGGACGGTGGCGGGTTTCCACCAGATGCCGGCTGCCAGTGGAACAAAAGCGCAGACGAGTGTCACTTTGTAGGCACTCTCGACGATTTCATACATCGTGCTGCGCGAGTTGAAGGCAAACAGCGCGGCAGTTGCAACACAACAAACCAGAACGATTCGAAGAACCAACAGGAATCGCCGATCGGAGATCCGACCCATGAATGGCCGCAGGACGTTCTCGGTAATCAGGCTCGTCGGCGCCAGTAAGGCTCCGCTGGCGGTCGACAGCAAGGCCGAGACCAAGGCACCAAAGAAAATCGTCTGCGCCCAGATCGGTGTCTTATCAAGTATCAGATCGGGCAAGATCCGCTGAACTTCGCGGGCATCTTCAGCCTCGAATGTTGCGGCCACGGACGGGTCAACTACGAGCGTCGCGTAAACGATAAACATCGGCACAAACGCCATCGTGAAGTACAGCAGGGCGCCGCCCACCGTGCCGCGAATCGCACTCCGTTCATCGCGGGCGCTGGTCACTCGCTGAAACACATCCTGCTGGGGGATCGAACCCAAGGCCATCGTTAGGAATGCCGCACTGAACTCCCACCAGTTGGCTTGCGGCCCATGGGGGAACAATTCAAGTCGCCCGGCATCGTGCGCAGCCGCGATGACGACGCCGGGACCGCCGGCCAGATCGCCCACGTACCAGGCGATTCCAAGGAGCCCGACAATCACGACGGCCGACTGGAACAGGTCGGTAAAAGCCACCGAAATCATGCCGCCCCAGACGGTGTAAATCAGCACAACACAGGCACCGATCAAAATGCCCTGATCGATCGAAACTTCGCCATGAGTCAGGATATTGGTCATCAGGCCAATGGCAGTCAGCTGCGCGCTGGTCCAACCGACATAGCTGGCGGCAATCGCAAGGCTCGTCAACACTTCGACCGATTTGCCATAGCGCTTGCGATAAAAGTCGCCAATGGTGAGCAGGTTCATTCGATAGAAATGCTTGGCGAAGAGCAAAGCGACTAGCAACAAACACGTGCTTGCCCCAAACGGATCCGCCGGAATTCCGGTCAGTCCATCGCGGGCTGCAGTGACGGAGATCGACAGAACCGCCTCAGCGCCATACCAGGTCGCAAACACAGTGGTCAGCGTCATGTAAGTGGGCAAACTGCGGCCAGCGACCAAGAAATCTGCGGACCCGCGTACCCCCCGTGCCGCGATCAACCCAATCGCAATCGTTACCACCAAGTAAGCAATCACCGCCGTCAACAGCATGGCAAGAAGACCTCCGGTTATTTGAGGAACGCCAACACAAGAATCGCAATGACCAGCACCTGAATCCAGCGCCGGTTGCGTTGCTGCTCAAGCGTGAGTTGTTCAAGCATTACCCGAAGGGCATTATCGTTGGCCGGGGCGCGCGCCGAACGTTCCAGGGCCGCATGGGTCAGGCGCGGCAGCTCAGGCAGGATCGCGCTCCAGCGCTCACCTTCTCGCTTGACCCGATCGACAAAGCCACGCCAGCCGACTTGCTCATGCATGAACCGCTCAAGCAGCGGCTTCGCGGTCACCCAGAGATCCAGATCGGGATCGAGCTGCCGACCCAAACCTTCGATGTTCAGTAAGGTCTTTTGGAGAAGAACGAGTTGGGGCTGGATCGAGACATCGAATCGGCGTGAGGCCTGAAAGAGCCGCATCAACAACATTCCCAGCGAGATCTCTTTAAGAGGGCGGTCAAATACGGGTTCACAACAGGCCCGGATGGCACCCTCGAGTTCTTCGATCCGGGTCGTTGCGGGAACCCAACCGCTTTCGACGTGGAGCTCTGCAACCCGCCGATAATCGCGCCGGAAGAACGCCAGGAAATTCTGCGCGAGATAACTCTTATCAAATGTGGAAAGGGTTCCAACGATGCCAAAATCCAGTGCGATATAGCGGTTAAAGTCCGCGCCTGAATCACCCACGAAAATATTACCGGGGTGCATATCGGCATGGAAAAAACCATCCCGAAACACCTGGGTGAAAAAAATCTCCACCCCCTCACGGGAGAGCTTGGAGAGGTCAATCCCGGCCGCTTTAAGTGCATCGATCCGCCCGATCGGGATGCCATGGATGCGCTCCATGACGATGACCGAGCTCGAGCAGTAATCCCAGTGCATCTCGGGAATGCGCAATAACGGACTCCCCGCAAAATTGCGGCGCAGTTGATTCGCGTTGGCTGCTTCGTTGATCAGATCGAGTTCGTCATGCAAATAATGATCAAATTCATCAATCACTTCGATCGGACGAAGCCTGCGTGCATCCGCTGAAAAACGAACGGCGAGCGAAGCCGCCGTCCGCAGCAAGGCGAGGTCCTCGCCAATGACCTCAGCCATGCGCGGGCGCAAAACTTTGACCGCGACCTCGCGCCCGTCGTGAAGTCTCGCAAAATGCACCTGGGCGATCGAGGCGCTGGCAACGGGCTCTGTCTCGAACACCTGAAAAAGCGTCGCCATCGAGCGCCCAAGTGCGGACTCGATCTGGGCGATGGCCAGTTCCGACGCAAAAGGCGGCACCTGATCCTGTAACAAGGCCAACTCGTCTGCGACATCGGCTGGCAACAAATCCCGACGGGTCGAGAGAACCTGACCAAATTTCACAAAGATCGGACCCAGCGCTTCGAGGGCCATTCGCAGCCGCGCACCCCGCGGGATGGTGTCCAGACGGGCCTGCCTGGGCCCGGCACTCAGACGCTGCAATGCGGTCAGGATCCACTGCGACCCCACCGTGCTGGTTGCGCCCTCGACCAGGAGTTCGTCCAGCCCATAGCGCCAGGACACGGCCAGAATCTTGCGCAACCGAGCTGCCCGACGACCCGCAGTCAGCAAGGACCCCAAGGCGGCCATCACCGATCCGCTGTTAGCCGCCGATCCGCCGCCCGAGCCCCCCGACCGAGCCGATACGGGGCTGGGACGTTGGCCGCTCATGACATCCAGACCACTGAAGGGGCCGGCAACTCGTCGGGATCAAACGCCCGATCGCCGTGGGGATCAGGAATCCCACTCGGCACCAGTCCCGCGAAATCAAACAAGCCCCGATCCAGCAGATGGGAGGGTGCCACTCGTCCCAGGGCTGAGAACATCGTCTCGACCCTTCCGGGGTGCTGACCTTGCCATTCGCGCAGCATCCGGCCAATCTCCTGGCGCTGCAGGTTCTCCTGCGAACCACACAGGGTGCAGGGGATGATTGGGAAGGCTTTCCACTCGGCATACGCCACGAGGTCGGCCTCTTCAACGTAAGCCAGTGGCCGGATCACAACATGGCGGCCGTCATCGCTGACCAGCTTGGGCGGCATGGATTTAAGACGACCACCGTGAAACAGGTTCAGAAAGAACGTCGCGAGGATGTCATCGCGATGGTGCCCGAGTGCGATCCGGGTCGCACCCAGCGTGTCGGCCACCCGATACAGAATGCCGCGCCGCAGCCGCGAACAAAGCGAACACATCGTTTTACCGTCCGGAATGTTGCGCTTGACGATGCTGTAAGTGTCCTGATTCTCGATATGAAATGGGATGCCGCGCCCGCTCAGATAGGCCGGCAAGACTTCGGCTGGGAAACCCGGTTGCTTCTGGTCCAGATTCACCGCGATCAGCTCAAAATCAATCGGCGCGCGCTCGCGCAAGCTCAGCAGCAGATCAAGCATCGCATAGCTGTCTTTACCGCCCGACACACAGACCATGACCCGATCGCCCGGGCTGATCATATTGAAGTCCCCGATCGCCTGACCGACTAGTCGGTGCAGCCGCTTGGAGAGCTTGTTGCGCTCGCGCTCGACGTTAGAGCTCATGATGGCGCTCATGCGGGGGCACTCCAGCGCGTGATTTCGACCGTGGCCGCATCGACATCCGAAAAAGCCTGTGGCTTGTCGATCGCCACCCGCACACAACGCACGGGCAGGGCGAGCAGGATGCCTGCAGCCATTCGCTCGCAGGCACTCTCCAACAAGTGGATATGCGACTCAGTCAGCGTCTCAATCGCGATCTGACGCAGACGACCGTAGTCGATGACTTCGTCGAGCCGGTCCTGGGTAGGCGTGCAAAATTCGGAAGGGACCCAGACATCGATATTGACCCGAACCGGCTGAACCGCTCGTTTTTCGTGTTCAAAAACGCCGATCGATACATCGATCGCAAGGCCGCGCAAGGCAAGACGAGTGCAGTGGTCCAAGTTCATGGCAGGAAGCTCACGTCGCGACCCATCCGCAATAAATGCTGGCCGCCGTCGACCACAAGATTTTGGCCCGTAATGGCGGGATTTGCGACCAGGGCCAGGATGGCACCCACGATATCTTCCGGGCGGCTTGATTGATCAAGGACTGCGGTTTCGCGATGAGTACGGGAAAATTGCTCGGGTGTTTGGAGGTGGCTCGGCAGGGTAAGCCCGGGCGATACGCCCACCACCCTGAGCCGCGGTGCGAAGGCCATCGCTTGCATCGGTAAAGCCGCTGCCAGGGCCGCCTTGGTGAGGGTGTACGAGAAAAAATCCGGATTCAGGCCCGCCAGTTTTTGATCCAACAGATGGACGACGACGCCCCTGGCATCTTCGGGCATGGCTTGATAGAGACGCGCGGATAGCCTCAAGGGCGCCGTCAGATTGGACGCAAAATGTTGATCGAGGCGCGCCGCCGAGACAGTCGCCGGGGTGTCATGCTCGAACAAAGAGGCGTTATTGACCAGACATCGCGGCACACCGAGTTCTGCAATCACCGCGTCAAGCAATCCATCGCAGGCGCTCTCAAGCGCCAGATCGGCTTCGAAGCAAGCAGCGCGAACACCCAGTGCCTGCAGTTGAGCAACGGTCTCGTGGGCTGCAGGCGCGGAGCGACGATAGTGAACCGCAACGTCCCAGCCGCTGCGTGCGAATCCAAGTGCAATTTCTCGTCCAAGCCTCCGCGCCGCGCCGGTAACCAACGCGATCGGACGCAATGATCCGGCGGAGCCATTCGCGGCAGAATCTGGCTCGGGAGGATTCAGACGGGTGTCGGCGCCAAGCTTAAGCACGAGCGAACTCACAGACGCGGAATTGAGGGGTTACAAAGTGTGGGATGACAGCGGTTGCGACTGAGTTTAGCCCAGGCCCCACTTTACAATCGCTTCTATGCCCAATTGCCAGACACGAATAACCCACGCGATCGATCAAGCCGGCGGCTGGCTGCGCTTTGATCACTACATGGCGCTGGCGCTTTATGCCCCGGACGTGGGGTATTACGAACGGCAGAATCACCAACCAACGGACGAATCGGGTGGCCCCGTCGGCCCCAATCGCCGGATTGGCCCGATTGGCCCAGCCACGCGCGGGGGCGACTTCATTACGGCACCGGCCTTGACGCCGCTCTTCGCGGGCGCTCTCTCAGCCCAGCTTCTGCAATGGTTCGAGTGCGGCCCGGCGCGGATCCTGGAGTTCGGGGCCGGAACCGGACAACTCGCTGCCGACCTGCTGGTAGCGTGTGCTCAGGCGGGACAGGCGCCTGAAACGTATGAAATCATCGAGCTATCGAGCGCCATGCGCGAGCGGCAACGCGACACCTTGGCGCGAATTCCGGCCGAGCTGGCCGCGAGGGTTCGCTGGCTCGAGCGCATGCCCGAACAGATCGACGGCGTGGTGCTTGGCAACGAACTGCTCGATGCGCTGCCCGTGCGCCTATTTGTGGCCGATTGCGGCCAGGTGATGGAGCGTGGGGTCGTACATGGGGGCGCTAATTCCCCGGGGCAAAACCCGTTTGCATGGTCTGATCGAGTGGCAGATGCTGCGTTCGCACTCGAGGTGACACGAGCGATCGGGGAAGCCGGGTGGTCCGTTGCAGACGCACGAGGCTACTTAAGCGAATGGCCCGAACAAGCCGTCGGCTGGGCGGCAAGTGTTGCTGAGCGGATTCGACACGGAGCGCTCCTGCTGATCGATTATGGTTTCCCCCGGTCGGAGTTTTATCACCCGGCCCGCCACACCGGTACGCTGATGTGCCATTACCAGCACCGAAGTCACCCCGACCCATTGATCGACCCCGGTCAGCGCGATATCACCGCACATGTCGATTTCAGCGCAATCACGGCAGCGGTGATGAGCACCGGGATGCACTGCGCCGGCTACACCAGCCAAGCGCGCTTCTTGCTCAATTGTGGATTACTCGATCGCCTTAGCGCCCTGCCACCCACTGCCTTACGAGAACACAGCGCCCAAATCGCCGCCGTCCAAATGTTGCTGTCAGAAGCTGAAATGGGCGAGCTGTTTAAGGTGATTGCGTTTACCCGCGGAATGCCGGAAGCGACCCCGCTCGGCTTTAACCAAGGCGACCGCTCGATGTCGCTTGAGCGTCGATCATGATCCGTTGGATGATTGTGACGCTTCTTGCGCTCATTCTTTTTTCTGGACTAACGCCGCTACTGCGTCGCTTTGGAATCGGCCGTCTGCCGGGGGATTTCACCCTGCGACTCGGACGCCTAGAAGTTCCACTACCGCTCGGCTCAACGATCATTTTGAGCCTAATCGCTGCCGGCCTCGGTCGGCTACTCTAAGCCGGATGATCTGATCACCGAGGTCGTTACCGATCGGTCAGCGCAAACTCAGATCACCGTACCAGCCGATCGCCCGCGATTCGGTGTGATCGGCATCGACAAACAAAGCGATACCCTTCAAGGTCCCCGGTGGCTCGCCAAACACCTCTGCGAAATCCGCGGCCACATCCCGGCGGGTACGCAACCAGGTGCGCATAGGGGTCGTTTGATTGCCGACAACGATCGAACGAACCCGAGTGGTTCTTGGATCAATTACGATTTCCCCCAACTCCCGCTCTGGCGCCCAGACGTAGACCAGCGTTGCGTAAGGGATTTCGTGTCCGGTCAATACTTGCGACAAGTCCGATAGCATGAGCTCACGGGCCGGCATTTGAGACCGATCGCCATTGAACGACAAGGCCACCCGCATCGCACTGTCTTCACGTGATCGGTCACCGGGGTCCGCATCGCTTGGTGGCAGATCGATGCGCCAGTCCCATTGCAATTGTTCGTTCGCGGCGATCGTGCGACCAACCGGATGCGCGATCCCCGAGGCCGCCTGTTCAGCGTCCCCGCGCAGTGCCAGCGCGGGGGAAGACACCTGTGCGGGTCCGGCGGTGTTGGAGACCCGCTTCAACCCGTCGCGCTCTGGCGCAAGCCCGCCCTGCGATATTGCTGCGGATCCATCGCCCCTCTGCAACCATTTCCGGGTCATCCCGGGCGCTGCATCTAAAGTCGCATCCCAGGGTACCGGGCGCTCGAGCCGCCAATGCGTCTTCTTCTTGTTTGGGGTGAGCAGGAAGGGCTGCCACTGCCCCGGCAAATCTTCGCCGGTCCGCGCGGACGAAAACGCGGTGATCGCAGCGTCCGGTTTAGCCGCGGGCGGAGGGACTTCATTGGCCTGGCCAAGCTCAGCCAATCGATCGCCCGTCGAAGCACAACCGGTTAGTGCGAGCACTGCGCCGATCATGCAGCCCAACCACCATTGTCCCGACCGGTGCATTAAGGGGGTTGAGCAGGCCCTGGCGACCATCGGTTTCATACTGCCGCGCTCCGGGTAATTGCGTCGATCCGGGCGCGCTGGACCGCCAGGCGAATCCGCTCCGAGACCGTTGTGTCAGGTGAGGTCCTAGCGGATGGGGTCCCGCCGGACGATTCCTGGTCCGCAGGGACGCTTTGGGCCACAGCGCCTGCGTCGACGCCCCGCGCCGCGTTCAAAGCCTGCACGAAACGCTCAGCCTGCAAAGTTTGATCCCCGGACGCGGACGGGTTAGTCGAAAAGTGCATGGACGGATGCGTGGTCGCCTGCACGTACGAGCACGCCTTGAGCATTCGCAAAAACCGATCGGGGCGACGGATTCCGTCGCAGCGCTCGATGGTTTCCAGCATGGCGTTGGCTGACAAATCGGACGCTCGTTCAATTGAACCGCGTTCACGAGCGATCAACTGCGCCATGGCGCGCAGTTCTGCGGGCACGCGAAGACGCTGCGCCATCGCTTCGGCGTCTGAATTGTCCTCGGTGCTGGTCAGGTCGATCGTCAACAAGGCCCATCTCACATCTAGGGGTTCGTCGTTCGAGGCGGCCTCATCGATCCGTCGCCCCAAGCGATCATTCCACACACGATTGAGTTCGGGCAATAGCCGCGCCAGCGCTCCACACCCATGTAAGACCTCGAACAGCCGCGACGGCTGACGCTCCATCAAGCCCCTGGCCAATTCCTGCCAAACCCTTTCGGGGACCAGAGCGTCGACTTCACCTGCAGCGACCATTGTGCCCAACAGCTTCTGGGTCTCTGGGTCAACCCTGAAATCCCCGAAACGGGCCGCAAAACGCGCCAGTCGAAGAATTCGTACGGGGTCCTCGGAGAAGGCGGGTCCGACGTGCCGCAAGACCCGATTGGCCAAATCACGTTGCCCACCAAACGGGTCAATCAAACGACCGTCGGCGGCCTGAGCCATCGCATTTATCGTCAGATCGCGGCGCTCGAGATCCTCCTCCAAACTGACATCGGGGGCGGCATGAAACACAAAGCCCCGATACCCGGGAGCGGTTTTTCGCTCCGTGCGGGCGAGGGCGTATTCCTCGCGGGTTTGCGGATGCAGAAAAACCGGGAAATCTTGACCGACTGGCTTAAAGCCCGCCTCAATCAATTGTTCAGGCCGGGCACCGACCACGACCCAGTCGCGATCAGCGCCCTCGAGGCCGAGTAACGCGTCCCGAACGGCACCCCCAACCACGTAGACCTTAGCGCCAACGGGTAACACGGGTGCCCCCGCGTCATTCATCGATTTCTGCGCTCGCGCAGATTGATGTAATGACCGACGCCGTGGCGCGCATCTGCATCGGTCGCCAGCCAAGTCGGTACGATGGTCGAGAGCGCCACCGGACGCACGCCCAATTCGGCTGGAAAGCAGGCTAAATCGCCACTAGCGACGTTATCGACGGCCATCGAATCGACGTTATCGCGCGACATGAGGGTGGGACCGGGCAAGTGCTCAAGAAACCAGGCTTGGCATTTGCCTAAAGCCGCCGAAATTGGAATGACTGGCCTCGGGTGGCCACTGACCCGGCCGACCCAGGCCACAAGTTCCGCCAGGGTGAAGACTTCGGGCCCCGCCAGTTCAATCGTTTTACCAATCGTGCTCGCTTCGTCGAGAGCCGCCGCAATTGCTGCGACAACATCGCCGACATAGACCGGTTGAAAACGACATGAGGCGCCTGCGAGCGGCATCACCGGGGCGAACTGGAGTAAGCCCGCAAACAAGTTCAAGAACTGATCATCGGGTCCAAAAACCACCGAAGGCCGCAGGATAGTCCAGTCGGTCAGCGACTGTTCAATCGCGCGCTCACCGTCTGCCTTGGAGCGCAGGTACATCGAAGGGCCACGCCGATCAAGCCGAACCCCAAGAGCACTGACGTGAATGATTCGGCAAATGTTGGCGCGTCCGCAGGCCTCGACCAGGCGCCGGGGCAGTGCGACATGGGCCCGTGCAAAGTGTTCGCCATACGGCTCACCGGGCTTGTCGTGGAGCACACCGATCAAATTGACAACGGCATCATTGCCCGCAAGGAGTCGGGTCAGCGCCGCACTGTCATGCAGATCCGTCTCAACGATTTCAACCGTTGGCAGGAATTTCAGATCGCGACCGTGTTGACTGCGCCGGGTTGGCACGACCACGTGACAGCCTTGCTCCACAAGCCGGGCCACGAGATGGCGACCGATAAATCCCGTTCCACCAAGCACAACAATGCGTTCGTGGCGCATGGCGTTTTCATCCTGAAATTTGAGATCTCAGGATTCTACGGTGCCTCGCCGGGGACTGCAGCCCTTGGAGCAACCTGACCCAGGCGGGTTTTGAGCGAAGGCAGCCGTGGCGGGTTCAATCCCCCTTCGAGCAGGGCCGCGTAGGCGACCGAATTGGCCAACACTTTTTTGACGTAATCGCGGGTCTCGGTGAACGGGATCGTCTCCGCAAACGCAGCCCCTTCGACGCTCACTGGCAGCGACGCGCGCCAGGCCTTGGGGCGGCCCGGGCCCGCGTTGTAGGCCGCAGCCGCCAACATCGGCGATCCATCGAGCTCATCGAGCACCCGGCGCAAATAAAAGGATCCAAAGCGCAAGTTCAGATCGGGCTCGTTAATCCGCCCCGGAGTAAATCCATTCGCGCCGACCTTACGCGCCACCCACTTCGCGGTCGCTGGCATCAACTGCATGAGACCCGCAGCCCCCACCCCCGAACGGGCCTCGGCCAGAAATCTTGACTCCTGGCGTACCAGCCCGTAAACAAAAGCGGGCTCGAGTGACTGCGCACGCGCCGCCTCGCTTAGCAGTTCGCGGTAGGGCGTCGGAAACCTCAAACCCGCGTCATGTGTCGTGATAGTCCGTTCAGCGACCGCGATCGATCGATCATGCAGCCCGCGCCGACGCAGACCTTCGGAGAGCGCCAAAATCTGCCGATCGGTCAGCATTCGCACCGTAAATGCCATTTCCTTGACCGACTCCGTACGCAGCGCCAGGTCGGAGAATTTAAGGGCCCGGATAACGCCGTTCTGGCCCAGAACCTCTGCGATCTCTTCCTCGGTCGAGGGCGATGGACGCAGCGGCAGGGTCTGCACCATGCCGAGCTCTTCGGCTGCCAGGAGTCCGTAAAAGTTCCAGGGCCCGGCGATCGCCCGCATCTGCTGATTCGCCTCTTCAGGTCGACCCTCCGCAAGCATCGACTTGGCCCACCAGTAGCGCCAGGCAGGATCGGCCCGACCGACTTCGGTCATTCGCTCGATCGCGCCACGCACGAGCTTCCAGTCCCGATTGCGCAAGCCCGCGCGCACGAGCCAGGCCAGGGTCTCATCCGACACCGTCCCCAGCGGGACGCCCGCCCCAGCCACAATCGCGCCGCGCTGAGCCCACTGAGCCGCCTCCGGATGGAGCCTGCGCGCGCCGGCTGCGGCGACTTGCGCCCAGACCCAAGCCCGATCTTCGTCGCTCAAGCGAGGGCCGTAGCGCATCAAACGCTCAGCGGCCTGCAGCGGCTCATTGCGAGCCTGCCGCGCCAACGCGATCACGACCAATTCGCGGAAATTCGCATTGGGCGCGACCAACACTTCAGATTGGGGTTGATCGAGCGCGGCGCTGAGCGCTCGCCCCTCATCGAAATGAGGCAACAGGGCCGCGAATTTGCGCACAGCGAACAGTGCGCCACCATCGACGGCTGCGAGGAGTCGACGCCAGATATCGGCCTGGGAAAGGACGCCCTGCCCCGCGAGTTGTTCAAGGAGGGCCTGACAGGCTTCGCCCAGTTCACGGCCAACTGGCAGCGCTTCACGCGCGGCAGCCAAGGCGATCGGGTCCCCGGTGATCGCCCGGTGCCTTGCGTCCGCACAACCAGGCTGAGGATCATCCGGCCCTCGTGCGGGCAGACGCTGAAACTGCTGTTCAAATTCGGGCCAAAGACCACGCCGAGCGAGCGAGAGAACCCAGTCCCGGCGCACCCCGTCCGCCGCCAGCGTTCCGGCGAACCGGTCCAGAAAAACCCGCACGCTAGCGTCTGCATCGAAACGTGAATCGTTGCGGGAATCATTGAGCTGCAAACGCAACCTCCACGCATCGACGTGAACGCGTAACGGGTGGGTGGATTCGACAGCCGCAGCCGCCACATTGAGCCGGTTGAGGTCATTGGCAACAAAGGCGTTACGCGCGCTGACGACCAAATCGTCGCTGGGCAAAGGCGGCAACTGGGCCTTCGCCGCGCGCAAGACCGCTGGAGCGGGTGCGGCGGCAGGGGATTGGGTGGGCGCTGAAGGTGCACTCAGCGGCGATGGTGTCGTCTGGGCGTCTGCCCCCGGGAGGACTGGCGCGATCGCAGGGGCAGGGGATTGAATCGTTGGGGGGGGCGAAATCACAACCCCCGCTCGCGGCTTGGATCTTGACGCTTGCGCATGCCGACCAGATACTGAAGTCGCAGCCGAGGCCGAGGCCGAGGCCGGGGCCGGCGCTCCACGGCGTGGGTTCGCATGCTTGGCGGCGTGGGGCTTGGTGGGTGCCTTAGTGGCGGGCTTCGTGTCGTGGTTAGTGTCGCTCTTAGTGGCTGGCTTGGTGTCGTATTTCGGGTCGTGCTTTGAACTTGGCGAACTTGGCGAACTCGCCGCCTGCGCGGAATTGACGCCCGCCAGAGCACCCGCGCAGATCGCGCCGATCATCCAGAGCAAGAGGGCTGCGACCTGATTCAGGGATAGGATGGCGCGACAAAGGGGACGGATCGAGACAGACATGGCGGTTGGCAATCTAGCATGCTCACGGGTGGCTCCGTGCGAACGGGCTGAGGTACGGCAGCAGTTGCTCGCCGCACGCAATGCGCTGCCAGCAAGTGAACGAGCGGCAGCCAACGCCGAGCTAACTGAGCAGCTTGACCCGATCATCGCTCAAGCCCTGGAGCAACAGTCAATCCCGCATTCTGAGCCCATTGTTGGGGTCTATTGGTCGGTTCGCGGAGAACCGGATTTGTCGGTCTGGTACGCGCAAGCTTGGGTGCGCGGCTGGCGCTTGGCCTTGCCGCGGACCGTCGCGAATCAAGCCCTGAAGTTCGGGCTCTGGCAGCCATCAAGCCGCCTCGTCAACGGGCCCTGGCAGATCCCGCTACCGGATCCGTTTATTGCCGTCGAACCCGATTTGCTGATTGTTCCCTGCGTAGGCTTTGATGCCCGCGGATGGCGCTTGGGCTATGGCGGAGGGTTCTATGACCGCACCCTGGCTGCCCGACGGACCCCTGCGATCGGCGTCGCCCGAGCCTTTGGACAAATTGGTGAGCTGGTGCCTGAGACCCATGACATCGCTCTGGATGCGATCGTCACCGAGCAGGCTGTCTTCCGGGCGTCAACCGCTCAAGATGAAGGCTGAATCCGGCGAATGATTTCATGACACAAATCCGCTTGATTCAAGGTGTAGA
>Ga0209401_1001615_pt1 | contig 14865 bp, 6 predicted proteins | sample M_140807_MF_Meta_FD_187318 | JGI IMG/M metagenome (GOLD analysis project Ga0209401, IMG submission 187318) | Freshwater microbial communities from Lake Montjoie, Canada to study carbon cycling - M_140807_MF_MetaG (SPAdes) (version 2) | ecosystem: Environmental > Aquatic > Freshwater > Lake...
GCCCGGCATGAGCCTCGCATCCCCCGGATCGGCGCCGCACACTCCCACAAGCAGCGCCCACGCCGCGACAATCCCAGCCACGGGTCCCGTCAAGACTCTCGCCATCTTTTGATCCCCCTGCTGCGAGCCCCCAGTGCGCATCGCCGACCGGCGCTGCGGGTGACCTTGCTCCCCACGAACGTCGGCCTCATAGTCTGGTCGAAATCGACACGTAAGTCACCACCTTGGCAGTCATCGTTGAGGTTTCCCCTCAAAAGAGCATGCGTTGCCAGGAAATCCCTGATGGACGGGGGTCAGGCACTTCATGCCGCGTCAACCGCGGAGGGGCCCTCTGGAAAATGTGGGCTGGTGGACTTCGTTGCCAGCACCCCGCCGACGGAAGCCCAAAAGGCCCGAGGCCCAGACGGCCACCCCTGCGCTGGCTCCAACGTGGCTGCGGAGTCGCTCGGTAACCGCGGTACTTCGTGGCCCGCGTCTACGCCAGCAGCGACTTGAGGACGTGCTGCTCTTCGACGCCGGTGAGCCGCTGGTCGAGCCCCTGGAACTTGAACGTGAACCGTTCGTGGTCGATCCCCATCAGATGGAGGAGCGTGGCGTTGAACGAGTTCACATCGACGGGGTTCTCGACGATGTTGTAGCTGAAGTCGTCGGTCTCCCCGAGGACCGTCCCCCCCTTGCTGCCGCCGCCGGCCATCCACATGCAGAAGTTGCGCGGATGGTGGTCGCGGCCGTAGGTGTCGGCGGTGAGCGTCCCCTGCGAGTAGACGGTGCGGCCGAACTCCCCCCCCCAGACGACGAGGGTGTCGTCGAGCATCCCGCGGGCCTTCAGGTCCTTGACGAGTGCCGCCGTGGCCTGATCGGTGTCGAGGCACTGGGCCTTGAGATCGTTGGGGAGATTGCCGTGGTGGTCCCAGCCGCGGTGGAGGATCTGCACGACGCGAACGCCGCGCTCGACGAGCCGCCGGGCGAGGATCAGGCTGTGGGTGAAGGAGCCGGGCTTGGTGACGTCGTCGCCGTACATGGCGAGCGTCTGGGCCGTTTCACCGCTGAGGTCGACCAGATCGGGCACGCTCGCCTGCATCCGGAAGGCCATCTCATACTGGGCGATGCGGGTTTGGGTTTCGGGATCGTGGAAGCGGTCGTGGCCGCGGGCGTTGAGCGTGCTGAGGGCATCGAGCATCACGCGCCGGTCGGCCCGGGTGACGCCGTCGGGGTTGGGGAGATAGAGGACCGGATCCCCCGAGCCCCGCATCGCGACACCGGTGAAACGCGTGGGGAGGAATCCGCTCGACCACATCCGCGTGAACAGCGCCTGCGAAGGATTGATGTCGGGCTGCGGCGTGAACACGACGAACGCCGGAAGATCGTCGTTCTCGCTCCCTAGGCCGTAGGCGAGCCAGCTCCCCAGGCTCCCCTTTCCCGGCACTTCGCTGCCGGTCATCACGTAGGTGCAAGCCGGGTCGTGGTTGATGGCGTTGGTGAACACGCTCTTGACGAGCGCCAGGTCGTCGACGATCCCCGCCGTGTGCGGCAGCAGTTCGGCGTTGATCCAGCGGCCGCAGGCGCCGCGCTGCTCGAACTTGAACTTCGACGGCGCCACTGGGAAGCGCTGCTGGCCGCTGGTCATCGTCGAGAGTCGCTGGTCGCCGCGGACGCTCGGAGGGAGATCCTTGTCGAAGTATTCCTGGAGCTTCGGCTTGTGGTCCCAGAGGTCAATCTGCGACGGCCCGCCGTTGGGATGGATGTAGATCACGCTCCGCGCCCGCGGCGCGTGGTGGGGCAAGCCCGGGAGAGGGGGATGGACTCGGGTAGCAGGGGAGCGGACCGCCGCCGGATCGATAGCCGCGGCGCCGGCTTTGGCAAACAGCCCGCCGCCACGGCGGCTCTCGAGGAGCGCCAGCGCCGCAGCACCAGCACCGACGCCGGAGCGGCGGAGAAACGCGCGGCGGCAGGCCTGGAGCTGCAGGTCTTGGCCGGAGGGGAGATGATGGGCCATGGCTTCAGTTCCTCGAGAGGGTCTCGTCCAGATTGAGGAGCATGTTCGAAAGCAGCGTCCAGGCGGCCAATTCCTCCGCTGGGATGGTTTCCGGGGCCTTCGATTCACCCACCGCCACGAGCCGTTTGGCGGCGTCGGGGTCGGCGGCGTAGCGGCCGCGGTGGGTGGCGAGCTCTTCGGCCACCACCGCCATCTCTGCCGAGTCGGCAGCCCGCGCGATCACCGTGCGGAACAGCCAGTCGATCCGGGCCGCGTCATCGGCGGGGCCGGAGGCGAGGGCCCGCGTGGCGAGGGCCCGGGCCGCCTCGACATGCTGAACGTCGTTCATGAGCTGGAGCGCCTGGAGCGGGGTGTTGCTCCGCTCGCGGCGGCCGCAGAACTGCTCCCGATTAGGGGCATCGAAGTTGACCATGAACGGCGGCGGCGCCGTCCGCTTCACGAACGTATAGAGGCTCCGCCGCCAGAGGGCGGGGCCCGTGTCGCGGGCGTAGCGCTGGGTGTTCGAGCCGGCGAAGCCGACCGGCTCCCAGATGTTGTCCGGCTGGTAGGGGCGGACACCCCGGCCACCGAGCGTGGGGACGAGGAGCCCCGAGACGGCCAGGGCGTTGTCCCGGATCTGTTCGGCGTCGAGGCGGATCCGCGGGCCACGGGCGAGGAGCCTGTTTTCCGGATCGCCCGCGAGGTGCTCCGGCGCCAGCGAGGCCTGACGGCAAAACGCCCGGCTCGTGACGAGGAGCTTGACGAGGTGGCGCGTGTTCCAGCCGCTCTCGCGGTATTCGACGGCGAGCCAATCGAGAAGCTCCGGATGGCTCGGCGACTCCCCCTGCTGACCGAAGTCTTCGCTCGTTTTCACCAGCCCCGTCCCGAAGAACTGCTGCCAGAGCCGGTTGGCGGCGACGCGCGCCACGAGCGGCTGCTCCGGAAGGAGAATCCACTTGGCAAGATCGAGCCGATTGGGGGTCGCCCCCTCAGGGGTCGCCAGCGGTGGCAGGAAGGCGGGTGTGGCCCGCGTCACCTTCTCCCCCGGCTTGTTGTAGGCCCCGCGCAGCATGATGAAGCTGTCCCGCATCTGTGGGAGGTCGTTGAACACGAACGTCCGCACGAGCGCCTTCTCAAGGTCGTCGCGCTTGCGCCGCGTCTCGACGAGCTCGCGGTCGGGCACCGCGATCTCTTCCGGCTTCTCGCGCCACACGTTCCGCAGCCAGTGGCGGCGGATCCGCGTCACGTCATCGGCGGTGGTGGTTTTCTCGGGGCCCTCCCGAACCGGGCCGCGGAGCGGCTCCGGGACGTCGTCGAGCTTTTCGACTCCCACGCGCGCCTTCCACCAAGCAGCGAATGAGCGGGCCGGATCGCTGGTCGGATCGTCGGTGCTCGACAGACCGACCTTGTCCCAACGGACATGGCCGTCGAATTGCGTCAGCGCGAAGCCGCCGATCTTCGTGCCGGGGGGCACGCCGATGCTCTCCGGCTTGAACGCCACGCGCACCCACTTCCCCGCTTCGGGGAGGGGCCCGAGCACCAGCTGCGACGCCTGGCCGACCGCCCCCCACGGGATCACGCCCCCTTCGCCCCACACGGCCCGGTGTTCCCAGCCGTCGGTGTGGAGCTGAATCATGACGGCCCTCGGCGGCGCTGCCGGGTCGATCCACACATGGGCAAACAGCTCGCCGCCGGCGGGGCCGGCCTGGATTTCACCGCCGGGCATGAAGACATCCTGGCCGATGCCGGTGGCGGTGCGGTCGAGGCAGCGCGCCCCGGAAACTACCGCGCCGGGCTCGCTTCCCGTGAACCAGGTCGGCCCGCCGGGGCTGCTCTGCGCGGCGGCGCCGGCGGGGAGATCGTCGTCGAGCCAGACCGTTTCGCTCGTCACCGGTGCCGGCTTCGGGTCGGCCGTGGCCGGGTCGACATAGACGATGTTCGCGACCGCCTCCTCGATCCGCTTCTCGAGCTCCGGTAGCTTCGCGTCGAGCGCCGCCAGTTCCGTCTCCTGCTCGGGGGTGGGGAGCTTGATGACCGGCGCCGTCTGCTCGATGTTGCCATCGAAGCCGGGGTCGGCTGCCGAATTGAAGAACGCGTAGAGCGAGTAGAAATCCTTGGCCGAGATCGGGTCGAACTTGTGATCGTGGCAGACGGCGCACTGCCCGGTGAGCCCCATCCAGGCGTTGAGCGTCGTCGCCGTGCGGTCGACGGCGTAGCGGAAGAGGAGCTCCTCGTTGATCGATCCCCCCTCGCTCGTTGTCACGTTGCAGCGCGAGAAACCGGTCGCCGTCTGCTGCTCGCGCGTGGCGCCCGGAAGGAGATCGCCGGCGAGTTGAAGAATCGTGAATTGGTCGAAGGGGAGGTTGTCGTTGAAGGCCTTCACGACCCAGTCGCGGTAGGCCCACATGTGGCGCTCGTTGTCGAGGTGAAGGCCGTGGGTGTCGGCATAGCGCGCGACGTCGAGCCAATGGCGGGCCATCTCCTCGCCATGGTGCGGGCTCGACAGCAGCCGATCGACAACCTTCCCATAGGCATCCGGGGCGGGATCGGCGACGAACGCCCCCACCTCTTCCGGGGTCGGCGGCAGGCCCGTCAGCGCGAAGGTGACGCGGCGGATGAGCGTCGGCCGGTCGGCCTCGGCGTTGAGCGGCAGCCCCTCGGCCGCCACGCGCGCCTCGAGGAAACGATCGATCTGGTTGGCGGGGTCGCCCGGTGCGGCCGGCACCTCGGGGCGGACGATCTTCCGAAACGACCAGTGCTGTTCGTAGGGGGCCCCGGCCGCGATCCAGCGCGTGAGCAGGTCCTTCTGGGCCTCCGAAAGCTCCTTATGGAAGTGGGGCGGGGGCATGACCGTGTCGGGATCGGTGGCAGCGATCCGGGCGATCAAGGCGCTTGCGGCTGTGTCGCCCGGGACGATCGCCCGGTCACCGCTCCCCAAGGGCGCCAGCGCCGCCGGGCCGTCGTCGAGCCTCAAGCCGGATTCCTGCTTGCCGGGACCATGGCAGGCGAAGCAATGCTCGGAGAGCAGCGGCCGGATGTCACGGTCGAAACGGATCGGCTTCTCGGCCCCCTTCGTCACGGTCGCCGGGAGGATCCCCACGGCCAAAATCATGCCGAGGCCGGGCCACGACTTCGACATCCCACGGCGACCGACCATGAAACCAAGCATGAAACAGGTCTCCTGCGGATTGATCCGCGTCGCCGATCCCGCCGGAAGGCCCAGGATCGCGGACCCTCGATGTTCACGGGGGTCGATCAGCGGGGCCGCGCAGGGACGGGCGGGCAGATCGTGCACCTCCCCCCGAGCCGCCTGTGCAGCCAGTAAACTTCCCTAATTCTGCCACACCCCGCAGCGCCGGGCAAACCTCAATGGTGGCCCGACAGGCGCCCGGGCGTGTGGAACACTTGGTTTGGCCGCCTCCCGGTGTTGTGGCCCGGCGGGGAGTCGACGCTGAACGCCTCGCCGGTGGTCGGACGGCCCGAACCCGAAGGTATCCTTGGTCGTCCCGTCCCGAGAGATTTCCGCGATGCCCACGGCCCTCCTCGTCGACGACGAGCCCTCTTCGAGCCTGCGCCTCACCGACCTCCTCGCCGCCCACGGCGAGATCGAGTTGCTCGGCGCCGCGCGGAGCGTCGCGCAGGCAAGCAAACTCCTCCAGGACCGTGCCCCCGACATCCTCTTCCTCGATGTCGAGTTGCCCGGAGGCTCGGGGCTCAAGCTCCTCGCCGAGCTCACCGAACGGACGCACGTCTGCTTCATCACGGCCCATCCGCAATACGCCGTCACCGCATTCGAGGTCGGGGCCGTCGATTACCTTCTGAAGCCGATCGATCGGATGCGCCTGGGCGTGGCTGTGGGGCGTCTGCTGCGGGCGATCCGGGTGGCCCAACTGCTGCCCGCGACGGGCCCGGCTGGCGATTCGACGTCGCCTCTGGAGTGGAACGGGGAGGGGGAGTCAACCATCGCGGTCACGCTCCGGGGGGGGAAGAAGGCGATCCTCCGCCGGGACGACATCCTCTGGATCGAGGGGCTCGGCAAATATTCGCGCGTCTGTCTCGCGGGGGAACGGAAGCCCGCGACCGTCCGGCGCAGTCTTGCCGAATGGGCCGAGGTCCTCCCGGTGGACCTGTTCCCTCGGCTCGGCCGCTCGCAGATTGTCCGCCTCGCCAGGCTCTCGCTCGTGACCTGGAAGTCGCGGGAGGAGACGGTCCTCTCGTTCAGCGGCAGCGACGAGCGCCTCCCGGTCGGGCGCGCCGCGGCCGCCAAGCTCCGGGAGCTGCGCGGAGTGGAGTAAGGGGAGCTGCGTCAGTCACGGCAGGGGCCGTCAGCTCCGCGCGCTCATGCTCCGGCCGACGACCTGCTCCACGTCGTCGGCGCGGATCGGCACGTGGGCGGAGAGATCGACCGGGCCACCCGTGGTGACGAGGATGTCATTCTCGAGGCGCACCCCGATCCCCTCCTCCGGAATGTAGATCCCCGGCTCGACGGTGATCACCCAGCCGGGTTGGAAGGGGCCATTGAGCGGCGCGAGGTCGTGGACACCCAAGCCGAGCGAATGCCCCAGGCCGTGCATGAAATACTTCCGGCAGGCCGGCTCCTCAGGCGCGTCCTTGGCGACCTGCTCCGGCGTGATCAGGCCGAGCCCGAGAAGCTCGTCGTTCATCTGGAGCTGGGCCGCCCGGCGCCAGTCGCGGGGCGTCGTGCCGACGGTCGCCCGACTGATCGAGGCCTCGAGAACGCGGTGGACGGCGTCGTACACGGCCCGCTGCCGCGGGGTGAAGCGGCCATTGACCGGATAGGTGCGGGTCAGGTCGGCGTTGTAGTTGGCGTAGCAGGCGCCGACGTCGACGAGGAGCAGGTCGCCGTCGTGGCACACCCGGTCGTTGGTGTTGTAGTGCAGGACACAGGCACTTTTGCCCGAGGCGATGATCGGCTCGTAGGCCATCTTTGCCCGGTTTCTCGTGAACTCGTAGATCAGCTCCGCCTCGAGCTCGTACTCCATCACCCCCGGCTTGAGGCAGGAGAGCATCCGCCGCAGGCCGACGTCGGTGATGTCGATCGCGCGGCGGAGGAGCTCGATCTCGGTCGCATCCTTCACCGCGCGCAAGCTCCGCATGATCGGCGCCAGCCGCTCGTAGCGGTGGAGCGGATAGCAGGCCATGAGTTGCCGCGCGTAGCGCACATCGCGGGGATCGGTCTCGGTGGCGTTGCGCTCGTGTTCGTTCGAGTTGAGATAGACCCGCTCGCTCTCGCACATCAGGATATGGAGCACGCTCGGCAGCTCGGAGAGCCAGCGGACACGCGGGATCCCGGAGATCTGCTCGGCCCGTTCCTTCGTGAGCTTCTCCCCTTCCCAGGTGGCGAGATGCTCGTTCGGCTGACGCAGAAAGAGGATCTCGCGCTGGGCCGGATCGGTCGCCTGCGGCGCGAGGACGAGCACGCTCTCCTCCTGCTCGATCCCGGTCAGATGGAAGAGATCGGCGGCCGGATAGATCGGGAAGGTGCCGTCGCCGGTCTGCGGGAGGATATCGGCGGCGTGGACGATTGCGATCGAGCGCGGCGGGAGTTGGGCCACGAGTTGACGGCGGTGGGAGACGAACAGCGCATTGTCGATCGGTGCGTGCCGCATGGCTTTTCCCTGGGGCGTGTCACGCCCGCACCGGACTCGGCGCGGGGGAAGAAAATCGTACCCGCCGGAGCGGGTGTCTGTCGCCGGCCTGCTCGAACGAACCACCCACAGGCACGCGACCCAGGGTCGACCATCCGACGAGTCCAGCGTACGCTTCGGGGTCGCCGGTGCCCCGTCGCCGGACGTTCGTCTCGGCCATCCATGGCCTCGGCTCTCTCCGCGCCGCCTGCGCTTTCGCCCTCCGGGCTTCGCTTGCCGGCGAGGCCGGCTCTCGGAGCACCGGCGCCCCCTCGCTTGTCAGCGTTTGAGCGTTTGGCGGGGTGGAGAGATCAACAGCTTCTCTGCCAGTCCTGCCCTAGCGATAGGCCCGCGGGCCGTAGGGCTGGGCGGCCTGCTGCGGAGGGGCCGGCTGTTGATAACCCTGGGCCTGGGGCTGGTATTGGGGCTGGTACTGCGGCTGCGGTTGGTATTGCGGCTGGTACTGTTGCTGCGGCGCCTGCTGCCACGACTGCGGCCGCTGCTCGTAGGCCGGCTGCTGGGAGGTCCCGTCCTGCTGCCGGTTTTTGAACTCCTGCGCCGCGCGGAGCGCTTGGTCCTCGACCTGCTGGCCCACCTGCTGGCCGACGACCATCGCCCGGGCGCGGTCGAAGTTCACCGACGGGATGCCATTGTTCCAGCTGATCGTGAGGACGCCCGTCGCCAGGAGGAACGGCACGAGGAGGATGAACAGCCGCGAGCCCCAGCGCGTGCCGATGACCTTGGCGACCGGTGCTGGCAGCACCGGCGAGGCGAGCCCCACGGCGCGCTGGGCCATTGTCTGCTTCTTGCTCATGACACCCTCCTGGTAAGAACCCTGTCCCGTCGGGGAACGAGGTGTCTTGTAGGATCGGCAGAGGATCGGCGTCCAGTGGAGCCGCGCGGGGGAGCGCGGCAGGCGCCATTCCATCTGCCCCAGCTTTTGCAGCTTGCCGGGGCGAAAGGAAGCCGCGGGATCTGCTCCTCGGCAGACCCCGCGGCGCTCCGCTGTTAGGTCGATCCTTTCTCAGCCCATGGCCGTGGCTTGCGTCGGCTACGCGACGAGCACGCCGTTGACCTTCTTGTTCGACGGCAATTCGCCGGCGATGCCGTCGGCCTGGAAGCCGAATGAGATCTCGGCGCCGGCGGCAATCGTCCCGTTCCAGGTGGCGTTGCGGATCACGTAGCGCGTGCCGACGTGGCTGACGATCACCGCGTTCCAGAGGTTGACGATGTTCGCCTTCATGTCGAACTCCATCGTCCAGCCGTTGATCGCCGCCGTGCCGGTGTTCTTGATCTTCAGGTCGCCGTTGAAGCCGGTTCCCCAGGCACTGGTCTGGGTGTATGCCACAGCGATGCCGCCGGTGGGCGCGGGCGTGACAGGCGTGACAGGCGTGACAGGCGTGACAGGCGTGACAGGCGTCAACGAGCCGGTCGGAATCTGGCCGAAGACCAGTTTGCCGACCTCGTAGACCGGCATGAAGGCCGTCTTCGCTGGGGCGTTCCGATCGGTGCCGATCCCCTGGTACGACCAATCATTGAGGGCGCTCCAGGCGGAGGCGGGCAGGCCGGGCCGGAGGCCGACGCGGAACTGTGCCTCCCGCCAGAAGGAGCTTCCCGTCCCCGGGCCGATCGCCGTGCCGGTGAAGTCGACCGTGACGACATAGATCCCCTTGGCGGCATCCCACGCCTGAAGGCTGCTGACGGTGGCACCCTGCGCGAAGTTGCTCGTCACCTGCACATCGGCGGCCGTGAAGCCCGCGGCCTTCACCTCGGAGATGTCGAGGAAATACCGGAACGAGAGATTCGACGACATCCGCGCCGGCCAGGCCGACTGGTTGTTGAGGATCGCCCGGATCTCGGTGAAGCCGCTCCCTGCCGTGTTCACTGCCGCCTGGACGAAAAACTCGTCGGTCGGCGTCTCTGCCGGCGGCATCGTGGCCACGATCTTCCCGCCGAACTCCGTGTAGAGCCGGGCCACGGCCCCCTGGAAGGCGGCGTTGTAGTCGAGGGCGACCTCGTTGCCGATGTAGTTGCTCCGCGAGTCGACGTAGTCGCTGTCGCTGGCGGACTGCGGGCCGCCGACGAGCGCGCCGTAGAGGATGTGGCGGTTGTTGGCCGGAGCGTTGACGTTGCCGTCGAACACGCCGCTGGCCCCGCGATGATGCGGATTGAGCGGCGGATTGGTGCCGAAGCCGACGACGTAGCTCCGCCCCTGCGGATTGTCGCCGAGCATGTAGTTGATCTGCCGGACCGCGAAGTCGTGATAGCGGCCGGCCTTGTCGCCGACGGTGTCGCTGTAGACGAGCGCCAGGAACGACGTGTCGGCGGAATAGCGCAGCGACCCCCACGTGTCGAGGAAGGCCAAGCCGCCGGGAGTGTACTTGACGCGTCCGCTCGAGTTGCCGACCGTCCAGTAGTCGAGCCAGCGCTCGGCGTCGGCCTTGTAGACTGCCTTGCCCGTCACCTGCGCGAGGAGCACGGCAGTGCCGTAGGTCTTGTCGTCCCACGACTGCGTCCATTGCATCTGCTGGCCGGCGAGACTGGCGGCATAGATCGACTCCGCTTTGGCGAGGTAGGCCTGCTCGCCGGTCGCCTTGTAGAGCCACGTCGCCCCCCAGGCGAGCTCGTCGTTGTAGCCGCTGAAGGAGTTGTAATAGGCCGCAGCGTCGGGAATGCTGTCGGAATATTTCCCCCGATAGGTGTCGGCGAAGGTATGGAGCTCGCGGGCGTGCTTGAGGAGCAGGTCGGCATAGACGGTGTCGGTCGGCCGGAACACGATCGAGGCCGCAGCCAGCGCAGCTGCCGCCTCGCCTGCCACATCGGAGCCGGGGTGGGTGGCGTCGAGCTTGGAGGCCGGCCGTCCCATCGTCATTACTTCGGGCGCCCCCCAGAAGGCATGGTCGGCGCTCCCGTTGCCGACCTGGGCGTAGAACACATTCGGCGACGGGTGCGCCTTGACGAGCCAGTCGGTGCCCCACTTGAGCGCGTCGAGCATTTGCGGCAGCAGGCCGCTGGTGGCGTAGGCGTCGCGGTACTGCACGACGCCGAGGCCGAGGAGTGTCATCGACGACGCCATCGGGAGGGCAAACTTCACATGGTCGCCGGCGTCGTAATAGCCGCCGCTGAGATCGACCCCCACATCCGCGCCGTCGGTGAGCGCCGAGTCGCCCCGCCAGTTGAGCGGGAAGTTGGCGGGCAGATCGCCCGAGCGCTGGGCATCGTAGAACAGCAGCGACTTCTGGAGCACGTCGGCGTAGTTGTAGGTGCCGGCCTTGGCGGCATCGTCATTGACGATCGTGCCGGTGCCGGTGTCGCTGCCGGCGAGGATCGTGGCGGCCAGGGCCGTGCCGAGCCTCACGATCAGCGTCTCATCCGACTCGACCGTCGTGTCGCTGGTGACGACAACGGAGATCGTCTTCGTCAGCTCGCCGGGGGCGAACGTGAGCGTGCCGCTGGTGGCGGTGTAATCCGTGCCGGCGGTCGCGGTGCCATCAGCGGTCGAATACTGCACCGTGACCGGCTGGGTAGAGGCGGCGGAGAGGCGCACCGTGAACGGCAGCAGCGCCGTGCCGGTGTTTCCCTCGTTCACCCGACTGCTGGAGATCGTCAGGGTCGGGAGCGCGGGCGTGGGAGTCGTGGGAGTCGTGGGAGTCGTTGGAGTCGTTGGAGTCGTTGGTGTCGTTGGTGTCGTTGGTGTCGTTGGTGTCGTTGGTGTCGTTGGTGTCGTTGGTGTCGTTGGTGTCGTTGGTGTCGTTGGGGTCGTTGGGGTGACTGGCGCCGTGTCGTCGTTGAGAATCGTGCCTGTGGCTGTGGACTTCACGAGCGTGGCATTCGTCGGGGCGCTCAATTTCAGTGACAGCGTCTCGTTCGCTTCGGCCGTCGTGTCGCGGGTGACGAACACCGTCACGGTCTTCTGCGTTTCGCCGGGGGCGAAGGTGAGCGTGCCGGAAGAGGCTGTGTAGTCGCTCCCCACCAGCGCCGTGCCGTCGGCCGTGGCGTAGGAGACGGTGACCGACTGCGTGCTCGCCGCCGAGAGCGAGGCGGTGAACGTCAGCGGCGTCGTGGCGATTGTGCCCCCCGTGGCTGCCACGGCCGGGAATTGAAACTGCACGGCTTTGAGCGGATCGACCTTGGCCGTGTTCACGGTCTTCCAGTCGTCCGCGAGGATGCCGCCGGTGTCGCCCGAGTCGGGATTCCACGACCAATAGGTCCAGCTGATTCCCTGCTGGCCCGCGGCCACATCATTGGTGCCGTTGCCGTCGAGATCCCCCTTGAGATAGCTCACCATCTTCGTGTACCAGGCCTGATCGCTTGCCGTGGCGAGGGTGCTGCCGAACTCGCCGAGGAGCACGGGCGCCGTGCCGGTGCGGAAGAGATATCCCCAGTTCTTGTCCCACACCGCCGGCAGGTTGGCAGGATAGGTCGGGTCGCTGAAGTAGGTCTGTGCGAAGACGCTCGCCGGGTAGTCGTGCGCTGAATAGACGAGCCGGCCGGGCGTGGTCAGCCGCACTGGGGCCGCGCCGGCATTGGAGAGATTCCCACCCCACCAGTAGCTTCCCGACGAGGCGTTCTCGATCCCCTCCACGATCACAAGCAAGGCAGGATTGGCAGCGAGCACGGCGTTCCCGCCGCGCTCCGCGGCCAGCCGCCAGTCGTTGGCGCTGCCGTCGCCCCAGGTGGCCGGGCCGTGCGGCTCGTTGTGGAGGTCGATGCCGATCACCGTCGCATTGCCAGCGTAGCGCGAAGCGAGCATCGAGAGATTCTTGATCCACGTGCTTTCGGGATAGGCCGTCGTCGACCACAGGCCGGAGGCGTTGGCGCTGTTGCCGGCGTCGGAGCGGTGATGATCGAGGATGATCTTCATGCCGATCTGGCCGGCATAGCCGACGATCTTGTCCATCAGCTGCTGGCCAGTGAGCCCCTGGAGATCGGGATTCTTGAAGAAGTCGATGCTGTTGGGCTTGCTGCCAGCGTCGAAGAGCTGGTCGCAGTACGGCAGGCGGATCGTGTTGAAGCCGAGCGACTTCATCTGATCCATCATCTCCTGGTAGCCGCGGGTCCACAGGCCGTGGGGGGCGAAGTTCGTCGTCTCAAATCCAAACCAATTCACGCCGGCGATCCGCACCGGAGTGTTGTTGGCATCGAGGATCTGGCTGCCGGAGGTGTGGAGGTAGCCCGAGGCCACGGCGGCCTGCGGATTGCCCTCGGTGACGGAGACGTCGCCGATGCTGATCCCGGGGAGCGTGGTGACGGGGGGGATGACGGGCGGAGTGACGGGCGGAGTGACGACCGCTGCGCCCGCGATCACGGGATCACTGCCGTAGTCGCCCCACGTGGTGCTGAAGCCACCCTTGGTCATCGTCGGGATGCCGGTATGGAAGTTGGACAACTGGCCCGCGGCCCCCGGGTTATCGCGGTTGAGCGACCACATGGAGAGCATGCCCAGCCCCTTGGCGCGGGCAAATGTCTCGAGGCGATCCGCGTCGGCCAGGGTAAACACCTCCGTCGTGATGTCGTTGACGCCCAGCATCGGCGTCACGCCGAGCTGGTTCCAGCCAAAAGACTGGCCCTGGCCGGCGAACAGGCTCGTCATCTGCGCGAAGGTGGCGTTGGCCGCGTCGATGGCATACTCCCCCATGGTCTTGAGCTTCGGAGGCGCGGCGCTGTCGCCGTAGTCCATCGCCATCACGTTCACCCCGTCGACCTTCACGCCGGCCACCAGGGCGGCCTTCACGACGTTCAGGCCATCCTGCGTGAGCCCCTGGGGCAGCACCGGCAGCGTCAGCCACACCCCGAGCTCAGGACGGGTCTTTTGCACCAGGGCGATAGCGTCCATCTGGAGCTTGATTGTCTGGGTTTCGGCGACGGCGGCTCCCTCGATATCAAAGTCGAGTTTCTTGAGCTTCAAGGTATCGACCATGTCGCCGTAGGCCGTCGCCAAGCCCTGGGAACCGAGGCCACGTTGGGCGTACGACTGCGCCAGGCTCTGCCCTGCCGCACCCCCCAACGACACCATCACGTCGCCGCCGGCTGCCCGCAGCGCGTTGATCTCCCCTTGGATGGCCAGCGCCTGCTCGTTCGTGCTCCCGGGCGTGAGCACGTCGTACCCGGCCCACCCCAGCTTGCCGGTGGGCGTGGCCTGCATGAATCCCAGCGTCAGGAGCCCGACGCCGTATTGCCGAGCCAGGCCGTCGAGGTCTGGGACAGGATACTGCCCCATATCGACGTAGGGGGCGAAAAACTGCTCCTTCCACAGATCGACGCCCGGCGTCGTTGGCGTTGTGGTCGGCGGCGTGATCGGTGTCGTTGTGGCACCAGTGGCCGTGAGGACGAAGCCGGAAGGGGCATCGGCACCGACCCCAGCGGTGAAGCCGACGCCTTGCGCCGCGCCGATCGCGAGCGTGCTGTCCCAGGCGAGCCCCTTGATGACGTACTGCGAGCCTGTGCGACTGACGATCTGGGCGTTCCAGATGTCGTTGATCGTGCGGTTGTAGTTGAAGGAGAGCTGCCAGTCGGTGAGCGTTGCCGGGGTGTCGTTGGTCAGCGTCAGCTCCCCCTGGAGCCCCGATCCCCAGTCATTGACGGTGGCGTAGCCGACGGAGAAGGCGAGCCGTTGCTCGAGCTGATCGAAGGAGGTGAGCGTCGGCTGTTCGCGGCGGCGGCGCCGGGGCTTGGGAGGGGTACGATCGGCGAACAGAGCCCGGGTCAGGCGGCGGCCGAGATTCTGGAAATGATGGCGCGAGTTCATGGAGCACCTGGGTGGGAAGGGGTGAAGGACCGGCGCGGAGCGTGCGGTTTGAAACTCCCCTGCTCCGTGTCGGATTCTTTAGCTCTGCGGCCCGATGGGCAAGAAATCGCAGGCGCCCCGAGCGAATCGCGATCAGCCGAGCACGGATCGACGGGCACCGGGCGGCGCGAGGCGATCAAGCCGCCGCTGGACATCGCCCGGATTCATGCGCTGTTCACGGAACGTTCACAGCCCGTTCACAAGGGTCGCGACGGCAACGACTTTTTCCACGGGAAACTGCACCTCGAATGTCGCGCCGCCGCCGGGGGTCGGCTGGCAGATCACATCCCCACCGTGGCCGCGCATGATGCTCCGGCAGATGGCCAAGCCGAGACCATGGCCGCCGGTCGCCGTCACGCGCGACGAGTCTTCGCGGAAGAATCGCTCGAAGACCTGTTCGGCCCGGTCTGCCGGGATCCCTTCCCCGTGGTCGATGACGCGCACCACGATGCGCC
>Ga0209401_1001622_pt1 | contig 14845 bp, 13 predicted proteins | sample M_140807_MF_Meta_FD_187318 | JGI IMG/M metagenome (GOLD analysis project Ga0209401, IMG submission 187318) | Freshwater microbial communities from Lake Montjoie, Canada to study carbon cycling - M_140807_MF_MetaG (SPAdes) (version 2) | ecosystem: Environmental > Aquatic > Freshwater > Lake...
CGGCTCTTCAGCACAATGAGTTGCGCCGCCACCGAAACGAACGACGAGAGTGTCTCTAGTCGATCGTCAGGAATCTCCGCGAAGTAGCGCAGGAACTCATCAGCGAACCCGGCGAGTGGCACGCGACGCACATCCAACTCATCGCGCTCAATGAGGGCGAGCAGCAAGCCGTACGGTCCGCTGAACTCCCCCAGCGCCACATAGGAGCGCGTTCGGCCGAAGAGTCCGCCCTGCTCTCTGCGGAAGATGACCCCCTCAATGTCAGGGACCGATGGATCAGGGAGCTCAAAGCCCTCTGCGATGCCGCGCACGCTCATCGCGTCACGCCGCTATCAAGATCAAGGAGGAGACGAACGCGCGCGTCAATTCCAGTGGGCTTCTGTCGAGACGAGGTGCGTGACTCCAAGCGCGCCAGCTCTCGCAAGATCGTGATGGTGCCCCTCGATGCGCCGAGCTTCGCTGCGAGTGTGGGCGCAACCGCGGCGTGGAGGCGCAACGTTTGTCGCGCGCGGGCGAATGGGCCGCGGGCCTGCCCCGTCACTGGTGAGCCCTCAAGCACATGGAGCACACGCGGCAGAAGTCCGACCTGCCCCTTAGGAAGGTCGTGCAGAAGCGCTGCGAGCTGATCATCCGGTTTCGCGCCGAGGCGGCGAAGGCTGGCTGCGGTACGCGTGGCGGAGGCCTGGTCGGCGGGGTGCGCAGCGGCAAAGGCGCGGCGCGCTCGGGGTGTGGCCCGTAGGGCTCGGAGATGTGCGTCGCCCGCTGCTCCAACGGGGGCAGCGAAGCCGATGCGGGCTACCTGCTGACGGCCGACCGCCTGAAGGTGCGAAAGCACCTGCTGGATTCGGTGGGCACGGGTCGCAACATTCACCCCCGAATCCTACCGCCTCGCGGGCTGCCTAGGCCCTCGGGTGGGCCTTCCGATACGAATCCCGCACGTGGCTCCCGAGCAGGTGGGTGTAGAGCTGGGTCGTTGCGATATCGGCATGACCGAGGAGTTCCTGCACCACACGTAGGTCTGCCCCGCCATCGAGGAGATGCGTCGCGAACGAGTGGCGCAGCGTATGGGGATGGATCTCACGCCCGAGGTTTGCCGCGACGGCAGCCGTGCGAATCGCCGACCAGGCCGACTCCCTCCGCAAGCGCACGCCGCCGCGCGCTAAGAGGAGCGCCTTCGGCTCTGGGGCGGATCCGCTCGCCCGGCTCGGCGCCTGCTGATGAGCCGCACGCCCGTGACCGAGGTAGGCCTGAATGGCATCGAGGGCCGGCTCCCCAATGGGCACGATCCGCTCCCGTCGACCTTTGCCGAAGAGCCGGACTGATCCATCATCTAGATCCACGGAGTCGAGGTCAAGATCAACGATCTCGCTAACGCGGCCACCCGATCCGTAGAGGAGTTCGCCGAGTGCGCGGTTCCGCGATGCATTCGCACGAGCGACGTCGCTCTCATCAACGGGGGTGCCAAGCGCCGTCAGTAGGCGTTCAACCTCTTCTACGCCCAACACCGTTGGGAGGGTCCGACGCGATCGCGGCAGATCGATCTCATCACTAATGGAGCGCGCGATGATCCCTTCGCCCTCCGCGAATCGGTAGAGAACGCGCAGTGCTGCAGCTCGCCGCCGCATGGTGGAGAGGGCGTTGCCAGGCTGGGCGATCCACTCCTGCGCCGCCTTGGCCGAACTCTTCCAGGCACCGCTTGCGCCGAGTGACTCCGCAAACGACTGGTAGTCCCCGCGGTAGGCGGCAAGGGTGCGAGGCGCGAGGTTTCGCTCTACTCCGAGATAGAGGATGCAGGAGTCAATCAGGCGATCAATCTCGCTCCGTGACGCCGTGGGCATTAGCGGCCGCGACGTGCGTTGGCCAAGAGTTCGTTGGCGGCGGCGGTTGCGCCGCTACCAGCCCCCTCGCCAGCCAGCATGGCGGCAATCTCTACCACCCGCTCCTCGTCGGTAAGGCGCTGTACCTGCGTAAGGGTGCGACCATCCACCTCCCTCTTAGAGACGCGCAAGTGAATATCGGCTTGCGCCGCCACCTGCGGCAGGTGGGTGACGCAGAGGACCTGGTGCTGCGCGGAGATGCGGCGCAGGCTTCGCCCGAGAGTCTCCCCCGCCCGTCCGCCGAGTCCAGCATCAATCTCATCAAAGACCAGGGTGCGAGCTTCGCTTGCGTCGCTAAGCGCCTCTTCAATGGCGAGTGAGACGCGACTCAACTCGCCGCCAGAGGCAATCTTTGCAATGGGTCCGGCTGGCTCGCCCGCATTCGGGGCAAACATGAACGAGACGTCGTCTCCGCCCCCCTGATCAACGGCGCAGGGCAGCCCCTCAACGAGTGGATCGCCATCGACGCCACCGCGAGGTGCCAGTGGGATCGCAAACGTTGGGGGGAGATCAAGCGCCGTCAGTGCCGCGTTCACCGCCGATGTCAACGTGGTGGCACCAGCACGTCGCACGGTTCGGAGCGCAGTGGCGGTCTCACCGATGCGTGCGTTGAGCGCAGTGAGCTGCTGGGTAATCGCAGTGCGGCGCTCCTCGGCGCCATCGAGACGCTCTACCTCTTCACGTGCACGCGTGAGGGCCACAAGGAGGCCAGCTTCGTCGGTGCGGAATCGTCGCTGCAGCGCCAAGAGGAGCGCCAGGCGATCCTCAAGCTCACCGAGGCTGCGCGTCCCTCCGGCGAAGGGTGTGAGCCCAGCAGCCTCGCGACCAAGGTCATCAATCTCAATGGAGAGTGCGCTGACCCGCTCTTGAAGCGCGGTAGCGTCGCCGTCAAGGCGCGCTAGTTCCCGCGCGATGCGCTCGGCACTCGCCGCGCGGGCGCGCAGGCCGCTGCGATCCTCGTTCAACGCCTCGCGCAACTCGTCCTGCAGGGCGGAGATGCGCTCGCTGTTTGAGGCGCGGCGCAACTCCTCTTTCAGCTCCGCCTCCTCCCCCTCGCGCACGTCGGCGGCTTCAAGGTCGTCTCGCTCTGTGCGCGCAACCTCCAATAGGGCGAGGCGACGCGCGTCATCGCCACCGAGGCCTTGGAGCTCCTCGTGCAGGGCGCTGCGTTGCTGAATCAGGCTGGCTACCTCGGCGCGCTGCCCCTCGGCCTTCGACCATCGATCGAGCAGCTCGCGCTGACGTGTTGGATCACCGAGGCGCTGCTGGTCATGTTGACCGTGAATATCAACGAGCGGGCCGATCTCGCCGGCGAGGCGGCCGATCGTCACGAGTTCGTCGTCGATGCGGGCAACGGATCGTCCTTCGGCGTACACCTCACGAACGGCGATCTGGTCGCGGCCCTGCGCGGAGATTTGGAGATCTACACGAAGGCGGTCAGATCCGGCGCGCACCGCTCCTGAATCTCCGCGACCACCGCGCGCGAGCGCGAGCGCATCAACAAGGAGTGACTTCCCCGCCCCAGTCTCGCCGGTGAGCACCGTGAGGCCGAGACCGAACTCAACGCGAACCGCATCAATGATTGCGAGGCCCGCCACGCCAAGCTCGCGGATATGCGAACCCTTCGGCGCACTCACCGTGGGAGGAGATCAACCTTCTGGCGGACCAGATCCCAGAATGGGACGGCGCCCTGCAGCTCGACGAAGTTGATTGGGTGTTCTGCTTCGGTGACGGAGACACGATCGCCGATCTTCAGCGGCTGATCGATCCATCCGTCAATCGACACCACTGCATCCTCGCCCTGCACCACCGTGCAGGTCACCGTTTGCGTCGCAGATACGGTGACGGAGCGCAGCGTGGCGAGATAGGCGGCGATCGGCGTCACGATGAGGTTACGACTCGTCGGCTCAAGAATGGGGCCGCCTGCCGAGAACGAGTACCCCGTGGAGCCAGTCGGCGAGGAGACGATCACGCCGTCGGCAATGTAGGTGGCCAGGTGGCTCTCCCCTACGGCGACGTCGAGCCGCAAGACGCGCGGCAGACGACCGCGCGCGACCACCACATCATTCAGCGCGTCGAGTTGTTCGGTACGACCGTCACCGTGGTGAATGGTTGCGCGGAGTGCCATGCGTGGCTGCGTCGTCCAACGCTTGGCATGCAGCGCATCAAGGGTTGCCTCAACCTGGAACGCCTCGGCGCGCGCAAGGAACCCGATCTTGCCAAGGTTGACGCCTAGTAGCGGGGTGGTGGTACCGGCGACGGCAGAGGCGGCACGCAAGAAGGTACCGTCGCCACCGAAGGAGATGAGGACCTCGGTGCCAGGGAGCGCTGACCGTACAGCGGCAACCTCTTCAGCCGCATGCCCCCAGCATTCAACGCCGTTTGCGGCACACCAACCGGCGGCCTCATCCCACGCCTCTTGGGCAAGGTCGTTGGTCGGGTTGTAGACAAAACCGAAGCGGCGCATAGCTACATCATCGCACATGGGAATCAGCGTTCGCGTTCCCTGCAGGGGGCTGCGGGGCACGGCGAGTGGCGGGGATTACTGGTTGCGCGCGCTCCAGGCGGCCCGGATGCGGCGCTCAATCCCAGCCTCGTCGAGGCCGATCAGTGTGCGGAGATCTGAGACGCTGCCGTGATCAACGAAGCTGCCAGCAGGGATCCCGATCGTGGCGATGGAGGCCTTGACGCGGCGGCCAGTTGCCGCTTCGTGCGCCGCCAGCGACTCCACAACGGCGCCACCAAATCCCCCAGCCTCAACGCTCTCTTCAAGCGTCACGATCAAGTCAGCGGTCTCGCCGTAGCGGCGCACCATCGCATGATCAAGCGGGTTTGCCCAGATGGCGTTTACGAGCGCGACGGAGATGCCTTCGGCGCGCATACGTGCGGCGATAGGCGCGACGCGCTGAATGATCGGGCCAAAGGCCATGATCGCGATCTGGCTCCCCTCTTCAAGCACCTCCGAAACGCCAACAGGCAGGATCGTTGGGGCGACCTCTGGAACGCCCACCACGCTGTCGCGTGGGTAGTGCAAGGCGAATGGGTGATCTTGTGCCAGAGCGGTGCGAACAAGCGAGCGCAGCTGCTGCTCATGCTTCGGCGATGCAACAAGGAGGCGTGGAATCTGGCGCTGGGCGGTGAGCATGAACATGCCCTGATGGCTCGTGCCATCTTCGCCGACAAGCCCAGCACGGTCCACCCCGATCAACACTGGCTGATCGTTCTGGCAAACGTCATGCACGATCTGGTCCCAGGCTCGCTGCAAGAAGGTCGAATAGATCGCAACAACTGGTCGACCGCCACCCATGGCGATACCGGTCGCGGCAGCAACGGCGTGCTGCTCGGCGATGCCAACGTCATAGAAGCGATCTGGATAGGCGGTGGCGAACTTGTCGAGCCCGGTTCCTGTTGGCATCCCTGCGGTAATCGCCACAATGCGTCGGTCGGTCGCAGCGGCGGCGACAACCTCGGCGGCGAAGAAGGAGGTGTAGTTCGGCACCTTGGCCGGCGTTGCAATCGGATCGGCACCCGCCTTGCCGTAGGTATCGGTAGCGCCAACTGGAACCTTAGGGAGCGCTGCGCCGTGGAAGGTGATCGGATCGACCTCCGCCGGGCGATAGCCGCGACCCTTCTGGGTGCGCACATGCACGATCACCGGGCCATCCATGGTGAATGCCTTCGCGAACGCCTCTTCGAGTTGCGCTCGGTTGTGCCCATCGAGCACACCGACATAGGTGATACCGAGGTCTTCAAAGAGGCGCCCTGGCTCTTGCACAAAGGAGACGACGGAGCGGCGCAAGCTCTTCGACCACGCCGCAAGCTGCGTGCCAACGAGCGGCACGCGCGAGATGGTGCGGTCGTACCAGCTCTTGCTTTCGCGCCAGCGACCAGAGAGCTTCACCTTTGAGAGATAGGTGGAGATTGCGCCGACCGTTGGCGAGATCGACATCTCGTTGTCGTTGAGGACAATCAGCAGCGGTGTGCCGCGATCGCCAATGTCATTAAGTGCCTCAAGGCTGAGGCCGCTCATTAGTGCTGCGTCGCCAACGATCACCGCGACCTTCTCGTTACTGCCGCGAACGTCGCGCGCCAGTGCCAGCCCTTGGCCGATCGAGATCCCGGTGCCGGCATGTCCACCATCGAAGACGTCGTGTGGGGACTCGGTGCGTCGAGGGAAGCCGCCGATGCCACCGAGTTGGCGCAACGTGCCGAACCGCGCCAGACGGCCAGTTAGCAACTTATGTGGGTACGCCTGGTGCCCAGTGTCAAAGACGATGCGATCCACCGGCGAGTTCATCACGCGGTGAAGGGCAACCGTTAGTTCGACAACGCCGAGGCTCGGTCCGAGGTGTCCGCCCGTAACGGCGGTCGTAGCGATGATGGCGGTACGGAGCTGCTCTGCGATCTGGTCAAGCTCAGCACTCGTGAGCGCCTTAAGCCCAGCTGGGCCATCGAGGCGAGCGAGCAACGAGTCGGCGCCAACGGCGCGCAGTGCGACCCCTTCGTCAGGCATCCTCGTCCTCCTCTTCGTCGTCGGTCAGCGCCGTTGATCCATCTGGGAGCAACTCTTCGACCCGCAGACGTGCCGCCTGCAACTGCGCCTCAGCGTGCTTCTGGAGCGCGACGCCCCGTTCGTACTGCCCTACTGCAGCCTCAAGATCTGCGTCTTGCGTCTCGAGATCATCCACGATGGAACGGAGTTCCGCAACGGTCGCCTCGAAGGTTGCTGGAAGCGCCGCGCCTGTCTCTGCATGGCGGGTGGCGCGCGCTGGGGTGACCTTACGCTTCGCCATCTGCCACCCCCTTCACTCGCTCTGTCACGGTTGCCCGAACGGCACCCGTGGCCAGGCGGATATGTAACGACGCCCCAAGGGGCGCATCTCGCCAAGAGCGTACCGCCCTTCCCCCATCCCCCGCCACAATCGCGTATCCACGTGCGAGAACCCGCAGGGGCGAGAGGGCACCGAGCAGGAGGTTTAGCTGCCCGAGGGTGCTCGTTGCCCCCTGGAGGCTCGTGAGGGCTGCGCGGGTCAGGTCGTCGGAGAGCTGCGCGACGCGCTCTTGCGCTCGCTCGATCCGGTCGAGCGGCCCAACATCATCAAGGGCTCGCGCCGCCTCCTGCAGTCGACGCTCCGCGCGGTCAACGGCGAACGCCAACGCACGACCGCCACGATCTCGCAAGCGCGAAACGTCATGCCGCGACTGCAGTAGATCGCTTGACAATGCGGCGGCGCCGATGCTCGGTGTGCCAGCGCGCAGATCGGCCACCAGATCGGCAAGGGTGATATCCGATTCGTGGCCAACGGCAGAGATGACTGGAGTGGCAGCGGCCGCGATAGCACGCAGGACACCCTCAACGTTGAATGCGCCGAGATCGTCACTCGATCCGCCGCCGCGTGCCAAGAGGAGCACGCTGATGGCGTCGGGGCGACCGCTGCGTCGCTCCTTCACGGCGCAGGCGTCGATTCGTGCGATCGCCTTGGCGATCTCCTCGGGGGCGCCCGCACCTTGCACCGCGGTATGCACAACGACCAAACGAGCGAGCGGAGCCTCGCGGCGCAGCACCCGCAACACGTCGTGCAACACGGCGCCAGAGGTGGAGGTGATCAAGCCGATTCCACGAGGCGCATGTGGGATGGGTCGCTTTCGAGCCGCGTCGAAGAGTCCCTCCGCCTGCAGCGTGCGCTTCAGTGCCTCGAGCTCTCGCGAAAGGAGGCCCATGCCACCGGCTCGCTCCACGGCTGTGGCGACAAGTTGATAGCGGCTTCGCGGGCTATAGAGATCGATGCGGCCACGAACGACGACAATCTCGCCGACCGCTGGCGTCTCTTCACCCGGACGAATCGCTCCGCGGAAGCGCACCACATCGAGGGTCGCCTCTTCATCTCGCAGGGTGAGGTATTCGTGGCCGGCAGAGCTGCGCATGGCGCTCTGCACCTCGCCAGCAACGACGCAATCAGCTAACGATGGATCGGCGCTGATGCGCTCCTTGATACGAGCGGCGACGTCGGAGACGCTAAGCGCCTCGACGGGGGCGTCAAACGGGTTCAGACGCGCGTCTGGTACTCGCCCGTTCGTGTATCAACGCGAATGACGTCACCCACGCTAACGAAGAGCGGTACCTGGACGACCAGACCTGTCTCGAGGGTTGCCGGCTTTCGTGTGCCAGTGGCCGTGTCGCCAGCGAATCCTGGGTCCGTCTCGGTCACGGTGAGATCGAGGTTGATCGGCAACTCAACGCCGAGCGTCTCGCCCTCGTAACTGACGCGATCAAGCTGCAGCCCATCCTTGATGTAGTCCTTCGCATCTCCAAGCTGCGTAGCGGTGATCACGAACTGGTCGTAGGTCTCTGTGTCCATGAAGGTGTAATCGTCGCCCTCGGAGAAGAGGAACTGCGCAGTGCGGCGCTCCATCGTGGCGCGAGGGAACTTCTCGCCCGCCTGGAAGGTCTTCTCAACGATGGACTGCTTGCGAACGTTGCGGAACTTAATGCGAACCTGCGCAGAGCCACGTCCCATCTTGATGTGGTGGTAGTCGAGAATCTGCCAGAGGTCTCCCTCGAGCTCAATCACGACGCCCTTTTTCAGTTCACCGGTTGAGATCATGTCGAATTCTCCTCTACTGGGCCGTACGCTGCGGCGACGTGTGCATCTCGGGCATTCTAGCCGTCAGCCGACGATTATGGGATCAGATGGAAAGCGTGTGAGCAGCTCGAGCGTTCCCTTCGTGGCATCAACGGCAACGAGGTCCTCAATGCGAATCCCGACCTGATCCTCAAGGTAGATCCCTGGCTCAACGCTGAATACGGTTGGTGATGGGAGTGGATCGGTGCTCGCGGCTCGTGAGAGGCTGGGGGCCTCATGCGTCTGCAGACCAATGCCGTGCCCAAGTCCGTGGTCGTAGATGCCGACCCCTGCGCCCATCGCCCGCCGCGTCTCTTCATCGCAGCTGCGACCTGAGGGCATCGTGGCACTTGGCCCAGTGATGGCGTGTCGCAGCAAGTCAAACGTTGCCGCCTGGCCACGATGCACCTGCTCATAGAGCGCCAGGTCCGCATCACTCGCCGCCCCCACAAAGAGGGTGCGGGTCATATCGCTGCGATAGCCGGCGACCTGCGCGCCGAAATCGAAGAGCATCACCTCGCCGTGCACCAGCTCGCGCGCGCTTGGGCTCCCGTGCGGCAGCGCGGCGTTGCCGCCAGCCAGGGCGGCCACATCGAAGGCGAGTGCCTCGGCGCCGTCTTCGCGCATGCCCCGCTCAAGGGACCACGCTAGTGCCACCTCGGTAACGCCAGGTCGAATCTGCGGCAAGAGTCGAGCGAGTGCACGGTCAGCTACCGCACAAGCCGCGGTGATTCGCTCGATCTCCGCTGGCTCCTTGCGCGCGCGCTGAACGCCGCCAAAACCCTTTACTGAAATAAGTTCTACGCCCGTCGCAGTCGCAGCGATGCGCTCCCAGACGGCGTGTCGCACCGCCTGCGGATCGAGTCCACAGCGTCGAACACCGTGCGCCACCAACCAGCGACCGATCGCCTCGCCTGCGTCACTTCCATAGTCGAGTGGCGTAGCGAGTGGCGCCTCACGTCGCGCCTGCACCGTGTAGCGCGAATCCACCAGAACGGCCAGATCGTCGCCGCTGACCAAGAGCCAGCCACTGGAGCCGGCTACGGGCTCTTCGTTCGGCCCGAACTCCATCCCTGAGAAGTAGCGGGCATCGGCGTGCGAGGTAAGCAGCAGCGCGTCAAGGCGCTCCTCTGCTGCGCGTGCGCGCAGATTGGCGAGCCGATTCGGTCGCGCCGCATGATCCGCCGCGCGCCATCGCTCAAGATCGTGCGCTGTTGGGGCTGGTGCAAACTCTTCCGGCTGCGGCAGCGCTTTGCGCGCACGCATCACTTCCAGCCGTACTTTCGGGCCTTCGCCTCATGTTCGGCGAGGGTCTTACTGAAGTCGTGTCGACCCCCGCTATCTGGGATCAGCACGAAGTAGAGCTCTTTGCGGCTGGAGTCTGGTTCGCGTGCAGCGATGATGGAGGCGAGCGTTGGTGAACAGAACGGCGCTGGCGGAACCCCTCCTCGCACGAACGTGTTCCACGGCACGAGATCTGCTGGGACGCGCGGCGGAATCAGCCCCGAGTACGGCTTCGCGGGGAACTTCCAGAACTCGTAGGTCGCCCACTTGGAAAGCTTGAGTTTGCGGAGCGCCGCAGAGTCGGCAACCCAGATGATGGACGGGTCAGCAAAGAGCCCCTGCCCGAGCTGCAGTCGATAGGTGTACACACCGGCCATACGTGGCCGTTCATCATCGACGGCGGCCTCCTTCTCCACGATCGAGGCGATCGTCAGGATCTGGCTGAACGAATAGCCGCCAGAGCTTCCGCGATACTGCTCGGGCACCTGCTCTTCGAAGCGATCAAGCAGGATGCGCACGAACGTTTCGGCAGTTGCCGAGACAGGCACACTGAGTGAGCCGGAGCCGAGGCGACCCTCGAGCGTTCCCCCCTTCGGTAGGTCGAGCCACGGATAGTCGGCGATCAGTGCGGCGCTCGGCTCACGCAGGATAGTCAGCACATCTGCTGGCTCAAACGGGAGTTCGAGCGTGGTCAGCTTCGCAACGATCTGTTCAATACGAAGCCCGGCGCGAATGTCCACGCCAATCGTTGGCTCGCGATACGGATCCGTCAGCGCGGTCGCAACCTCGGTGGGGGTCATAGAGGCTGCGACCTTGAAGGTGCCCGCCTGCAACTTCCCGTCAAGACCGGCGGCGCGCACGGCATAAATGAAGCCAATCTCGTCGGCGATCAGCCCGGCATCACGCAGCTGACTGGCGATCGCGGCGGTTCCCGTTCCTGCGGCAATCTCCACCGTTACCAAGGTGGTATCGCTTCCGGCGGGATCAGTCGTGCGCGTGCCGAGGCGCTCCTGAATGATGTCGCTGATGATCGGTAGCGTGGCGATCCCTGGGGAGCGCACACCGGCGGTGACGAGCGTGTCACCAATCAGCGGCGGAGCGGCAACGCGGAAGAGCACCGCAGCGATGAGGACGCCTGCAACGACGCGCACGAGGGTAGTTCGGCTCATCTCGTTGCCTCGCGCACGTCAACGGCCAACGTGGCAGGGTCAACAATCAGCTCTGGATTCAGGGCGTCTTCAAGAATCAGTCGCGCCGCTTCGCGATCAACGGCGGCACGGCGCGCCTCACGTCGGGCTGGGCCTGGTGCGCCACCGTTACTCCCCCGTGCCGCTCGGCCGAGTGACGCTTCCGCGCGCTGCGACGAGTAGCGCTCGTCAACGAAGGTGATTGGCAGCTGCAGTGCCTCGGCAACCTCGGTCGCCCAGTGCAGCGTGGCGGTTGCCTGCGGGCTCACACTTCCATCGCTGTGCAGAGGAAGTCCCACCACCAGCTCGGTCACGCGCCCCTCGGCGGCGATGGTGCGTAGTCGTTCGGCGTCAGCTGACGCGGTAGGGCGACGCATCATGGTTGGGAGCCCACGCGGTGCCGCGGAGTCTTCACGAATGGCGAGACCGATGCGGCGTTCGCCGAGATCAATGCCGAGGGAGCGGCGTGGCGGCGTAGCGCTCATGAACGTGTCACCGCGATGCCGAGTGCCTTCGCGAGTGCGTTGGCCGCCTCTTCGGCGCTGCTGCCGACGGCGCCGCGACCCTGCCCCATCGCCGGTCGTCCCCCTCCGCGCCCACCGAGTGCTGTTGCCGCAGCGGCAGCGAGTGCGCCAGCGTCATGCTCGGCGCTCCCCTCGACAGAGACGAAGATCTCCGGACTTTCCGCAGGGCGCACGAGCGCAAGGACACCGGCTCCCATCTGCTTACGGAGCTGCTTCGCCGCCTCCTTCAAGGCCTCGTCGTCCTCAACATCCAGCATCGCAACGAGGATCGAGAGCGCACCCTGCTTGGTCGCCTGTGCTGCGAGAGCGGCGAGGTTAATGCGGGCAGAACCGCCAGCCTTGGCGCGACGCTTCGCCTCTTTCAGCTCCGCCTGCAGGGCGGTAATGCGCTGCGGCACCGTGTGGGCGTCTTGGGCGCCCGCCGCCTCAGCGCTCGCCTCGAGGGTGCGCGACTGCTGTCGAAGGTATTCGTCAGCGGTTGCTCCGGTGAGCGCTTCAATACGACGCAGGCCAGAGCCGATGCTGCGCTCGCTGGTGATCACGAAACTGCCGATCTGGCCGGTGGCACGGCAGTGGGTGCCACCACAAAGCTCGTGAGAGTACTCCTCCATGCGCACGGTGCGCACAGTTTCGCCGTACTTCTCATCGAAGAAGGCATCCGCGCCAGCCTTGACCGCCTCGCCCATGCTCATCTGCGCGACGACGACCGCCATATCCTCGCGAATGGCTCGGCGAACCTCGGCCTCTGTCTGATCACGCTCATCACGGGTGAGCGAGCGCTCGAGGGGATAGTCGAAGCGCAGGTAGTCGGGGTGCACGAGCGAGCCGCGCTGCTTCGCATCTGCCCCCGCAACAATACGGATCGCCCGGTGCAGGACGTGTGTCGCCGTGTGGTTGCGCATCGTGGCGGCGCGACGCACCGGATCAACGCGCAGGGCGACGGCGTCACCCACCTTGAGGGGCGCCGCAGGGCGAATCGTATGCACGGTGAGTGCGCCGACTGGACGCTGCGTATCGCTGACCTCAGCGAGGAGCTTTCCGCGGGCATCGAGGATCTGCCCCGCATCGCCCACCTGTCCGCCGCGCTCGGAGTAGAACGGGGTGCGGCCAACAATCAGTTGACCCTCCTCGCCGGCCGCTAGCGCAGGGACCTCGGCGCCGTCGCGAAGGAGAGCCAAGATGGTGCTCTCAGCCTCAAGCTGTTCGTAGCCGACAAACTCTGTCTCGCTCACACGTCGCAGGATCTCTTCATAGAGGGCGGTCGTCACGGCGATCTCCGCAAGGGCGGCCTTCTTGCCACCGCGGCTGCGCTCGCGCTGCTCCGCAAGGGCGCTCTCAAAACCGGCACGGTCGACGGCGACGCCACGCTCAGCGGCAAGTTCAACGGTGAGATCAATCGGGAAGCCGTACGTATCGTGCAACTTGAAGGCAATCTCGCCACCGAGCGTCGGACTTGCAGCTGGTAGATCATCGGCACGGCGGCCAACGACGCTCTCCCCGGCACCAAGTTGAGCAAGTGCATCGCCGAGCAGGCTGGAACCGGCATCGAGCGTTCGTGCGAACTGCGCCTCTTCGCGCTCAATCCCTTCGAGGATCGCCGACTCTCCATCACGCAGGTACGGATACGAAGGCCCCATGATTGCCACCACTTCGTGAGCGATCGCCCCGAGGAACGGCTTGGTGATGCCGAGGAGTCGTGCATGGCGCACCGCGCGGCGGATGATGCGGCGCAAGACGTAGCCACGACCCTCATTCCCCGGTCGCACGCCGTCGGCGAGCAAGAAGGTCACGGCGCGCGAGTGATCCGCGATCACCTGATAGCTGAAGCGCTGCGCGTCAAACTCGGCCATCGAGTGCTTGGTGATCTTGCGCATTGCGGCATGGATCGGCAGGAAGAGATCGGTGTCGTAGTTGGAGAGCACCTGCTGCGAAACGCTGGCGAGGCGCTCCAGGCCCATGCCGGTATCGACGCTCTTGAACGGGAGTTCGGTGCGTCGGCCATCAGGGTGCTGCTCGTACTGCATGAAGACGAGATTCCATACCTCGAGCCAACGCGGGCAGTGCTCGGAGTGATCTGGCAGACAGTCGGCACCGCACGAGAGATCTGCGCCACGATCAAAGTGGATCTCGGAGCAGGGGCCGCACGGGCCTGTCTCTGCCATGCGCCAGAAGTTCGCATCGTTCCCCTTGTCGACGTCACCCCAACGCGCGAGCCGATCGGCGGGAACGCCGACCTCCTTCAACCAGATGTCGGCCGACTCATCGTCATCGCTGTAGACCGTAACGGCGAGGCGATCGGCAGGGATCCCCGCTTCGACGGTGAGGAACTCCCAGGCCCAAAGGATCGCGTCGCGCTTGAAGTAGTCGCCGAACGACCAGGAGCCGAGCATCTCAAAGAGGGTGTGGTGGCGTGGGGTTCGGCCGACCTCTTCAAAGTCGTTGTGCTTCCCGGCAACGCGCAAGCAGCGCTGGTAGTCGACGGCGCGACGATACGAGCGGGTCTCAGCACCACTGAAGAGCTCTTTGAACTGCACCATCCCCGAGTTCGTGAAGAGGAGGGTGGCGTCGCCAGCGGGGACGAGCGAGGCGCTCGGCACCTGGGTGTGTCCACGCGCCTCAAAGAACGCCACGAACCGAGACCGAAGGTCGGCGGCGCTCTGCGTTGGGATTCGAGGATCGCGTTCCACGCTCGGAGTGTACCCGAGGGGGTCGCCGCCTTAGGGTCGCTGCCCTCGCTCCCAATCGGTCGCAATCCGTGCGGTGAGCCGCTCACCGAGGAGCGCACCAATGAGCGGGGCTGGCCACGCCGTGCCGCCCACGGGGTAGAGCCCACCCAGCAGGCGCTCTGCCGCCACCTGAAGCAAGAGGGCACCAACGACCGCGCCGAGCAGCGCGACCGGGAGGGATGCGCGCGCGGAGAGGAGCCGCCCAGCGAGCAACGCCACCCCAACCGAGAGGGCAATGAGGAGCGGCGCCGGTTCAATCATGCGGAGCGTTGTGGTCGGGCGATTCGCGCGCCAGCGACGAGCGTCTCCCCGTCGTAGAGCACCACCGTCTGCCCTGGCGACGGCGCCCAGAGCGGGTCGTTCAGTGCGAGCGTTGCGGCGCCGCCACCGAGGCCCGTCACTGTGCCCTGAGCAAGCGCACCGCGATGTCGAATGCGCGCGAGGCCCTGCACCTGCGCACCGCTGGCGATGAGCCCCTCTGGTGTTGCCGCTTCTACCAGTGGAATGCTGCGCACGTCGAGCGCTGCGCGTGGCGCAATGGTGATCCGATTCGTCACAGGATCTACAGAGCTGACATAGCGCGCCGAGACACCACTACCTGGAAGACCCCTGCGCTGCCCAATG
>Ga0209401_1001627_pt1 | contig 14835 bp, 14 predicted proteins | sample M_140807_MF_Meta_FD_187318 | JGI IMG/M metagenome (GOLD analysis project Ga0209401, IMG submission 187318) | Freshwater microbial communities from Lake Montjoie, Canada to study carbon cycling - M_140807_MF_MetaG (SPAdes) (version 2) | ecosystem: Environmental > Aquatic > Freshwater > Lake...
CGTTCCGACTCGCTAGCCCCCCTCCCGGGGGCCCATTCAGATTTCCCGCTGTTGAACATCGAGCTGTTAGGCACCGCAGTGGCCCCGGCCCTGATCTGCCGCTGCTGCCCAGCCAGGGGCCCGGCGAGATCCAGCCTGGAAAACAGATGCTGCCTTGTCAATGTCAGACCCCAACCCCTCCCGCCTTGCCGATCCGTTCGGGTTGGAGCCCGCCAACCCGGCCCGCTTGGCCGATGCCCTGGCCGCTATACCTGCCGTCCGCCGTGGCCCGTGCTGGGCATCCCTGCCAGCGTCTGCGCTCGTCCGCCAGCAGCTGCGCCGGGTGCTGGTTGCCCAGCTGGTGGCCGACCGTGCTCGCCGCGGTGCCCTGGCCTTAATTGAGCTGGCGTTGATTGACCATGCCTGGTGCATCGCCATGGCGATCGCCCTTGCCGAGCGAGCCCCTGATGCGGCGTTCGAACCAGTCTGAACGCTGTAGCTCAGCCGATGGCCTGTTCTGTTCAGTTCGCGATACCGCCCGCCACCGAAAGGAGGTGACGGATGGATCCGACGGCCGCCATCACCAGAAGCACGAGGCTGCTGAGAAAACTGATCCCAAAACCTGGACCACGCTTTTCAACCGCCTGGAGATAGCCCACCGCATAGGCGATGCGCCCCCCCCACCCATAGCAATCCCAGGACTGCGGCCACCCTGGCGTTGTCAAGGAGTGCTGCCAACCAAAAGGCCGGCAGGAAGAAAACAAGTTGTTCGAGAGTGTTCTGCTGAACCCTCAGGGCGCGCTCAAAGGGTTCAGGCCCGACGGTGGCGGGAGGTTTCACCCCGTGCTGAAAGCGAGCTCGACCCACTAGCAAGACGGTGGCCTGGTAGGTCAGCAAGGCCAGCACGGTGATCAGGGCTGGCAGAGGTGGTAGGGCCATCGCAGTGCGCATCGGCAGACCTACCCATGATGATAGTTAAGGCATCGCTGAGGGGTACATGCATTCGCCTGAATCAGAACTAGTCGGACGAACAGCCGACTTTCATTGTGGAATGGCTAATTCACTCGTCAACAGGAACGCGGCCAGGTTGCTAATGCTGCACCCTTCGTAGTCTGCGCGTTCAGACAAGGCCATGAACACCTGATACTGGACCGTGATCGTTATCCTTTTCGGGGCTGGTTGGTTTTGATTTGACATGGCGACGCTGGTTGTCATACGCATAGAGCCTCCTTACCAGAAAAAGCAGTCGACTGCGAAGCGGGGATGCTCCTCCCCTATCCCAAGAGCCCAACAATAGGCATCTCCAGCCCTGCCGCGGAGCGTGCCGTGGCTTCCCGCATGGCCTCTTCACAAAGGGGCAGGTGGTACAGCACTGGTGAGTTGCTGCTGGGGAATTTCCGGCGCCAGTGTTTTCCGGGTATCAGCAGGCCAGCAGCACGCCAGCGCGCCAGTGTTCGTTCACTGACCCCCAGGCAGAGCCTGGCCTCACGGGCGTCGGCCCAATTGCGGGAGTGTTGATTGGTCATTGTGAAGCCGTGAGTGGAAGGGGTGTGGGACAAGCAAGTCCCAACCATTCTATCGACTTGGCCGATCTACTGATAATTAAGACGAGGTGTTATGGGTGGTTGGAAGCCCCTGAATATTGCAATAGATTTATGGGAACACTAAGCATTGAAATGGTCAAGACCATAGACCAAAAGTCGAGCGTCGTTGTTGTTGACCAATCCAGCGCCGCTGAACGTGTAGTCCCTTTCTCGACCGAGGACACCATCCAGCGCCGCTGATCTTCCGGAGGCCTGGACTGCCGTTCAGCCTGCCCCCCCGAGAACGGGGAAGCAGCCCTTCAGGCCGCCCACCAACATCTGCACCCCGATCGCACTGAGCAGCAGGCCCATCAGGCGACTGATGACCTTTTCCTGCAGCTCCCCGAGGGCTCGCCGCAACGGCATCGACACCCGCAGGATCAGGTAGATCCCCATCGCCAGCAGGATGATCACACCGCTGAGGGCGAGGCGTCCGGGCCAGGATGGCGGTGAATTCGCCACCACCAGAGAGATCGCCCCCGGCCCAGCCAGCAGCGGTAAGCCAATCGGCACCACTCCCAGACTGCCTGAGTCGGTTTCAACGTCCGGGTGGCTCACCTCCAAGCCTTCGATGAGGCGTAGGCCGATCGGCAGCAGGATCAGACCGCCGGCGACGCGAAAGGAATCGAGGGTGATGGCAAACAGGTCCAGCAGCGCCTGTCCCCACCAGCAGGCCGCCAGCAGGGTGAACAGGAAGGTCAGCACCGCCATGCGACTGATCTGACGCACCCGTCTGTCGTCGCCACCAGCTGCCCTGGCCACCACGGGCAGCACGCCGATGGGTGAACTGATCGCCAGCAGGCCGACGGCAGTGTTAATCAGGGACATGGAACGGAGGCGACCGGCTTCAGGATGAAGCAGCCCGAGCGGGACGGGTGTCACAGGGGGGGTGTCTTTTCAATACCAGGGCTCCTTGAGAGATGCAGAATGCTCGAGCTACTTCCATAGACCCGGCGGTTCTCGGTGAGGGGTGGGGGGCCATCGGAGTAGTACCAGCAGGCTGTACTTGCGGAGCTGCAACACCTGGGAGCGTCCTCGTCTCATTCGGCGGCGATGGAGGCAACTTTCTGGGCCGAGTGGGAGGTGAATGCCTCGGTGCGCAATCACGACCGCTTTGGTTGAGCAGTCCCATCAAAGTGGGGGCTATGCATACATCGCCCGGTCCCACGCCCCCCGAGACCACCGAGGAGATGGTGCGCAACATCGGCCTGGAGCTGGTCGAAATCGAGCAGACCATGTGCCGGTGCCGGGGGGATGCAGTGGCGGAGCCTCGGCTGACGGGCACCTTGATGACCCATCTGCGGATCAGCAGCAAGGAGCTGCTCCACAATCTGCTGATCGACACGGCCAGGCGGCTGAGGTCGATCGGAGCAGCTCCTGAACCCGACTAACACACCACAGCCAGCAGGCCATCCGCGGATCCAATCAAACCAGAGGAGCAAGAATGATTGCTTAGGCCAGCTAGATGTACCAAGAAACTCCTTCATATTTATAGCCCCAACCGCCGTTTAGCAGGGGTGCACTGGAAGCCTGGTCGAGGCGGCCCACATGGCTAGCGCCATTGCTCTGCAGGATCACGTTATCGCGTTCGGCATTGGAGGCTGTGTAGAAGTGCACGCCCTTGTTCACGTTGAAGAAGCGGTAAACGGCCTGGGTGATGCCGTGCAGAGGGTCGGCGACCGGTGACACCTTGTAGGTGGTGCCTTCATAGCGATAACCCCAGCCCCCGGTGATGGGATCTTTGTTCACCGCATTGTTGAGGTCGTAACCGGCACCGAGGCTGTTGCGGATCACGTTGCTGGCCTCATCGGCGCTGGTGCTGAGGAAGTGATACCCCTTGGCTGCGTTATAGAACCTGTAAAGGGCCGTTCCCTGGGTGTCGAGCGCCTGGTAGGCGGTGCCTTCAAACTTGTAGCCCCAGCCGCCGGTGAGGGGATCGCCGCTGCCTGGTTTCGCCTGCAGGCTGTTAAAGGTGGTGCCGGCGGCATAGCTGTTTCTGATCACATTGTCCCGCTCGGCGGAATCGGGTGTGTAGAAGTGAACACCGGAGCGGGAGTTGTAGAAGCGGTAGACATCGCGGCGTGGAATCAGCCAATCGTTCGCGAAGGGGTTGGCAAATCCCACCACACCACTGCCGAGCCCGGCCACGCCCTTGGTGTCGCCGCCACCGTTGGGGTCACCCCAGGTGACGACGGAGCCATCAGCCTTGAGTGCCGCGAAGGCACCATCAGTGGAGAAGATCTTTCTGACACCACTGCCGAGGAGGCCGGCCACGCCCTTGCTGTCGCCGCCCCAGGTGGATTTCCCCCAGGTGACGACGGAGCCATCGGTCTTTAGCGCCGCGAAGGCACCACCATTGGAGAAGATCTGGCTGACACCACTGCCAAGCCCGTCCACGCCGTTGCTGTTGCCGCCATAGTAGGCCAGCCCCCAGGTGACGACGGAGCCATCGGTCTTTAGAGCCGCGAAGGCACGATTAGTGGAGAAGATCTGGCTGACACCACTGCCGAGGAGGCTGGCCACGCCCTTGCTGTCGCCGCCATAGGTGGGGTCACCCCAGGTGACGACGGAGCCATCGGTCTTTAGAGCCGCGAAGGCACCAATAGTGGAGAAGATCTGGCTGACACCACTGCCGAGGAGGCTGGCCACGCCCTTGCTGTCGCCGCCATAGGTGGGGTCACCCCAGGTGACGACGGAGCCATCGGTCTTTAGCGCCGCGAAGGCAGAATTGTTGGAGAAGATCTGGCTGACACCACTGCCGAGCCCGGCCACGCCCTTGCTGTCGCCGCCCCAGGTGGATTTCCCCCAAGTGACGACGGAGCCATCGGTCTTTAGCGCCGCGAAGGCACCACCAATAGTGGAGAAGATCTGGCTGACACCACTGCCGAGCCCGGCCACGCCCTTGCTGTCGCCGCCATCGGTGGGATCACCCCAGGTGACGACGGAGCCGTCGGTCTTTAGAGCCGCGAAGGCACCAATATTGGAGAAGATCTGGCTGACACCACTGCCGAGGAGGCTGGCCACGCCCTTGCTGTCGCCGCCATCGGTGGGATCACCCCAGGTGACGACGGAGCCATCGGTCTTTAGAGCCGCGAAGGCTCGATTAGTGGAGAAGATCTGGCTGACACCACTGTCGAGCCCGGCGACGACCTTGCTGTCGCCGCCATAGGTGGGGTTTCCCCAGGTGACGACGGAGCCATCAGCCTTGAGGGCCGCGAAGGCATATCCAGTGGAGAAGATCTGGCTGACGCCACTGCCGAGGAGCCCGGCCACGACCGTGCTGTCGCCGCCTGTCATGGAGTCACCCCAAGTGACGACGGAGCCATCGGCCTTCAGCGCCGCGAAGGCCCCGTAATTTCTAACTTCTCGACTGGTACGTCCAGGGGAAGCCGGTCGAATAGGCGTCTCAAACACTTTTGGCACCACTTCCGCAGCTTCTGCTGCGATACTCCGGCCATTGACCAGCAATGAAGTGTGATCGGCTTGCATGCGAAGTGAAAGGAGCTCTGCGGCGCTTGGTGGCTCTCCTAACAACAACCTTGCAAACAGCTCCCCCTCATCCCCAGGCGAATCCGCCGCATTCAGCAACCCATCGAGATGATGCCCTAGCTCCTCGGTGAGCACCGCAATGGCCTGATCCGCACTCACCCCGGCCAGCCACTCCTGGTTCAGATAGATGGTGCCCGTGCTCAGGGCATAGGCGCCTGCTGCTTCAGGCATCGAGCTCGCCGGCAGCAGCACAACCGGGGGCAGGGCGGAAAAATCGGCTCCTTGCCACTGGTTCAGCAAGCTTGTCAGCGGCTCGGGCTCATCCTTCAGCAGCAGGGCTTCATTGGCTGCCCGGGCGAGAGCTCCTGAGGTGGTCCAGTCGGTGAGGAGCTTTTTCCAGTCGCCAACCAGGTTTTCCAGGGAGATGGACATGCGATGTAGCTAAGTAGTCCATGGAGCATATTCCAGCCCAGGTGGGCGGGCCAGGGGTTCCGGCGTGTAAAAGCCAGCCGGAAGGGCTCAGGTTCATGTGTCGGCATTCGGTATCACCGAAGATCACCAACAGGGCCGAATGCCGGAAGCCGCAGCGGGAGCAGGGCTGCGGAGCACTGGAATCACCCCTGCTGCAACATCTGATTGGAGCAGAACTCAGAAGGTCTGGTGCAGGCGTAAGGCCAATGGCAGGAAGGCTGGTCCTCATGACGGGGCGAACAGGATTGCCCAGAGCTTGACCAAGCCTTAACGAGTCCCACGGAGACTGTCTGCACCATGAAGAGGTGCGTTCACTGCCACCGCCATGAGCCTCCCGATGAGCACTCTTGAAGCCTTTGCCGCCATTCCCCTGGCGGCAGTGTGCTGCGACCAGACTTTCGGCAAGGACGAAGCCCGGGTGATCCGTGAGCAGCTGATGGGGCGTACGGCCTACCGAGAGATGGAGCCCTATGCCTTCGGTCTGTTGATCTCCGGTCTGCTCAAGCGCTTCCAGGAGGAGTCGTGGCAGGGGCTGATCGCCAGCGCGGCCCCGCTGCTCAGCCCGGAGCAGCAGGAGATGGCCTTCGCCCTGGCCTGCCAGCTGATCCACTGCGATCGGATCGTGGCTCCTCAGGAGCAACAGTTTCTGGGGCTCCTGGCGCAGCAGCTGCAGTTCACCCCAGCGCGTGCCGAGCAGATCCTTGAGGTGTGCGAGCTGCTGAACCGCGACTTCGTCGCCGAACAGGCGGAATGAGCCGAGACTCCAGTCGATAGTGACTGCGCTTACCTCAACGGCCTGCAGCAGAGACAGTCGTGCCAGCGGCCTGCCGGCCGGCTGCAACGATGTTTTCCGAGCAGCCCGTTGAGGACGGTGCCCTCCCGAATGCCAGTGCCGTGGATGGGCGGAGGGCTCGAGGCAGCCGTTGATCCAACGGCTCTCTTGGCGGGTGCGGATCAAGCCAGCCTGCTTGAGTCCCTAGAACTGGACTGACAGCTTGGATGGGGCCAGATCCAGGTCCACGGTGAGGTCAAAGATGCTTTGTCAATCATCCTGTCTTCGGAGGATTGTGAATGAATGAATTGTTTCCTTGCTAGAAAGGCTGAGTTGAGCCCCCGGCGTTCCCCACACCGTTGTCGCCGAGTACCCCTTAAGCAGCAAATCTGGCCTTGATCTGATGGAGTCATGGTCTTGACAGTCTTAGCCCCAACCACGGATCCTGCGTCGCGCGAACGACGGCTGTTGGACGAGCTCAAAACACTGCGCGATGCCATGGATCGCATCGAGATCGAAGAGCAGGCCACGCTCGCGGCCATCGCTCCGCGCTTCCAGGCCAGTGCCATCAATCTGCTGCACTTCATCACCTTCCACCGCAACAACCATCCCGGGCTGCAGATGGCGATGCGGGAAGCCGGCCTGTGTTCCCTGGGGGGCTGCGATGGCCATCTGCGTGCCAGCCTCGCCACCGTGATCGGCGTACTGCAGAAGCTCGAAGGCCTGCCAGCGGAAGCGCCGAGCCCTTCTGCGGCTCCTTCCAGCCTTGGAGGCCAGGCCCTCATGCAGACCCATGGCGAGCGACTGTTCGGCGGGCAGCTTGGAGAGGAATTGGGCACAAGGACAGCGGCGATCATGGTCACCCTGCCTGCCCTCGCCACCGAGCAGGCCGGTCTGATCGCGGAATTGGTCGAGGCAGGCATGGACATCGCCCGCATCAACTGCGGCCACGACGGCCCTGAAGTGTGGAAAGTCCTGGTGGCCTTCGTGCGTTCCGCCGCCGCCGCCGCCGGAAGGGACGTGCGCATCGCGATGGATCTGGCTGGACCCAAGATCCGCATCGGCGCCCTTCCCTACCAGCCCGGGGTGGTGGACGTCAGGCCCCAACGCAACCGTTATGGAACGTTGCTGCAGAGCGCCAGGATCCTGGCTGTGCCAACCGAAGGGGCTGATGTTCAACCCGCCTGCCAAGCGGAAGGGGCGCCAGTGGATCGACTGCCGATCCGCAACGAGGGCTGGGAATCCCTGACGATCGGGGATCGTCTGCGGGCCAGGGACTCTTCAGGCCGCTGGCGGGAACTCGCCGTGGTGGATCGCCTCCAGCGAGGTCTCCTGCTCAGCTGCAATCAACGCTGCCATTTCACCTCTGGACTCGTGTTCATCCAGGAAGGAGGTCCCGGCAGGATCGTGGTTGGCGATCTTCCAGACCAGGAAGGGGACGTGCTGCTGCGGCGCGGCGACAGGCTGTGGCTGAGCTCCAGCGGAGCAGACCAAAAAGGGTTGGGGATCAGGGGGGCGATCAACTGCACCGTGCCCGAGGCGCTTATTGATTTGCAGGTGGGAGAGCGTGTGCTGTTTGATGAGAGCAGGATCGCTGGGCTGATTCGCGAGGTCCGCCCCGGGGCCGTGGAGCTTGAAATCACCCAAACGCGGCCGAAGGGCAGCCGGCTACGCGCCGACAAGGGGATCAACTTCCCCGACAGCAGGCTGACGATCCCCGCCCTCACGAGCCGAGATCGCACCGATCTTGCCTTCGCGGCAGCCCATGCCGACATCGTGAGCTATTCCTTTGTCTCCCAGGCGACGGATATCGAAGTCCTGCAGCAGGAACTGCATGGTCATGGACGGGAGGATCTCGCCGTTGTGCTGAAGATCGAAACACGAAGGGCGTTTCTCAACCTTCCCAGGCTGCTGCTCACGGCGATGCGCTATCCCAGGCCCCTGGGCGTGATGATTGCGCGGGGAGACCTGGCGATCGAATGTGGCTGGGAGGAACTGGCGGAGATCCAGGAGGAAATCCTGAGGATCTGCGCGGCGGCACATATTCCCTGTATCTGGGCCACCCAAGTGCTCGATGAAATGGCGAGGCACGGCATGCCGACTCGAGCGGAAATCACCGATGCAGCCATGGGGGCAAGGGCCGAAGCCGTGATGCTCAACAAGGGACCCAACATCACGGCAACGGTGCGCACCCTGGGTGCCATCGTGGCAAGGTTCCATCCCCGCCAACCGGAGAGCCCGCGTCATCGGGAAGAGCTCCTCTCCTGTCTAGCCTTCCGCACCAATAGCCCGGTGTCCAAGGTGCAAGAAGCCTGAGCTGATATTGTTCTTGATCGCCTTCTGATCCCATTGAATAGAAAAGCAGAACAGGTGATTCACGCATGCGATTATGCTTTGAGATCAAGGCTTTTATCGCTATTAACTAGATCAGGGGCTGCCTCAGGGTTTGGATGGAATTTCAGTAGCTTCGACTCCTTGTCGCATAGATTGCAGTAAAATGCTTTTGGTAAAGGCTTGATCAACCTGAAAAGAGTTGCCATGAAGAGGCTTCTTGATTCCACGGAGAATGCATTTACGTTTAATTGATTGGGGAACTATGTCGTACATTGGAATGGCTGAAGTGAAGGCCAAGTAAGCTACAGCATCATTGATTCGGCTTCATCAGCCTGTTTCAATTCATGCAAGCGGAGCACCATAATGGCCGCCGCGATTTCCAAATAGCCGACACATAACCGCCGGAATCAATCGCTGATCCCTGTCTCAATGAAATCGATTTTGGTGCTATTTCCTGCTCAGCGGAAAGCTCTGATCGCCTACATCATGATTGGTAAAACCGTGCTGGAGCCGCCGATCCGAATCGTGAAAGTATTGCTGCCAGAGCCTTGGGTAAGAGAATGCGCGTGAGCCAGTGGCGAGGTGGTCAGACTGACTCAAGGGCAGGTAAGGAAGTGGAATGGCAATCAGCGATCGGTCGTTTGCTCTTTGAGCTTCTGCATACGCTGTTCTAGATCATGCATCATCTCCAGGCTAAACATCGGCAATTCTTGCATGGCAAACAAGAATTCTTCGCGATTCATCTCCAGTAACTCACTATCGCAAATGGCTACGGCAGTGCCGAAGCGGCGATGTCCTGGATCCACCAAGGCTCCGACGCCAAAAGAACTGCCTGGTCCGATCATCTCCACGCCATGATCACCCCAATTGAGCTGAACCTCTCCTGATACAACACCGTAGAGCTTGTCTCCAAGTTCCCCGTCCTCAAAAATAATGTCGCCTTGCTTCACGGAAATGAGAGCGCGTTTGCCGGCCAGTGCCGCCATGGTATTCAGCTCAAGGTTTTCGTTGATGTTCATCACGAAATGGGAGTGGGTCTGAAGAGAAGGGGTAGCAGATGCTGGGCGGTGCTTAGCGCACGTTCAGATTGATCCGCACTGTTGCGGGCAACCTAATTATCAGAGCTTAAGCCCTTTGGGACCTTGTGCGAACAGCCATGCGATGCCAGCCGGTCATCTCACTGCTGTCATCGTCACGCAACTTCAGGCTCCCAGCCCCGCTGGCGGCGCAGGTTCTCCATCCAACTGCTGCAGCGGCGGGTGAGGTGCTCCCCATGGGCGATCAGCCCCTGGTGCAGGTGGCAGGTGAGCAGGGGGATGGAGTCGGGGCCTGGGTGATGGCGGAAGAAATGGCAGGTCATGCAAACCTGATGGCTGCGGCTCGTGCGGAGCACCTCTTGATCCAGCCAGGGCCAGTCCTCGATCGCATCAATGCGGGAGGGCTCTAGCCGGGAGAAGTTGACCGGCACCACGGCGAATTCGCGGGCTCCTAGCCTTAGCAGGGGCATGTCGGTTCTGTCGTCTACGCCCGATGCTCGATAGGGTTCCGTCGATGCAGGGAGGAGGATCTGGAACATCGGCATTGGGCTGATCATTCTCCTGTAGTTGCTGCGCTGGCTGCTGCAGCAGTGATGGTTCAGGGGATCAACACCTCCTCGTAGCCGCCGGTTTCGATCAAGGCCGTCGTGGCCTGGATGGGATCCGTGGCCTAGCGAATCCTGGGCCAGTTGGTGGTGATCAACACAATCGCGAGAAGGTGGGCTTTCCTTAACCCAGGCACATCAGACTGGCCCGAGCCTCCGCATCCAGGCCATGAGCAGCACCTTCACTGACGCTCCTGACCTGCCCCTCCCCTCCAGCTACGGGGATCCCGAGCGGACCGGCCTCGGTGCGAACGATCTCTTCGAGGGCATCACCGAGCACCTCTTCTTCACCCTCGGCCGACGGGTGGACAACGCGAGCCCCCACGATTTTTACCTGGCGCTCAGTTATGCCGTGAGGGATCGGCTGACCAGCCGCCAGCTGGCCTCCCAGGATGCGCTCCGGGCATACGAGCGGCCTCGGGCGGTGGCCTACCTCTCGGCGGAGTTCCTCATCGGCCCCCAGCTGGGCAACAACCTGCTGATGCTCGGCATCCAGGCGGAGGCCGCCACAGCCCTGCAGCGCTTCGGTATCCAGGACATCGAGCAGATCCTCGCCCTTGAAGAGGAGCCGGGTCTGGGCAATGGCGGGCTCGGCCGTCTGGCCGCCTGCTTCCTCGAATCCCTTGCCACTCTTGAGATCCCGGCTACCGGCTACGGCATCCGCTACGAGTTTGGCATCTTCGACCAGGCGATCCGGGACGGCTGGCAGGTGGAGATCACCGACAAGTGGCTCCGGGGCGGCTGGCCTTGGGAGTTGGTTCAGCCGTCGATGAGCTGCCGGGTCGGCTTCGGGGGGTACACGGAGGCCTGGCACGACGATCAAGGCCACTACCGGGTGCGCTGGATTCCCTCCGAGCAGACCATTGGCATCCCCCATGACGTGCCGGTGCTCGGCTATCGCGTCAACACCTGCAACCGGCTGCGTCTGTGGAAGGCGGAGGCAGCCGAGGCGTTCGATTTCCATGCCTTCAACAGCGGCGATTTCTATGGTGCCGTGGAGCAGAAGGTGAGCAGCGAGACCCTCTCCAAGGTTCTCTACCCGAACGATGGCAACGACGCGGGCCGCCGGCTGCGGCTGATGCAGCAGTTCTTTTTCGTGAGCTGCTCGCTACAGGACATGCTGCGCAACCTTCGCAATCGAGGCCTCGCCGTTCAGGAGTTTGCAACCCATTGGGCGGTGCAGCTCAATGACACCCATCCGGCCATTGCCGTGGCCGAACTGATGCGTCTTCTGGTGGACGAGCATCACCTCCCATGGGATCAAGCCTGGGACATCACCTGCCACTCGATCGCCTACACCAATCACACCCTGCTCCCCGAAGCGCTCGAGACCTGGGATCTCGGCCTATTCGCCTCGCTTCTGCCACGCCATCTCGAACTGATCTATGAGATCAATGCCCGCTTCCTGCAACAGGTGCGGATGCGGTTCCCCGGCGATGGCGAACTGCTCGCCCGAGTTTCGATTATTGCCGACCAGGGAGGCAAAGCCGTCCGCATGGCCCACCTCGCCACCGTCGCTGCCCATCACGTCAATGGGGTGGCGGCCCTGCACAGCGATCTGGTCCGAACGGATCTGCTGGCCGATTTCGCCCGGCTCCAGCCGGAGCAGTTCACCAATGTCACCAACGGCGTCACGCCCCGCCGCTGGGTGGCACTGGCCAACCCGGCATTGAATAAATTGTTGCGGGAGACGCTCGGCGCGGACTGGCCCGTCCGGGAGCAGGAGTGGCCGAGGCTTGAAGCCCTCCAGGCCGACTCGGCCTTCCTAGCGCGCTGGGAGGCCAGCAAACTGGAGGCCAAGCGGCGGCTGGCCGCCCTGATTGCTGAGCGCACCGATCAGTTGGTGGATCCAACCAGCCTCTTCGACGTGCAGGTGAAACGCATCCATGAGTACAAGCGTCAGCACCTCAATGCCCTGCGGCTCGTCGTCCAGTACCTGCGTATCAAGCAGGGCGACACCGCGGGAATGGTGCCTCGCACCGTTCTCTTCGGCGGGAAGGCCGCCCCCGGCTATGCCATGGCCAAGCTGATCATCCGCTTCATTAATGGGATCGCGGAGGTCATCAACAATGACCAGGATTGCAGAGGTCTACTCAAGGTGGTCTTCTTGCCGGATTACAATGTCAAGCTAGGCGAGAAGGTGTACCCAGCCGCCGATCTATCCGAACAGATCTCCACTGCCGGCCTTGAAGCTTCCGGGACGGGCAACATGAAGTTCACCATGAATGGGGCACTCACCATCGGCACCCTGGATGGGGCGAATGTCGAGATCCGCGAGCAGGTTGGGGCCGACAACTTCTTCCTCTTCGGCAAAACAGTCGAGGAGATCCGCCACCTCCGCGGCCAGTACCGTCCCTGGGAATGGCTGGAGCGCCTTGCCGCTCTGCAGGAGGCCTTCGCCCTGATCGAACGGGGGCACTTCAGCGGCGGGGAACGGGATCTGTTCCGGCCCATGCTGGATCAACTGCGTGGCCAAGATCCATTCTTTGTGCTGGCCGATTTCGATGACTACGATCAGGCCCAGAGCCGGGTCGACGAAGTGTGGCTCGATCGCCGGCGCTGGACGACGATCTCCCTCCTCAACACCGCACGCAGCGGCTATTTCTCCTCCGACCGCTCAATCCGGGACTACGCCACCTCGATCTGGAAGGTTGATCCCCTGAAATTCTCGATCACCAGCGGCACCGTTTAAACGATTATCGCCACCACTATTACTACCACCTCCTGAACGTGTGACCACCATGCAGAACAGCGATGTCCCCCCCGGTGAGGTCTTTCTGATTCGCCACGGCGAGACGGAATGGAGCCTCTCGGGTCAGCACACCGGCAGCACTGACATCCCCCTTACCGACCATGGAGAAGCGGTGGCCCGTCTGCTCGCCCCGGTACTGGCGGACCGCGACTTCTCCCTGGTTCTCTGCAGTCCCCTGCAGCGGGCCCGCCGCACCTGCGAACTGGCTGGCCTGGGCGAGCAGGCCAGCATCGATCCTCATCTGGCCGAGTGGAATTACGGAAGCTACGAAGGCCTGACCTCCTCGGAGATCCACGGGCAGAACCCCGGTTGGTTGGTGTTTCGCGATGGCTGTCCGGACGGCGAAAGCCCCGCCGAGGTGGGGGAGCGGGTGGACCGCGTGATCCGTCGGGTTCGGGAGAACGGCGGCAGGGTGGCCCTGTTCGCCCATGGCCACGTGTTCCGGGTGCTTGTGGCCCGCTGGATCGAGCTTTCGCCCAGCCACGGAGCCCATTTTCTGCTCGACACCTCCACCCTCACGATCCTTTCCTATTACAGGGGCATCCCGGCAGTGAAGTGCTGGAACGCACCCCTGACACCGTGATTTGTCGCCTCAGCATTTTTCCCAGACCATAAATTTAATGGCTTAGTTACCAGCGGATCGCCTGCGGCGAGCTGATGGTCTGGGAGAGCTTCCTCAACACCTTGGCTGAGCATGTTGGATCCCTGACTTGCGCCCCCGCGTCCGCCTGACTTAGCGCCTTCTTAACGGCCGCAGGCGACCATCGAGTTGATCACTCACGCAACTGAAGGCCATGATCGCTTCCTCTATGGCCCCTTACGAGGCTCAGTTCTCCAGCCCCGATCGCGAGCAAGAGTTGCAGCAGATCGACGCCTGGTGGCGCGCCGCTAACTATCTGGCCGTAGGGATGATCTATCTGCGCGATAACCCGCTGCTGGCCGAACCCCTGCGCTTTGAGCACATCAAGCCGCGGCTGCTGGGCCACTGGGGATCTTCACCGGGCCAAGCCTTCATCTGGGCCCACGCCAATCGGGTGATTCGCCGCCACGACCTCGACATGATCTACCTGTCGGGTCCCGGCCATGGCGCCCCTGGGGTGCTGGGCCCCACCTACCTCGATGGCAGTTACAGCGAGGTTTACCCCGACAAGGGCCAGGACACGGTGGGGATGCGCCGCTTTTTCAAGCAGTTTTCCTTTCCCGGGCACATCGGCAGCCACTGCACCCCGGAAACCCCCGGCTCGATCCACGAGGGGGGCGAATTGGGATACGTGCTCTCCCACGCCTGCGGCGCCGTCTTCGATAACCCCGACCTGATCGCCCTGGCCTGCGTGGGTGATGGGGAGGCTGAAACCGGTCCCCTCGCCACCTCCTGGCACATCAACAAGTTCCTCAACCCGATCAGCGATGGGGCGGTGCTGCCGGTGCTGCACCTGAATGGCTACAAGATCGCCAACCCCACCCTGCTGGCCCGAATCCCGCACGACGAGTTGGCGAACTTGATGCGCGGTTACGGCTGGGAGCCGATCTTCGTGGAAGGCAGTGAACCGAAGGCGATGCATGAGGCCATGGCCGCCGCCATGGATCGGGCGATCGGGCGCATTCTTGAGATCCGCGCCGAAGGACGCACAAGCGGTGAAGCGGTGCGGCCGGCCTGGCCGATGATCGTGCTGCGCTCCCCCAAGGGCTGGACCGGCCCGACTGCGTTGCATGGCAAGAAACTGGAGGGCTTCTGGAGGGCCCACCAGGTGCCCCTGGCTGCGCCAAACACCGATCCGGAGCAACTGGCTCTGCTGGAGGACTGGCTGAAGAG